>Ga0307945_1003744_pt1 | contig 12297 bp, 15 predicted proteins | sample OrgLakmetagen228_FD_201818 | JGI IMG/M metagenome (GOLD analysis project Ga0307945, IMG submission 201818) | Saline water microbial communities from Organic Lake, Antarctica - #228 | ecosystem: Environmental > Aquatic > Non-marine Saline and Alkaline > Saline | place: Antarctica: Organic Lake...
TGTGCGTGTGCATGTACTTGTGTGTATGCGCGTGTGCATGTGCGTTGGTGCGCTTGTGCCCACACATGTATGTGCGTGTGCATGTGCGTTGGTGCGCTTGTGCCCACACATGTATGACGCTGGGGCTTCTGCTGACGCTGGGGCTGCTGCTGGTGCTGGAGCTGGGGCGGGGCCTGGGAGGGGAGCGGGGGGGGCAGAGGGGCCTTCTCCGCTCATCACTGTTAACTCACCTATCAAACTTTATTTTCGCTAACTCCGGGTAACCCCGGATCCTATGAATAAATATATATTTTACGATGCCGGCATCAATCCGGAGGGCAAAAAACGATATTAACCCGGGGTGATTTAAGAAAGGTACGGTATACTCTTATTTTTGTCTTCAACAACTTTCTTTGCTTGCCAACATTTGGACCAAAATATGCACAGGGCGAAGCATCCTAATGACAGTGCTGTATTTTTAATGCAGCTCACTGCTTATTTCCTCCACGAACCTGAATTGCACGTCCGCGCAAACTGCAGGTGAGATGTAGTCCATGATGTCAATGTGGATGTCGTTAAGCACCACCACAGAGCGCTCTGCATAACCCGTGCCCTCATACACAATGTTGCCAAAAATGACGCCAGTCTCTGTCGATGACACCTGCGTTAGTGGCCGTAGTTCAAACAGCTTATACGGTGGCTTTTTTTAATGGGTAAAAGACCCGAAGGCTGGGCTACGCTCAGTAATGCTCTAAGTAGTCAGAGATAAAGCAAGCCTACATGGCGATCGCAACGATGCAGAGCAGGATGCAACAAGCTTTAAGATCTAAGAGTCCAGAAGCGCAGGGCCACGCTTGGCCTAAAGGAGCGCCTGCCTGCTAGAAAGACTGAATCTAACACTTCATGCATTGAATTCCTGCACACAAAAACTGCACAGGAGATCTGCAACCTTCCCCGTTTTTTCTTTGTACCTTCCTTGTTACACCTACCTTAATGTTGGCGCGCACAACCTTTGTCTGGCCAGCAGCCAGGGTATAATTTTGTGGCCGCTCTACTAGCTTCAGATCCCCCATTGTGGCCAATTCTAAGCACAGGTTCTATAAGCACAGACAGGGCAAAAATAAGTGTGAGATTGGGCAAGTGTGTTATTGAGCGTGTGTGTTTGTAAATTTGTGGCATGTGAATGAGCGTGAGTGTATGCGTGCTTTCGGGAGCAAATTTAAAAGAAGCAATCGATGCCCTGGAGAGATGCACAAACCTGCTGTTTATTTTGGGGGGGGGATCAGGCCATAGTGCATTGCAACAGCTTTCAGTGTCTGTGTCTGTAGATGTAAAGCCTTGATACCAATCTATTTCGCAACGTACGCTGCACGCTTGAAAACACAGCGAATAATCTGATCTTGTCTGTACCTGTAGCGTTTCAGCTGTACGATTGATGACGGTGACGTCCATCACGATGTCATACTGGTGCACCTGTCGTGTGTGTGTGTGTGTGTGTGTGTGAGTGTTTGTGTGTGTGTGTGTGTGTGTGTGTGTGTGCACGCGCGCTGCTAGGAAAGGCATGCTAGCATAACTTTCAGACCATATGACAGCATACATGTACAAAGTCCAGGCACAATAGCTTCCCAACACTGCGTGAGCAAATTGTGCAACCTGCTGCACCCTGGAAAGACGTCAAGCTCAGGCCCAACACCTTCCTAATTTCCCAATCCACGACGCCACTAAAAGAAAGCCTCCTAGCCTATTTTATGATAACGCGTGGGGTTAATGCATCACAACAGAGTCCTTATCTGCAGGAGCTTCACCACGTTACCTACCCTTTGTCCACCTTTCCTAGCATCCACACAATATATTTGCCTGCAACGCCACATGCGTGGCATGTAACAAACTGTATCGGGCTATAGCAACGCTTGGAAGCTTCCCTATCATACTTCCGCACACTGTACTGACCGTGACGTATGCCTCAGCATAAACAGGGTCTGATAAGCCTGTCAGCTGCAGCACTCTGTTCAGGCGTTTGGCGTCCGACTCTGCTGACTCCACCAGACCGGTTGCTCGTTGGAGGTCTGGAACACGGTCAACATAGTGGGGCGTGTCAGCGTGTGTGTGCACTGGCGTGCATTTGCATGCATCATGTGCGGGAGTACGGAGCGCATATGAAGGTTGCATATGTGTGCTGCACTTGTACAGTTTTGTGTGCGTGGAGAGCTGTTCTCCATCATCATCGTCACCCCACCTGTGCTGACTTCATCCTCAATCTCGATTTGGCTCAGACCCTTCTTGGATTTGAGCTGCACAAAGTCTATGAGATCATCCGGTTGGCAAGCAAGTTTGGCCTCCTCCTTCTTCTGCTCTGCAGCCTCCCGGACCTGTGGTGTGCGTGCGTGTGCGTCAGGTGTGTAAACCTGTGTCACCACCACCGTGTACATTTTGTGTGTGTGACAGCGTTTGTGACGTGCAGCCTGTTAGTTTTGTGTTCAAGGACGACCAAAAGATGTGCGGACAGCCTGCATTGAAGTGGGTGCCGAACAAAAGGAGTTCAAGGAGCTACATGCACAAGTCCTGAAGCAGACATGCATGGTTCCCCTTACCCGTACCTGCTTCTCGGAAGTTAGAGCTGTGAAGGAGTCCTTGCAGCTCTCCAGCCACACCTGCAGGGAGGGGTTCAGATGGCATGGGACGAGAAGGTGACCATCAAGCAACAGGGGTCAGGTGATGAGAGCAAACGGTGTCAGGCAGAAAGTTTGTGTACTCGGGACTGCACCTCAAGCAACAAAGTACGAGGCAAAGCAAAGGCCTGGCAGTTCAACCTGCGACGCACTTCCTACCAGGTTGCGATTTAACAGGTCGCAATTAAGTACTTTTTCAGACTTGACTTAAAATCCACAACTCCCAACTTACTGGAAGCTGATGAGCTGAAGCCACCACCCAACAAAAGCGTCAAGTATTTGACACCTACGCCCATGACGCTACCTGTGCAACCAACACCACCACATCCATTCACATCCACACCCAAACACGCACACACTCATTCTACCCACCTTAACGGCCTCCTCCTCAGGATGTGCCAGCACTTGGAGGCACACCATCATGCGGTCTCTGCTGTCATCATCCAGGGGCACTGGCAGGTTGGGGGCTTCACCGAGACGTAGGATGTGGGTGATACATAGCATGGCCTCCGCGGTGGCTTTGTTCATTTTAGCCACTGCAAGAACGCACAACAAGAATCCACACACATGCGAAGAAGTGGTCAAGTGCAGGTTTTGTCGTTACACAATGCGCGGGTGCTCACAGCAAACCCTGAGTTTTAAAGACCTGTCTATACTTGCAAGTGCAAGAAGACAGTTTAAGGGGTTTAAGGAATAAGCCTATCAAATAAGCCTCTGTCAGAATTAGGTATGCATGTGAGAAAGTGCATACATATGAGCGTGTAATCTTCAGCTCCAAAGAGCTAGTACTAGGACAATCTTCGTGGCTGCAGCAATAGCTCTGCGGCGTGCCGCTGAGCTTTCAAGAGCTTGTTAGAGAGGTCACTACAAATACGAGTAACAATGGGAAAGAGAGCAGTTTTTGCAGACATGGATCTAGGCTGTAGTTCCTTGCCTTAAGATAGATTTAGGGTTTCAAGCACGGCTACTGGGCCAAATAAGCTTGGGATATACTCTCTAAACCAGCAACCTCCTTCTTTTTAATGCTTGCGTCCACCACTCACCACTGATGGCATTGAGGGCCTTGAGCCTGAGCATGAGCTTTGTCAAGGTGCCAGCAACAACGCCGCCCACAAAAAAGTCACCACCCTGGATGGATGTGCGGTAAGGGGAGGGAGTGTCTTGTGAATTAAAGGCCTCGTAATACAATCAAATGCTTGAGATGAACGAACAGAGGGCAGATATCGATTCTCATATTTCTATAAGATAAAAAGGCTCATGTTCAGACCCACCATTCCTGTTTGATAAAAAACTTGCACATTTTTCCTCTTTTAAGTAGCCAGGACCCTTAGTTAAACCTACTTAAGCACCCCTGCACACTCAGTGTTTGGTAGAAGGTGCCCAGATGTGCTGGGGAGGATTCCCTGCCAGAAGGTCGATTTAGAACAAGGCTCCGCTGTAAGCAGAGCTAAAAAACCCTCGTCGAGGCCTTCGCCATATACTGCCCAGCAACTAGCCATTTCTTGGGCTTTTCCAGAGGTCCAAATCACCTTTCTTGCAGAGAAAACACATCCAGATCAGCATTTACCGGGACCCTTAAATCCGACTCGACCAATAATTGAGACTCTCGGTTAAACCCTTAACTCTTGCTTATTGCCCGCCCTGTCCAAAGCCCAGACAGAAGGGAACCTGAGTCCTCCAGTTTTAGACTCCCCTTTTGACAGGGGAATTGGCGAAGCTATGGAAAAAGTGCACAGCCTAAGTCGGAGCAAACTAATTTTTGCGATGACAAATAATTATAAACCAATGAAGTGAAACTGTCTCAACTCGGAGCAAGTCTGCAGATGTGGCTTCACAGACTTTACATGTGTTTGGCACACTATTAGCTGGTCCCAATGAAACAAATGTTTGAGACCCGTGTGGATATTGCATTTTTTGAATTTGGATTCACCTCAGCTGTTGCTGCCCACCACGGCCCATCTCCAGCATTCCAGACCATAATACTTGACAGGGCATGCCCTGGTTGCATAATGAAGGACTCCCGACACCCAGGTGGTGGCCAGGAAGTGTGTTTACAGGGTTTCCAGAAATGCACTATTTTTGCCCAGCGGACAGGCCCACGCACCAAGTCCTTTGGGGACGAATTTTCACCTCCCCCTTCTTTTGTTGTAATGGGCATGATTTAATTCAAAACGTGTCTGGAAACAAAAAAATGGTGAAAATTGGATTTGGAGTCACATTTCTGTACCCATGCATGGGTACAACCCCCTTTTTGGCAGGGAAATGGCACAAATCCAGCCCTCAATTCACACAGCGGACCCCATACCCTTATTTTTTGGCGCAGAAGTGTTTCATATGTTGTTTCTTACTACCCTGAACAATTAAAAGTCAAAAACGATGAGGTTCGTTATAGGGACGAAATTTGGCCGGGAATGGTGGGTCTGACTCATGGGCAAATCAGAGTTGTGCATTTCCAAGTGATCGAGTCAGCAAAAATGTTACAAATTCCCAGCAAAATGTAACGAAGAGGACGCTTCCAACTGCCTGCATCCTCGTCCAGAGGTCCCGTGTGTATGAAACAAACAGCAAAAAACGTAATAGGCACACTCACCAGCAGCAGGGCTCGGAGGTTGTGGGTGCACACAGGCATGGAAGGGTTAATAGGTGCAGACTCCACTGCCGTCTGTGTGGCATACGTGCCATCCGCCAAGACAGCTGGCCGTCGCACCACAGTCGCAAGCTGCACCGAGGCCTGAGCGCTAGCAACCTCTGCACTACTCCCTACATGCAGGAGAATTAAGGCAAAGATGTACGGTTAGCACGCGTCAGGGTTGTGGACCAGAGCAGGCCATTCTGCATCAAGTGCTTCCATGGACGTGCACTTTGCATATGCAGTCAAGACCCTGAAACTTAGAAGGCACCAGCACTCCAAGGGCCACCAGCACACTGGCTCTCACCACCCTTACCCTCAGGGGACAGGAACGGCGCAGGTCCCAGCGCCTGCATTATAACATCCACTGCAGCTTCCACGTCCTCGACAGTGGTACTGTACTCGCCCAGTAGCCACAGCGCAGTGGAGCACACACGGGAGGACCTGCGAGTGGGTCGGTGACACGGGTGCGGGTGCTGGTGCTAATGTGTTTCTGTGTGCCTGCACGCACGCACATGCCTGTGCGTGTGCGTGTATTCATGTACTCAAGCTTGCATCTCTGCGAGAGATGTTCTGCACATAGCTTAACTGCTCCTGCGCAGAGGCAAAGGACGTAAGTAGCCGAGGCTTCTCTAATGCAGCATTGAAACAAGATTGACCGCCCATCCAATTCAAAGCCCCTTTGCAAACTTGTGCATGCACGCTTCTTCTTTGCTCAAACAATCTGGAGAATTGGACACACTAATTTATTTCTGCACAATCTGGCTCCTGCGTACCATAAGTTGCTTTTGAATCCCTTCTACCCAACAGCACAGCAAAATTGTCAAAAAAGTTGGTCACTTCCTGATGCACATTCGTACACGCCTCCTCACCTAATTTGAGAAAAGGTGTCACGCAGGCGCTCCAGAATGGAAGGACGTAACTTATCGTTGGTCTCTACAATCTCGCGCACAAAGAAAATGACGTCCAGTGCGCTTGCGGTGTTGGCATCCCCCAAAAAGTCCATGAGCAGGTGCACAACGTTGCTGGCCACATCAGGGAATTTGAGTGCACAGGAGTGGATGGCCTGCAGCATGACAAGAGAAAGTGCGACACGCATGCTTAAGCAATCGTAAGGCTGTGTGTGTGTGTGTGCGCGCTTGTGTGTTCACTGTATGCCTGGAGGCTCAGGAAATGTGAGTGCACAGTCCTGGATGGCATGCTCATATATTAACAATCAGTGTGAGCAGGAACTGTAGCTAAGCCTAGATCAAGGTATAAGCAAGGGTGAGAGTTGAGTTCGAGAAGCCACGTAACACTGTGTGCGTCCTCCGCACACGAACTGAAACAGTTGAAAGGTTGAGCACTGTAAATCAGATTGCAGTTCCCTACAGAAGGCGTGCAAGGTGGCACAAAAAGTCTTGATGTCCACTTTGGACTCTGGTCTAAAGAAGTGTAGATGACCTTGCCAGCATGTACGTAAGGCATATGTTGCATGTTATAACACTCAAAGTAAACATGTGTAGGGCTGGTAAACGGCATGTGCATCGCTCATTGCACGCGCGTACGGGTTAAATAAACAGCACGTCTTCTCACCCACTTGAGCATGCACACTGACCTGCACAAGCATCTGCCGGTAGTCGCCGCCCTTCTCAAAGTCTTTATTTTGCGTCTTCACCACCTCCTTCTTCAGCACCATCACCACCTGTGCAGGGCACACAATGGTATCTGAGGTAAGAATTGCAAGTTTTACTTTCAAATGGCTGCAGTCCCGTGCCAACTTTCCACAACTCACAAAGGCGCTCACCTCGTCAATGTTGCGAGACGTGATGAGGTCCATGGAGATGTCCAGGGTTTTCTTGCGGATGTCCATGTTGGGACTGGTCAGGGCGCGCAGGATGTCCAGGAGCATGTCCTGCATGCAAAGGATTTTGTGCACGGAACTAGGCGTGCGCCGCCTGACAAAGTGACTCAGAGCACAAGGCGCGGAAAGGTGAACGGCAAATTTCTGCAGGCATGGCTGCATCCTGCGCACGACCCGCATGCCGTAATTACATTTTTTACACGTTACGTCACAAATTACCGTGCCACGCACGTTTTAATCACATTGGATGGAGTCGGCTGTTTATGGTTTACCTGCATGACCTCCCGATGCTTTTGCTTGAGCTCTTGCAGGCGGTCCAGCACAATAAGCTTGACGTTGTTGTCGCTCTGGGACACAAGCAGCTGGCAGTAGCAGTTGGCGGCCGCACGAATGGCAGAGGGCGCTTGGGACAGGGACACCAGCGTGACAGCACACTCGTACACCACAGCGGTGCTGCTGCTTTGTAGCAGGGAAAGGATGATCTTGATGAAGCGCCCCTTCTCTGCCGGGTTGGCACGGCACACCTGCAGTGGCAGTGGCAGTGTGTGTGTGTGTGTGTGTGTGTGCGTGTGCGTGTGCGTGTGTGTGTGTGTGTGTGTGTTTCAGTCAGTAGTCACCTTGCGAATGAGCTCGAGCACTGCCATCTGCAGAATGTCGCCCCAGCTGGACACGTTGTCGACGTTTTCAAACAGGTACCGGACCGCCCGATCTTGCGCGTAGTTGGCGAGCATGACAAACGCGTTGCGCCGAGTGCTGAGATCTTGCTCGTTCCGTAGCGTCTTCTCGATGGTCTCAGGAGCATCCTGGTGGAAAGGGGGGACAGATGGGAGGAGTTTCGGTTATTTCCGTGTGCTTCCCATCACACGAGAGAAGCAGAGAGCTAAGTGAGCCGGGTGCCGGAGCAGTCTTAGAGGAACAGGATTGCGGACACTGTTGCTGTGACACCACATATCCTGTGTACAGCCTTCTTCTTGAACCCCCCTATGCCTACCTGCAACAGGAGTTCGCCCTTTGGGAACTTGTAGATAGCATTGATGGCCAGCACAGCACTACGCCGTACATAGGAGTGCCTGTGCTCCAGGTTGCTCAGGATGGAGGGCACGAGGGGCTCCAGAATTTCCTCCTCTCTGATGCGGCACAAGAAACGCAGTGTGACACCCCTGATGTACTCGTTGGGATGCTGAAGATTGTTCCGCAGGTTTTGGCAAATCAGAATCTGGAGGGAGGCAGGGATGGACAGCAAGTGTTTTGAGGCTCTGTTCCAAAGACCTGAGAACATTTCGTGCACACAAACACGCACACACACGCACACACAAACACGCACACACATACACGCGCACAGACACACAGACACAAACACCCACACCCACAGACATACGCACCTACACCCACACCCATACCCACATCCACACATGCGCCCACACACCCGCACGCGCACGCGCACCCACACGCACACCCGCACCCTCAGACATACACACCTACACCCACACACGCACCCACATACCCCCAGGCACACACCCACACCCAAACAAATGTCAACTCATACAACAGCAACACCATGCAACCAAACAATACGGAAATATATGTAAGGAACAGCGCGTGCACACACATACGCACATACGCACTAACATACACGCCAAGTTAGGTGCACATCCAGATACACAAGCCCCTCTCACTTACCCAAGAAACCTGCACATGCATTGACACGAGAATTTAATACGCACATAAACACTCCCCACTCCTTCCCATCATTTAACAAATTTGCCTGCAACTTACACATACATCTACAGGCAATTTGATTCCCAATGTGAGTGCCCAACTCTTCCCCTCCCCTCACAGCAGACACACATGAAAACAAATAACACACACTTGCACACACACATGTGCATATACACACGTGCGCACGCACGCATGCATATAAACAAACACACAGACAATTTAAACACACACATAAACACACACACACACACGCGCGTGCGCACACGTTTATAAACACAGATACAAGTGTCGCCTACCATTTCTGGGAGCAGTTTCCCGGATGAGTCGGTCTTTTCAATGGCTTCCTGTGCGTGCAAGTCACAAGGCGTCTCGCTAACAAAAAAAGTGCATGAAAACGCTGACACGTATACCAGCCTCATGCTGCTGGTACATTTGGCGCATCAGTATGTTAGGTGAGATGCGTACGTTAGGTGAGCCTTTGCCTGTCATACTACCAGGACAGGCATATTTCGTAGGTGCACAGAAAGAGGGGCAAATGCTTGGCTGGCTCACGATGTCTGCAGGACGCAGTGCCAGCAGGTTGAACATGCTAAGCAGGGGAGGTGCATCCTGCAAAACACAGTGCTCTTTCTAGGCGTGCTAAATGCAAGCGTACACAACCGGTGCCTCGTTGTTGCTAACGATGTGTATATGTCTGCTCTGCTTTTCAAATGAGTGCTTGGCAGAAGTCTTGAATGATAACGTTTTGTTGGTACCCCCTCTCTCTCTTCCCCTGCCCCTACCAGATACAGGAGCAGCAGCTTCTGCACGGTGTGGTCCTCTGAAGGCAGGACGTAGCGCACAATGGTGATGAAGAGCTGCGGCATCTGCTCCCCACTGAGGAGCAGCATGATGGCCTTCTTCATCGCCAGGACCTTGGCCTCCGCATCATTGCCCTCTAGGGCCTCCTTAATCTCCGTGGGGCTTGCCTGGCGCTCGCAAGCCACCAGCATCGAGCACGACTTCTCCACGGAGGAGAACGCCATGCTTCCCTTTTTGGCGAACTTGCTTGGACGTCCCCTTTTGGGGTTTGATTATTGGCCCCAAACCATTAAATTTGCTAATGTAATAATTAATCAATATGGAGGTGAAAGTGGTTAGTTGTTTAATAGCTGGATACAAGACTGGATTAGTACTAGGCTTTTTATAGTGAGTCCTTCTTCTCGTCTTGTGTGGCTGGCTATAATTGTTGCCTTGGCAAAGCTTTTGAGAAGCAAGTGTGTCTGTGCTCACGTGCGTTTACGCACGTGCCTTGGCAAAGCTTTTGAGAAGCAAGTGTGCTGCAGCCTGTGATGCTTGTGTCAGGCTTCCAGTTTTGCGCACATCGCCTTGATCGTGAGGGCCACTAGCCTCGTGCACTTCTTTGCTTGCGTGCGTGTGTACTGACGAGAATTGGGGAGCGACACAAGTCGCACACACGATCATCACCTCCCCGATGCAGGCAAACACAGCACTCACAGCCAGGAGTACAGATCCAGCAACTACATGCACACGGCAGCAAATATTGCAGGAAGTGGGAAAAGGCCATGGGAAGATGATGCAGATAAGGTGACAGGGGAGCATCCTGCCTTCGCCAGTTCCATCAAGGTGCAGCAAAAAAGCCTAGGGGTGCTGGGTTTGCAGCAGCAGCAGCAGCAGCAGCAGCAGCAACAGCAGCAGCAAGAAGGGGAGGGTATGAATAGTGAGGATTTGGAGGAGGGCGAAGACGAGGAGGAGGAGGAGGAGGAGGAGGAGGAGGAGGAGAGTGGTATGTTTAAAATGCTTATCTGGTATCACGTGGCTGCTTCAAAGCGCAGTGACTGACTATCCCGTATTTCATCCTGAATGGACAGAATACGTGGGAAAGGGGCGATGCCGGAGAAGATGGAGGCGGCCAGTAACGCTCGATCAACTGCAGGTATGTATTACTGTGGAAGTGATTTAACTGCGATTACTCTTGCATTTTCTTTTGCTGTGCGGCTTGGTGGTAAGGGTAAAACCTAAGCTACCTTTTGGTGGCGAAGGGCTCGTCCTCAGACCCAGGGTTCTGATTTTCAGGCCTCCTTCCTGAGTTGTAGGGAAAAAGCATAAAGTCAACCATGGTCATTATGATGCTATCACAGGTCGCTCAGTCTCCTCTTGTGCTAGATGAAGTGAGGCGCCTGCCAAATGGTGAGCTGGAGATCACAGCCCACTGCCCGTTTGGAACGTTCAAAGGGGAGGTTGCTCTAGGGCTTGCCAAGTTCATTTAGGTTGCGGCTATATCACGGTAATGCTGCTTAACGAAGGTTTCTCTTATACATCTTAAGTGACGCAGCAACAATCGCACACACGTACGTACCCCTCGCCATGTGCCTCTTGGGAAGTGCTGGATGCGGCTCTACAGCTGGGGAAGCCTTTGGTCTTCCAGACGTAGCAGGAAAAGCCCCATGATCCTCACTTATTAGGTGGCATATAACTTATTGTTGACAATAAGGGGCTTTAAGGTGCTGGCACCTAAGTGATCCCACCCCTCTTTTCCCTTTTTATGGTGGCCGTATTCATTTATTTTCAAGTTTACCTCTTTTCAATATCAGCCCTTTTAATAAACTTAAAAGGCTTGAAACAATCTTAAGGCTGATCCTTTCGGCCTATTTGTAGTGGGCTCACATTCCTTGACCTAAACGAAATGCTGCTGCCATCAACTAGTGGCACGCTATCTTTGCATAGGCAGGTGAGCCCACTCCCCAAAACGAGAGGAATGGAGCCCTTCGATACCGAGAACTCTAGAGGGTTGCAGACTTGGCCTGGAATCGACTTTCAACAAGAGCTGGAAATACTAGGAAGGGCGTGTCTGGTAAAGTCAAATTTATCTTACGATCTCACGCCACAAAACAGCAATAAATACAGCCAGATGCGCCGATCATCCAGCAACAGCGCTCAAACAGATAGTCAATGGATACATACCAAAACTCAGCTTTGTATTGATGCAAGAAGAGCCACCTTCTCCCGTCCAACAGATACCACAGCATTTGTGAGCAATAAGACAATACGACACACCTAGCCAACCGCCAAAAGGGTTACAAGGGTTACAAGGATGGCCTACAGCCCGAGACTCTGGCTGATGGCAATTGGCTGGTGAAACAAAAACAACCAGTGTCGAAAATTGAAACTAAATCTGACACAAACTTGAGGAGTCTGAATGAGACTTGATTCAGGAATGCATTGATCTCAAAATCAGTGATACTGTGATGACAAGCCAAGAAAGGAATAAATTCAGAGCTCGAAGGAGCAAACGCATGCAGAGTCTTAGACATTCCTTCAAAAAGGTCTTTGTATCTCATGCGCAGCTCACACACTTCAGCACACTTGCAAAAGAAAAGCACATGCTTCTCATCTTGAACTTCTCCACACTCACATTTATCACAAATGCTAGAACCACCATGCCATTTGCAAGACTC
>Ga0307945_1003746_pt1:0-5000 | contig 12292 bp, 16 predicted proteins | sample OrgLakmetagen228_FD_201818 | JGI IMG/M metagenome (GOLD analysis project Ga0307945, IMG submission 201818) | Saline water microbial communities from Organic Lake, Antarctica - #228 | ecosystem: Environmental > Aquatic > Non-marine Saline and Alkaline > Saline | place: Antarctica: Organic...
GTTGCTGGCAGATTTGTTGGTGGTGGTGCTGCAGATGGTACTCGTGGTGTTGCCGGTGATGCTGGTGGCGCTGCTGACGATAACCTTGGTGTTGCCGACAAAGTTGGTGGTGGTGCTGCCGGCAATAACCGTGCTGTTGCCGACAAAGTTGTTGGTGGTGCTGCTGACGATAACCGTGGTGTTGCTAGCAGAGTTGGTGGTGGTGGTGCTGCAGATGGTACTCGTGGTGTTGCCGGTGATGCTGGTGGTGCTGCTGACGATAACCTTGGTGTTGCTGACAAAGTTGGTGGTGGTGCTGCTGACGATAACCGTGGTGTTGCCAATGAAGTCGGTGGTGGTGCTGCACACGATGTTCGTGGTGTAGCCTCAATCGAAAGGGGTGGTGCTGAACCAGGTGGTGCCAGGGGTGGTGACGTGGCAGATGGAAAAGCGGTGGTGACCGTGACAGGGGCACGGGCGGGGCATAGGGTACAGCGCAGCATCGATTGGAAGGCAGCAGTTGGTGGTGTGCCAGTGTTCGGGGGGCATTCGTTTGGTGCTGGCGGGGGCGGTAGGGTTGGAGGTGTCGGACCGACAGGTGGGAGTGGTGTTGCTGCGGATGAGGCTTCCGCTGCCACTGCCATTGCTGTCGGACAAGCGCCAAAATCAGCAAGCGACAGTGCGCAGCTCCAGCAGGGCCGGCTTGAGCGGCCGCTCCAGCCTCAGCTTCCTGATCGCAACCTGCAGAAGAATAATGGACAGCAGCAGCAGCAGCAGCAGCGGCAGGAGGAGGAGCTGGAGTACAAGCTGGAGCAGCAGGAGCAGCGGCAGGAGCAGCAGCAGCAGCAGCAGCAGCAGCAGCAGCAGGAGCAGCAGGAGCAGCAGCAGCAGCAGCAGCAGCAGCTGCAGCAACATCATCATCATCAGCAGCAGCAGCAGCCACAGCAAAAACAGCAGCAGCAGCCTAGGTCAGAGTGGGCTAGCCCTACTCGTCATGTGCGTGCCTCCGTGCCCTTCTCTCCCATGAGCTTCTCCGAGGCGGGGTCGCACCAGCAGCAAGATGGTGACATCGAGCTGTTGGCGCACAAGTACCACCGACTCAAGCGGCTGCTGCAGGTGCGGTTGTTTGAGTCACTGCGCAAAGCTGTGCGTACCTCCTCGCTCTCTATTGTAAGTGAGGCCTAAAAATACAAGAGACTCAAGCGGCTGCTGCAGGTGCGGTTGGTTGAGTCACTACGCGAAATTGTGCGTACCTCTTTGCTCTCTATTGTAAGTGAGGCTCAAATGTACAAGAGACTCAAGCGGCTGCTGCAGGTGCGGTTGGTTGAGTCACTGTGCAAAGCTGTGCGTACCTCCTTGCTCTCTATTGTAAGTGAGGCTCAAATGTACAAGAGACTCAAGTGGCTGCTGCAGGTGCGGTTGTTTGTGTCACTGTGCAAAGCTGTGCGTACCTCTTTGCTCTCTATTGTAAGTGAGGCTCAAATGTACCAGTGACTCAAGCGGCTGCTGCAGGTGCGGTTGGTTGAGTCACTGCGCAAAATTGTGCGTACCTCCTTGCTCTCTATTGTAAGTGAGGCTCAAATGTACAAGAGACTCAAGCGGCTGCTGCAGGTGCGGTCGTTTGTGTCACTGTGCAAAAATGTGCGTACCTCCTTGCTCTCTATTGTAAGTGAGGCTCAAATGTACAAGAGACTCAAGCGGCTGCTGCAGGTGCGGTTGTTTGTGTCACTGTGCAAAACTGTGCGTACCTCTTTGCTCTCTATTGTAAGTGAGGCTCAAATGTACCAGTGACTCAAGCGGCTGCTGCAGGTGCGGTCGTTTGTGTCACTGTGCAAAAATGTGCGTACCTCCTTGCTCTCTATTGTAAGTGAGGCTCAAAAGTACCGGCGACTCAAGCGGCTGCTGCAGGTGCGTTCTTGTCATGATTTTGCTGTGGCACTCAATCCTTTTCCTTTCGCATTCTGTTTCGTGTCAGGCACTGGCTATATCAGTATAAAAAAGTTTAGTTTGGAGCTGCTCTGTATCACCCACAGATCTTATTAGTGTTTATACCTAGGATTGGCCAGAACCATAACATACAGTGTATACACGGTGTTTTTGGCAGGGAAATCACCAAATATACGGTCATATACGGTGTATATGTACGGTTCTGGCCAACCCTACTTATACCCCGCCTTCACGCGCTCATCCCCAAGGCATCACAGTGTTGTATATAACCCTGAAATCAACGTGTCTGTCTATGAAATTAGCGTCACCTGCTTTTTTCAATCATGCGTCACCCGTGCGCATACCGTCCTCAACTATGAAACTAGTGTCATCTACATTTGTCAATTATGCGTCACCCGTGCTCAGGCCCAGCTGGAAGACTATCAAGCACTGCAAGAGCGTTATGAGCAGGAGCAGCAGGCAGCGCAGCACGCACAGCAGCAGCTGCAGTGGGAGCAGGAGGCAGCGCAGCACGCAAAGCAGCAGGCGCAAGAGGCAGCACAACACACACAGCAGCAGCTGCAGCGGGAGCAGGAGGCAGCGCAGCAAGCACAGCAGCAGACGCAAGAGGCAGCACAACACACACAGCAGCAGCTGCAGCGGGAGCAGGAGGCAGCGCAGCAAGCACTGCAGCAGGCGCAGCAGGCACAAGAGGCAGCACAACACGCTCAGCAGTGTGCCCAGCAAGAGAGGGCACGAGCAGAGCAAGCAGAGAGGGAGCTGCAGTTCGAGCAGTCTTGCTCTGGTCCTAAGTTTAAGGAAGTTTCTGCAGAGCTGGAGTCCGTATGTGCTGAGCTTGAGGTGTGTTGATGAGGCCACACACACGCACACACACACGCACACACGCGCACACTATTATTGTAATTGCTTCTGGTCCTGATTGTGTGGAAGTTTCTGCAGAGCTGGAGTCCGTATGTGCTGAGCTTGAGGTGTGTTGATGAGGCCACACACACGCACACACACACGCGCACACACTATTATTTTAATTGCCTCTGGTCCTGATTGTGTGGAAGTTTCTGCAGAGCTGGAGTCCGTATGTGCTGAGCTTGAGGTGTGTTGATGAGGCCACACACACACACGCACACACACGCGCACACACGCGCACACACTATTATTGTAATTGCTTCTGGTCCTGATTGTGTGGAAGTTTCTGCAGAACTGGAGTCCGTCCGTGCTGAGCTTGAGGTGTGTTGATGAGGCCACACACACACACACACACACACACACACTATCAATTCTTTTTACTTTTATCTGTGAACAAGCAGGCTCAACCTTTTATGCCTGGCATGGCGGCCTTGTCAAGTCGATACCAGCTTACAATCTAGCCCCAGATGTATAATATGCAACATATTATATGCAACCATACAAACACAAGCACGTGCTTCCTAGGCGGTGCAACCCTAGTCTGTACGGCATGTGTGACATGGACACATACAAACACAAACGCGTGTGTGCTGCTCGGGCGGTGAGAACTGAGGCTGCACGGGCTGTGTGCATGTGTGACATGGACACATACAAACACAAACGCGTGTGTGCTGCTTATGCTGCTCGGGCGGTGAGAATTGAGGCTGCACGGCATGTGTGCATGTGTGACATGGACACATACAAACACAAACGCGTGTGTGCTGCTTGTGCTGCTCGGGCGGTGAGAACTGAGGCTGCACGGCATGTGTGCATGTGTGACATGGACACATACAAACACAAACGCGTGTGTGCTGCTCGGGCGGTGAGAATTGAGGCTGCACGGGCTGTTAAGCATGCACACATACAAACACAAACTCGTGTGCTGCTCAGGCGGTAAGAACCGAGGCTGCACGGGCTGTTGAGCAGGCAGCTTCTGACGCTGCTGCTGCAGCACAAAGAGAGATGCAGGCCTTCCAGGCTGAAGCAGCCTCGGATGTTGCCGCCGCAGTGCAAGCTGCTGCCGCACAGGTGTGTGTATGTGTGGTGTGTGGTTGTGTGCGGGTGTGGGTGCGGGTGCGGGTGTGTATGCGCGCATGCGTGTGTGTGTGCATGCGCATGTGCGTGTGTGTGTGTGTGTGTGCGTGTGTGCAGGTGCGTGTGTGTGTGCATGTGCGTGTGTGTGTATGTGTGTGTGCACGTTTGTGTGCGCATGCACGGCCATATATGAGAGAGTATGTTCGTACTTATTCAAGCAGTTATCTTATAGGTATCTCAAGCTGCATAATGCACAAATGTATGTCTGGACAATCGTGCAAGCGCACGTGCGGACGTTGAAATTCTCATGAAAATATAGCCCTTTCGCCCCCTCTCATTGCCCTGCACCCCCTCCACATCAACACAGCGCACAAAGGCCCGCCAGCTGGCTGACGAGCTGTCAGCTGCGCACGGAGATGCGCAACAGCTGGCCGCTGAGCTGGACAGCGCACGTGAAGCAGAGGAGCAGCGCGCCGCTGAATTGCAAACCGTGCGATCAGAGGCGCAAGCCAGGCACCAAGCCGCACAGGTTGAGTACGTCTCCCTGCAAGCACGTGCTGCGCAGCTGGCGCAGGCGGTGGAGGCTGCGCAGGCTAGCAACGCGGAGTTGGAGCGTCAGCTGCACGCAGCAATCGAGGCTGCGCAGGCGAGCAACGCGGAGTTGGAGCGTCAGCTGCACGCAGCGATCGAGGCGGCGAAAGTGGCCGAAGCGGCGCGTGTTGAGGCGGTGGGGTTGTCACTGCAGGCGGAGGCGCGCGCGGCAGCTTTGGCAGAATCAGCGCGGTCCACAGCATCAGATGAGGGCCAGGTGGAATTAGCGCGTGGTGAAGCTGCGGAGGGCGTGCGGCTGTCGGTAGTGGAAGAGGCAGCTGTGCGTGCTGCTAACGCTGAGGCAGCTGCTGCTTCACAGGTGGGGGTTTGTAGAGGAGGCTGCTGTATGCTATATATAGTACTACGTAAATCAGAGGCAGCTGTGCGTGCAGCTGACGCTGAGGCAGCTGCTGCTTCACAGGTGGGGGTTTGTAGAGGAGGCTGCTGAATATGATATGTTAAACTACGTAAATAAGAGGCAGCTGTGCGTGCAGCTGACGCTGAGG
>Ga0307945_1003746_pt1:10000-12292 | contig 12292 bp, 16 predicted proteins | sample OrgLakmetagen228_FD_201818 | JGI IMG/M metagenome (GOLD analysis project Ga0307945, IMG submission 201818) | Saline water microbial communities from Organic Lake, Antarctica - #228 | ecosystem: Environmental > Aquatic > Non-marine Saline and Alkaline > Saline | place: Antarctica...
TGCACACGCACACACACACACACACACACACACACACACACAAACACACGCACACAGTTATTTTTTAGGTTGGCCATATTTGTAGTCGCACCGTATAGGACCATATTCTTGCTGATTTCCTGTCCAACAGTTATACGCCGTATAGCTATGGTTCTGGCCAACCCTAAATGATTGCATCTAGTAAACGCCAATGATTACAGAACAGAGGTGCATTTCAAAATTGGGTCATTGCTTGTAGTAAATGCCAAGGATTGCAGGACAGAGGCATCCGCTCTTGCCACAGACGTCCAGCAGTGAACTGTACTTGATTGATAGCAATGTGCAAAAGTTCTCAAAGTGCAATGCCCGCCCTCTGTGACCGCGTGAGCATGCACATTGGTAACCTTTGTGACTCTCTGCAATGTACCTCACTGTGTGTGCATGTATGTGTGTGTGAGAGTGTGTATGTGTGTGTGTGTGTGTGTGTGTGTGTGTGTGTGTGTGGTATTTTGCACATTGCTAACCTTTGTGACTCTCTGCAATGTACCTTACTGTGTGTGCATGTATGTGTGTGTGTGAGTGTGTGTGGGTGTGTTATTTTGCACATTGCTTACTTTTGTGACTCTCTGCAATATACCTCACAGTGTGTGCATGTATGCGTGTGTGTGAGAGTGTGTGTGTGTTATTGTGCACATTGCTAACCTTTGTGACTCTCTGCAATATACCTCACTGTGTGTGCATGTGTGTGCCCATGCGTGTGCATGTGTGTGTGTGTGTATGTATGTATGTGTGTGCCCATGTTTGTGCATGTGTGTATGTGTGTGTGTGTGTTATTTTGTACATTGCCATCCTTTGTGACTCTCTGTGACGTATCTCACTGAGTTTGTGCACGTGCCTTTGTGTGTGTCTGACAGGCCTTGCTTGAAGCAGGCAACAAAAAACAGGAGGCACTGCAGTTGGCACCACAAGCAAGCGGACGAGGGGAATGTGCATACCTCATACTTTCTGTGACGTACCTCACTGAGTGTGTGCATGTGCCTTTGTGTGTGTGTCTGACAGGCCTTGCTCGAAGCAGGCAACGAAAAACAGGAGGCACTGCAGTTGGCACCACAAGTGGGCAAGGGGGATGTGCATTCCTCAGAGGAGGAGGCAGCACAGGTAGGGGATTGAGTGTTCTTGCATCTTCTATGTTTCGAGGTTGTGGACAGGCTTCATTTTATGTGCAAGTTGTAGAAGAGTAATAAAGGGTTTACTTGGTTCCGTTTTTGCATCAAGTGTAGAGTGGTAACGGAAATACCTGGTTCCGTTCTTGCATCAAGTGCAGAGTATTAAAGGAAATACCTGGTTCCGTTTTTGCATCAAGTGTAGAGTAGTAAAAGAAAAACGTGGTTCCGTTTTTGCATCAAGCCTGTTCACCAGATCTAGGGTGTGTATGCCACAGATCTAGGGTGTGCACGCCACAGTTCTAGGATGTGCATGACACAGATATAGGGTGTGCCACCTATCTAGGGTGTGCATGCCACAGATCTAGGATGTGTATGCCACAGATCTAGGGTGTGCATGTCACAGATCTAGGATGTGTATGCCACAGATCTAGGGTGTGCCACAGATCTAGGGTGCGCATGCCACAGATCTAGGGTGTGCATGACAGAGATCTAGGATGTGTATGCCACAGATCTAGGGTGTGCCACAGATCTAGGGTGCGCATGCCACAGATCTAGGGTGTGCATGACACAGATCTAGGGTGTGCCACATATCTAGGGTGTGCATACCACAGATCTAGGGTGTGCCACAGAGCAAGTTTTGATACAGGTAAACATGAAATGACAAATGTTTTATTTTGCTCAATAAATTTAACCAATCACGTGCGCGTGCATGCCGCACAAAAGCGGCAAATTTGCGGGTGCGTAAGGGAATATTGTCCTTGCAATTATGTGGATACGACGCGCATAAACGTAAGCACAGCAACGCAATCAGGGCCTAGAGCATCGGGCCACAGCATATATGTGTGACATTGTGAGCATATACGTATACAGACAGGCCACAGCACATAAGTGTGACACCAGGCGCTTAAACGTATACAAACAGGCCACAGCAAATATGTGTGACACCAAGCGCATCTACGTATATAAATGGGCCACAGCACATATGTGTGACACCATGCGCATAAACGTATATAAATGGGCCACAGCACATATGTGTGACACTATGCGCTTAAACGTATATAAATGGGCCACAGTAAATATGTGTGACAACAAGCACATAAACGTATACAAACAGGCCACAGCAAATATGCGTGACACCAGGCGCTTA
>Ga0307945_1003750_pt1 | contig 12288 bp, 19 predicted proteins | sample OrgLakmetagen228_FD_201818 | JGI IMG/M metagenome (GOLD analysis project Ga0307945, IMG submission 201818) | Saline water microbial communities from Organic Lake, Antarctica - #228 | ecosystem: Environmental > Aquatic > Non-marine Saline and Alkaline > Saline | place: Antarctica: Organic Lake...
CGGGGGAGGACAGCCGCGAAAAAGTCAGCAGAAGAGGGCTACGCAGGGGGGGAGGGGGGGGAGGGCGAACAAGGAAGAGGAGGAGGACGAGGAGTTTGCGGCTGCTTCAGATGAAGAGGAGGTGTGTTGTATGTGTGTGTGCGTGTGTTTGTAGGGCATGCAGCATCAGTTGTTGGAGCTGGAACCCTGGGTTGTTGGATTTCCAGTGGCAGAAGGCACGCAGCATCTTCTGGGTCGTTACATGTGATGCAATCCTGGGGGTGACCTCTGTCTGCTTGTCACCTTTGATCAGATCCATAAGGTAAACCCCAATGCAGATGAGGCCGAAATCTCAGTCATGCACGCATGCACAACCAAACACACACACCACTCACACACACACACTCACACACGCACGCACGTCACATTGTACAAACGCCGCTGTGTGTGCTTTGAGATGCAGGACGACGAGGAGACGCTTGCTGCAGAGGAGGCCCTAGCCGCTCAGGATCAGCAGGCAGGGGGCAGGGGGGAGATGGACGAGCTAGACGAGGAGGCCAACCTGCCTATTGAAGAGCTCATGGCCAGGTGTGTGTGAGTGAGTGTGTGTGGTGCATGATTGTGTGTGTGTGTGCGCGCGTGTGTGTTTGGATGTGATTGTGTGTGTGCAGTTCAGCAGGCCTGCACGTGTGTAATTTAAGAGTCATGACCGCTTTATTATGTATTAAAGTGTCCATAGATGTAATAGGACTTTCAACTTTCATACGTGCCCTCAACTGTTCGTGCATCGCACTTCGCATTAAACCATAGTTATGACTTCCTTTGTGCCCTTCAGGTATGGATACGTGCAGCCTGGGGAGGGAGACGTGGTTGAAGAAGAAGAGGAGGAAGAGGAGGAGGAGGAAGAGGAGGAGGAGGAAGAGGTTGAAGGAGCCGTGGAGGGAAGAGAGGGTGGAGACAAGTCGGCAGAACCTGAGGGGGAGAAGGAAGATGGGACGGATGGGACTGAGGCGTTACGAGGGGGCTCACGGTCACGGTCACCGTCGCCTGCTGCACGATCAAAGCAGGCGGAAAGGGCGGAGAGGGGAGGGGGGAAGAAGATGCCGCCTACATCAGGGCAGCAGAAGCAGAAGAGCCCGCGGGGGGCTCAAAAGGAGGATGGTGGTGGTGAAGGTAAGAGTGTGGGTGTGGGTGTGAATGTGTGGGTGTGGGTGTGAGTATGAATGTGTGGGTGTGGGTGTGAGTGTGGGTGTGGGTGTGGGTGTGGGTGTGGGTGTGGGTGTGGGTGTGGGTGTATGTGTGGGTGTGAGTGGGTAGGTGGGTGGGTGGAAGGGGGAGGGGGTGTGAGTGCAAGTGTGGGTGGGGATGTGGGTTGTGGTATATTTGTTTGTGTGTGTATGTGTGTGAGTGTTCCTCCTCCTTTTGTACCCGACAGCATGCCTCCAGTCAATAGCACCTACTTTGAAATCCGTGTCTCATCATAACGCACGCAAACAGCACTCCGCTGCGGCTATCGTTGCATGTACCGTTGTCTCTATGTATCTGCCACGCTTGAACAATGCCAAGCACGGTAATAATTGACGCCAAATATCAACCAATGTTTAAGTTGCTACAGTATCTGAACAATCATTTGACCCACATGCCCTGATCTGCAGGTGCAAGTGCAGAGGCAGAAGAGGCTGAGCGGGGCCGGGCAGAAGGCATGGATGACGAAGAGGTGAATACTTTTATTACTGTGCATATGTGTGTGCATGTGTGTGTGTCTGTTTGAATGTGTGTATGTGTGTGTATGTGTGTGTGGTGTCTGTGACAAGAAGTGTGCATGCACTGTGGCGGGACCTACCACTAAAGTAGCCAGTGCCTACGACCAGCTTGTCTTCACAATCATGCTTACAATTACACCTGATCGCACAATAGTAGGGATGGCCAGAACCGTACACGCACACACACCGTGCATGGCCGTATCTATGCTGATTTCCCTGCTAACAATATGGCATAAACACCATAAAAAAAGCTTGGCTATATGGCCAGCTTCACACATTGGTCGCCCTGAGCAGAATGTGGGTCCAGCAGCAAAGCCCATAGTCGCCATTTCCTGCTGTGCAGAATTCGACATTGTCCCTTATGTCCAGCTTGCGGTCATTGTGAGCAACGCCCGGCATCTACAATAACCATCACTCTCCAAAGAGCAGGCATCAAACAGGCTTTACAGACTATTTTACACGCATTGCGATCACCTTAGTCCCTTCGTATTCCATATTACATCTTGCCAGCAAAAGCTCTTGACATCATGCACACACACATGCACACACACATACATAAATACATAAATACTCACACTCTTCCCCTCTCCCCCGCTCTCTCTCTCTCTCTCTCTCTCTCTCTCTCTCTCTCTCTCTCTCTCTCTCTCTCTCTCTCTCTCTCTCTCTCTCTCTCTCTCTCTAACACACATAAACTCACACACACATGCACACGTGATGGTCACACTCATCAGGCCATGGATCTAGCAGCTCGAGATGCCATTGCTGCCCAGCCAACAGGATACACCCTAGAGACCACGCAAGTGAAGCTCAAGGTGGGTCAAGCTCAAGAACTACTGCATCATGCTAGTGGCTGCATTTGTACGTGCATTACTGCAGTACTTGACGTAGCGTGTACTGTAGTGTGTCTAAAATGTATTACTGTAGCATCTACTGTAGATTGTAGCATGCCAAGAATAGACACGACAGATTTACCGTGTGACATTCTTCTGGTCTAGTAAAAATACATGGCTGCCGAGCTCTCGTCTACAAACAGGTGCATGGCATGTGCGTACATGATCTGTATTCCGTGCTCCCAGGTTCCGTTCCTGCTCAAACTCCCCCTCCGTGAGTACCAGCACATAGGCATGGACTGGCTGGTGACCATGTACAAGAAGCGCCTGAACGGCATCCTGGCTGATGAGGTGGGACGTGCCTGCTGGTTTGTGTGTGTGTACGTGTGTGTTTGTATGCACGGCACTCGGTGTGTGCATGTGCGTGTTTGTGTCTTTATGTGAGTGTGTGTGTGCATCTCTCTGTGCGTGTGCGTGTGCGTGTGTGTGTGCGAGTAAGTATTGTGATTGAATGCCTAACTAAGTGACTGACTCACAAAACTTGCAAATTCTGCTTCTCGCTGCACGCAGATGGGCCTGGGCAAGACCATGCAGGCCATTGCGCTGCTGGCGCACCTTGCGTGTGAGGAGGGGGTGTGGGGCCCCCACTTGATCGTGGTGCCCACATCACTCATGCTCAACTGGGAGATGGAGTTTAAGAAATGGTGAGAGGGGAGCCTTGGCTTGTGTTTTTCCGCTTCGACGCACTGCTTTGGCGTACTGCTTGGCTTTGATGTACTGCTTTGACGTACTGCTTTGACGTACTGTGCTTGGAAGCGGTTACGGCTGGAAGGTCATGGACAGGGAGTCAGAAGAGGAGGTAGTTCAGGTTGGAGGGTTGCGGCTGGATGGTAACTATGCCACACCTGGTCAATTGTGAGGCCACTCAGGGGTGCAATTAAGGACAGGCGTTGAGACGGAGAGGGTGGATATGGCAGAGTGTGTGTGTGTGTGTGTGTGTGTGTGTGTGTGTGTGTGTGTGTGTGTGTGTGAGAGAGAGAGAGAGAGAGAGAGAGAGAGAGAGAGAGAGAGAGAGAGAGAGAGAGGCCAAAGGATATTTTGTCGTCGGCCAAGGTTGAACGTGGTCAACAAGTGCGCTTGGCCTTCCTTGAAACACTTGTCTGCACTTTGTGAAGTTGGGACGTGTTGATGCTGCGTTTATTTTGGTCGAGCGTGTCAAACTGTTATCATCAAATTTCCACCCATTACAACAGCACCAAAGGATTTGAGGAAGAGTTGAGAATGTATGTAAACATTGTCTAGTGTAGATGCCCAGCTGCAAGCTGCTCTTCTTACCTGCCACGGCAACACCAAAGCATAAATGCCCTAAATTGTTCACTCTCTCAATCAAATGTGTGGCCTTTGTGTGCGTGTGCAGGTGCCATGCCGTCGAGCTGTTCACCTGCCACGGCAACACAAAGCATAAATGCCCTAAATTGTTCACTCTCTCAATCAAATGTGTGGCCTTCGTGTGCGCGTGCAGGTGCCCTGCCTTCAAGCTGCTCACCTACTATGGCAACACCAAGGAGCGTGCCAAGAAAAGGGAGGGCTGGTCAAAGCCTAACGCTTTTCACGTGTGCATCACGTCATACACACTCGTGCTTTCGGTGGGTACCGTGGGCATGGCATGGTGACCATCTGCTGCATACCGTTTGCTATAAGAAGTAATCGACAACACTGCGGGCTTGCCTCTTCTTGTGTGCATCACCTTATTCTCAATGATGCGCTCCGTAAAACAAATTGCGAGGCAATGTACAAGATCTGTATAAGGTTTGTATAAGATCTGCATAAGATCTTCTGCCTGTGCCTTAACACAAAACACGCACACGCTTTGCATGCCAATTCACATGTGCGTCATGTCAATACACACCCGTGCCCTGGGCAACATGTGTGGCGTGTGTCAATAGCAGCACTGTGCAAGCAGGTTCCTGTTCAGGATCACAGCAGACACTGTGCAAGCAGGTTCCTGTTCAAGATCACAGCAGACACTGAATGCGAAAAAAAAACAAGAGTTAAAAGATGTCATGGCAACCAGGCGCAGCCACACTTATTGTCATAGCAAGTACAAAGTTTATAACACAAGGCTGCTGACATGGGCTATTGGCATGGGCAAAACAGGCCAAACGGCGCTTGAGTTGTTTGATGTTTGATGATGTTTTTCTGTTTGATGTTTGTTTGATGCTTTTTACTTGGTGTTCCTTTGATGCTTCTACTTGTTTGGTGCTTCTTACTTAAGGCGAGGCTCACATGAGAAAGCTTAGACAATCAATATAGTGATGCTTGCAAAGGCACTCAGCATATTCCCCGAGACCATACACCAAAATGCATGACTGCATACGCAGTACGGCATGATGTTCAATCAGCGCAAAAATGGCTGCCCACTCATTTGATTCTTCTCTAACGTGTTGCTGCATCCAGGACGCCAAGGTGCTCTGGCGCAAAAAGTGACTGCCCTCACACTCTCTTGCTTTCGTGACGCGTTGCTACATGCAGGACGCCAAGATGTTCCGCCGCAAAAAGTGGCGCTACCTCATCCTGGACGAGGCCCACATGATTAAGAACTGGAAGAGCCAGCGGTGGCAGACGCTGCTGCGCTTCAATTCAAAGCGCCGCCTCCTTATCACAGGTATGTGTGCTGTTCTGGGCTGTGCTGTGCTGTGCTGTGCTGTGCCAATGCAGGTGGACGCAGCAGCCTTTCCGTGCACCCGTTTCTTGCAGTGCGTGTGCACGCAATCCGTCAGCACACGCACACACACACACACACACACACACACACACAGATGCATGCACGTTATCACACAAACACACATACACAAACTACACACACGCATACACACACATACACACAAGTATACACAAACATACATACACACACGCACGCACACACGTACAAACATAATTACAGGCACCCCTCTCCAGAACGACCTCATGGAGCTGTGGAGTCTCATGCACTTTTTGATGCCTGACGTGTTTGCCAGCCACTCCCAATTCAAGGACTGGTTCTGCAGCCCCCTCACAGGCATGGTTGAGGGCTCAGAGTCCTTCAACAAGGTGGGTGATTGGACGCTGGGTATCATGATGACGTATGATATCCGTGTATCAGATATTAGATCTGAGTATTTGTGGTTCTGCAGTGCCCTCACAGGCATGGTCAAGGACTTTGTGTTCTTCATCAAGGTCCATGATTGGACATTGTAGTTACGTATGGTATTTGTGTACTAGATGATCTGAGTATTTGTGGTCCTGCAGTGCCCTCACAGGCATGGTCAAGGACTTAGTGTCCTTCAACAAGGTGTGTGATTGGACACTGTAAAAATGGTGAATGAGTGTCTTTGTGTTTACGGTCTGAAGCCCCCTCACAGGCATAGTCAAGGGCTCTGATTCCTTTGACAAGATGCGTGAGTGTATGCAGGGCAATGTGCCTGTGTGTGAAAATTGCATGCTGCATTCACACGTCTGCACTGCTGCCTGTACCATTCTCTGCACCACGTGTCTGTCTGTACCATTGTCTGTAATATTTTCTGTACTACGTGTCTGTATTACTTGTCTGTCTGTACCATTGCCTGTAATATTGTAATACATGTCTGTCTATACCATTGTCTATAGTAATGTCTGAACCATTGTCTTTATAACGTCTGTCTGTACCATTGTCTGTTATAATGTCTGAACCATTGCCGGTAATAATGTCTGAACCATTGTCTTTACCACGTGTCTGTCTGTACCATTGTCTGTACCAAGTGCATTACTCACATGGTTGAGTTGCAACTGGGGAAGTGGCAGCCTTCATACGCAGTCACCATTATATAGAACCCTCAAACTTTTTGTTCGCAGCACGTTGAGGAGTGAGGCTGCATGGCTTGCAGTGTCATTTGTACAGGTTTTGAACATTCCCTCTTTAACTTATTTCTGACACGAGAACGACATTTGTCATACGCAGCAATTGGTAGAGCGGTTGCATGGCGTACTGCGTCCCTTCTTGTTGCGGCGGCTCAAGTGTGACGTGGAGAAGCAGGTGCGCACGTTTATATGTGCATGTGCGAACATATAATTATGTGTGTGCGTATACGTATGTGTGAGTATCATTTTGTATGCTCTTCTTGTGCATTTGTAACTGTGCATTTTCGCTTCCAGCCTGCCGTGCATTGATCATTTTTTACCCTTTTGCTTCCAGAGTGCCCTTTCTGACATTCATTTTATCCTCAAAGCACATACGCTTACAGCATACCGCAATCACAGTGCTTGTTCACACATGTGCACCATGTGATCAAATGGCCAAAAAGCTCGTACACTTTTTACCCTTTCAACCCACGATCACGCATGCACCCTACATTTACTTAAACATGCACAGCTGCCCAGGATGCACGAGCATTTGGCACACACACACACATACAAATACACATATACAAGTTCACGAGCGCACATGCTCATGCACATGCGCACACACACACACACACACACACACACACACACACACACACACACACACACACACAAACACACATATGTTACACAGCTGCCTGGGAAGCACGAGCATGTGGTGCACTGTCGTCTCAGCAAACGCCAGCGCACTTTGTACGAGGAGTACATGGCCGCCACAGAGGTGTGAATATGCACTCATATGCACCTGAGTCCATGTTGTGTGCCTGGGTCTGTGCCGTGGATGTGAGTGCCTATGTATGTATGTATGTATGGATAAATAGGTGGATGGATGGATGTATGGATGGATGGATGGGTGGATGGATGGATGGATGGATGGATGGATGGATGGATGGATGGATGGATGTATGGATGGATGGATGGATGGATGGATGGATGGATGGGTGGATGGATTTTCGTTTGAATGTGAATACTAAATTACATCCTTATATTAACATCTAAGTCAGTGCCCATGCGCCTATGTTTGTTTGTATCTGTAATATAGATTGTTTGGTGGTATTTTTACCCATGTGGGTTTGTCCAGGGCTGGTGCATTCCAGACTGACCACAAACTCGTCTCCTTGCCCGCACTTTCTTCGCAAACAGGTGCAAGACACACTGTCCTCAGGCAACTTTTTGGGTGTGATCAACGTCCTCATGCAGCTACGCAAGGTGTGGCACTTGCTTGTGTGTGTGTGTGTGTGTGTCTAGCGGCTGATGCTGTGTGTGTGCTTGTGTCAAGCTGCTGACAAACCAAAAGCTTCTAGGATATTTACCATCTCCATAGCACCTAGACTATTTGCTGACAGCTTGAGAGCGCCGGGAGGCCTTTCAGAATGCTCTGACTGACACTCCATAAAGTTAAAAGCAACAAACAAGTCACACCTGGACTATGCACTGCACAGTCTTGCAGTTGCGCAAGGGAAATTACCGAAACCAAGTCTTAACCCTCCTACAAAATACACTCGTTCTTTATATCACGCGCACATTCACACACATACACGCACAAACACACATCCTCTTATACACGCACACACACGCACACACATACACACTCTTAAGTTTGCAACCACCCTGACTTGTTTGGAGGCCGCACCATTGTGAGCGCCTTCACACGCACATATACACACACACTGTAGGTGTGCAACCACCCTGACCTGTTTGAGGGCCGCATCATTGTGAGCGCCTTCACACGCACATACACACACACTGTAGGTGTGCAACCACCCTGACCTGTTTGAGGGCCGCACCATTGTGAGCGCCTTTGACATGCCCCCCCTTGAACTGCACCTACCAAGCCTTGCTGCACCCCACTGCGCGCGTGCACTGCCTTTGGAGCAAGAGGGCACTCTGCTAGTACAGGAGGGCATCACGCTGGCAGGTGTGCGTGTGTGTGTGTTTGTTGGTGGAACCGTCTTATTGTGTGTGTGTGTGTGTGCGTGTGTGTGTGTGTGTGACCGTCTAACTGTGTTATTATTTGTGTGATGCATGAGTGTGTGAGTTGCTTTGTATTTTGGTAGAGTAAAACATGTTGAGCAGGGGTTGCCACGCAGCTGATCTTGCGCCCTGTGCATTTTGTATTGCATATTCACTTGTGTACTCTGTAAAATGCCTGTCCTGCTTTTTTGTTGGGCAGTGCCTCCAGGCCTCTGATGCATCTCAGCTCATTCGACATCTTATAACCGTGTCGGATAATTAAGGTTTGCTGCTCCCTGTTGCCCAATGCATTTTCAAGCTGCTATATAGTTTGAACAGAACAGCTGGTGTGGTTTAGGGTTAGCTAAACTAGCTAACCCTAGCTAACCTAACCTAAACTAGCTAACCCAACCTAGCTAACTTAACCTAAACTAGCTAACCTAACCTAGCTAACCTTACCTAAACTAGCTAAACTAGCTAACCCTAGCTAACCTAACCTAAACCCTAAACCCCATCATTTCAGGCAGCTGCTGGGCAGTAATTAGCATGTCTCCAGACCTGCTGCCTTCACAATGTGAACATAGTCGTAACACGCACCCTTACTCAGGCGGCTGCTCCCTTTTGCTCAGTCGCTCCGCAGAGTAGTATTTAGGCCCACACGTGTGTATTTACTCAGGGAAAGCACGTGAGTAGTACTTCTCCAAGGCAGCATATCATTTCATTGCATCTTTTAAACACCAAGCTGCTCAACGCTCCAATCCAGGCGGATGCTCGCCCGTGGTCAGCATGTCTCCAGGCTTACTGTTGGGCCAGCCAAGCCTGCTAGCTGCCCGAGATGCGTGGGAGGCGCAAGAGGTGGCGCGGCTTCAGGTACGCTACACGCAAGAACATTGGGACAGGACATCATATACACGATTGACACGCACGACCAACACACACGAGCACAGACGCACTTGCGTTTACAAAATGACACACACACGCATACACACATACACACGCACACACACATGCTCACATACACGCACACTGGTGCCCACTTGCATGCCCGTGTCACCCTCCTTCCTTACACCCACCCATGCTCTGTGCACTGACTCTGGCTTCCCTGCCCCTCTATCTCTCATCCTATCAAGGCCACCGCCCTCCTCTTCATGCCTGCATGCAGACCACTTTCTAACTTGCCCTTCATCCACGCTTTGCATTAAATTATTAGATATCTATTATACTCAGGACAACCAAGGCACTTAACTGCCCGCCTTTCCCGCACACACGCTGAGGCCAAATTTTCACACTCCATGTGATTGCTTTTTGCTTGCACATACACACACACACACACGCACACACACACACACACACGCACACGCACACGCACACACACACACACACACGCACACACACATACACACAAATCACACTCATACACACTCACACACATGCCTTCGTACACGCAGGTCACTTTCCCTCTCATGCACCATTTTTGTGGTGCATCAGGACCCCCGGCCCCTCTCTCCCTCCTACCCCCCGCCCATGCCCGCTCACAATCCAAAGCAGTACTTAGCCTGGGAGCAGCACCTTTTGGTGAGTGTTGATTTGATCAAAAACCACGCAAGGAATGCCACAGTTTCCTGCATAATAAAGTGAAGGCAAGGAACCATGATGCCAGGGTTTGCAAAACCTACACAACTAGCTAAACAAAGAGTTCTACTATAAATAACAACAAGCCTGTATTTGTTGAAGAATGACACACACATACACACGTATACACGCACATGCTCACACACACAAACACACATACATACACGCGTACACACGCACACACGCGCACATACATACACACGCATACACACACACGTTCTATGTGTGGCAGCAGGTGTAACACAGGATGGCGGCAATGAGGTGAGCCACGAGATTGGGGGCAACTGGTCTGCCAGCAGTGAGGACGCCTACCCCCTCATGCGCAGTGCAGCATCTGCTCGAGAGTCTGCAGCTGAAGACATGGGGGCGGTGGCAGCTGACCTGGCCATGCGCGGCACTTATGCGTGAGTGTGCAACTCATGTGTGTGTGTGTGTACAACTAACTGTAAAAATGTGGTAGCACAGACACTTACACTTCCATTGTGGAATATGTAGTGTTTCACTCGTAAACTTAGATCTCAACTGGCATGTCAATGACATGCAGCGCTGCCATGCAAAGATTCTTTGCTTATCAATGTGCACATGGGTGTAAACACTCCAGCGTGCATGTCATTTGTGTATATGGGTGTAAACACTCCAGCGTGCATGTCAGTTATGTACATGGGTGTAAACGCTCGAGCGTGCATGTCATTTTTGTGCATGGGTGTAAACACTTCAACGTGCCTGTCATTTGTGTACATGAGTGTAAACACTCCAGCGTGCCTGTTTGCTACACGCAGGGCTGTCATGTCAGGGTCTCCTGCTTACCGTGTGCTGGCGTCCTCTCTGGCTGTCCAGCACGCACGCTACACAGCATGGCGCAACGCACGCCTCAGGTGGGTTGTTCGCCGGCTTGCATCTGTTCGGGTGGTGAAGGGTTATAAGTTAGGTAACTGAAAGGACAGCACTGTGTGTGTTCAGTGTAAGAGCGCTTTTTTATATATTAAAGGTGTTCTGCGTTTTCTCTAATTCCTTGTGTGCATGTCAGGGCAAAGTTAGTGTGTTGTTTGTCACGTCTGGGGTGGGTTGAGAGAAAGGTGTACATCATATAAGTACATTTCACAAGATGCAGTGCAAATTAGGAGGCATGACGAGCCTAGTGCAACGCGCCCTAGTAGAAGAGGGATGGAAATATTAAGTGCAATTGAATGTTTAATCAATGCTAAGATGATGGCAGAGCGGCATGAGCGGTTATGGACGAATTACACAGGTCAGGTTCTGAGTGATGAACACACACACACGCACACATACACAAATGCACACACGCACACATACACAAATGCACACACGCACACACACACACACGTACGCACACATACACACACGCACACACACATACACACATACACACACGCACACACACATACACACATACACACACGCACACGCATACACACATTCGCACACACACGCACACCTTTGATTTCCCAGTATCCACAATTATAATATGAGTTACATTGTTACATTAAACCTATAAATGTATACTTAGTTATATATCGTAACATGACCTGTAACTGATAAAAACCTCATGGTGTCCCACTTTCATTTTTTAGGAGCACGGCAGCGCTCAACCATGCCCGCTGCAATGCGGGGTGCCCATTGTACGGCCGTGACTTGCTTGCGTGCTTGGAACGCATCGCCCACCCGTCCAGCCGTGCGTTGAACCCTGACCTCATTCAGGTGAGATTCACACACGCGTGCACAAACTGTACATCTGTATGAAATGTATACATACTCTCACAAGGGCTCACACATCTAGCTGTGCGATACCACCTGACTTCATCTTTGCGGCATGCAATTGTTTCAGCAATCTCATCAGTACAGTAAGATTCGAGTGTACAACGTATAATACGAATGCGTCATCTCTACCTGATGTCGACCCCTGTATATAGGCCCAACCACATATATAGGTCTGTTTGTCTGCACAAACACACACTTGCTCATGCCATGCCCAATAACCTAAATATTTACACCCCTCCACACTTAACATTTTCTACCTTTCACACTTTACATTCTACACCTCACACCCCACACCCCACTCCCCACACCCCATACCCCACACCCCACACCCCACACCCCACACTTAGCACTCCTCACTTCACTCACCCCCCACAGGTCCTAGACAGTCCTTGGGAGGGCCCCTCTGCCGCGTCACAGGCCGTGTGGGAAGGCCC
>Ga0307945_1003753_pt1 | contig 12287 bp, 15 predicted proteins | sample OrgLakmetagen228_FD_201818 | JGI IMG/M metagenome (GOLD analysis project Ga0307945, IMG submission 201818) | Saline water microbial communities from Organic Lake, Antarctica - #228 | ecosystem: Environmental > Aquatic > Non-marine Saline and Alkaline > Saline | place: Antarctica: Organic Lake...
CCTTGCTTTTGCTCGGGTTGTTTTCCCGCCCCCCCCCCTCAGCTTGTGCTTTGACTTGTGGGTGTTCCCATCTGAGCTCGCTTGGATCTAACTTATGGACTTGCCGCTTGCTTCTTTGCGTTGTTTTGCTTTTATGAGGGCCTGCCGGCCCATTTTTTGTTCTAGCGTGTCTTTAGTTTTGATCTCCCTCCACGGCAGCTTGGTGTATTGACGACGCCACTGTAGCATAGAACTTGAACAAGCCTCCCTACAGGGCTTTCTGGAACGACTTAAGTACTATAATAAGCAAACAGATACACACATTCAAGCAAGCATCCCTACTTGGGCCTTACCCATTCTTTGTTTGGAATCCTACAGAAAAGAAGTTATCCTAAAGCTATTTCCTTTACCCAGTGCGCGAGTGAAATTACCTTAAAGCAGGATTACCTCGATCGGCCTCTTTGTCCTCTTTCTGGTTACCATACTTATATACTCATCGAGAGTGGGTTTGAGTATGTCCACTTAGGAAAACCCGCATATGCAAATCAGCCAAGAGAGCATGAATTATAAAAACCCAGCATCAGACAGCAACACATCATGGATAATTCCTGTCAGGAAAGCCTGCATCTGAACCCATGTGTTTGATACGCACATAACACATGCAACTCATTGTGTGTGCGCAGCACACACCTCTTCCTTCAGCAGCTGCAGCTCCTGGTGGGTCTGGTCCAGAGTGAGAGCCACTTCTGACACAACTTCCTTTGTGTGCCTGGCCTCCACATCTTGAACGCCGTACATCTCGGCTTCGTCATCCGCAGTGCTGCTGTCCTGTGCATACCCACTCTCTAAGTCCAGCTTCCTGTACATGCATTGTATATTTGTGTGTTTGCTTGTGTATGTGTGAGCGTGTGAGTGTGTGCATGTATGTGTAAATGTAAGTGGGCGTAAACGTGCATACTTGACATTGTGTGCATACATGTGAGCGTGCACGCTTGCTTAAGCGGTCTCTATGCAAGGATGCATGCATGCATGTGTGTGTGCATGCGTGTGTGTGTGTGTGTGTGTGTGTGTGCTTGTGAATTTGTGCCTGCGTGCATGCAAGTGTGGTCATAAGTGTGCATGCATACGCGTGTTTTGTGTTGAGCTCTCATGTATTTCTCACTTTTGTGTCAGTGGCTGCAGTTGCTCTTCTTCTAGGGATGCCAGCTTGCCCACAAGGCCAAGCAGCTCTTGCTGGCCAGCCTGGGCGGACTCAGCCTGCTCCAAGGCTTGCCGTTGCTGCTCAAGCTTGGCAGGGTTGTCCTACATACATGTCCATAGGCGTGTATATATTTGTGTTTGCGTGTGTGTGATAATGTGCGAGCACATCCGTGAGCATGTACACATGGGTGGACTAAGCCAGCTCGCTCTAGGGCTTGCCGCGGCTCAATCTTGGCAGGCCTGTCATACGCACACGCAAGGAACGCATGTGTCTGCGTTCCTTGTACACGTGACATGTGCATGTGATTCGTTTCAAGGTTGTATTACCCACTTGAATGCACTAAGTGTCTAACAGATCAGCCATTTGTCAAAGCTAAGGGTTTTAAGGCTACATGTGCTGCACTTCAAAGATAGGGGAGCACTTCTTCTTAACAGCCTTCCTCTTTCAAACTTTGTTTTCGAGAGCTCTTGCTTGTGTGCAGAAAATGCAGAAAAGACGAATTGCAATAACCGGTTTGCACTTAAGCCCTTGTTTGTGTAGTGTAGCAAAGCGATGTGTCACTCATGGAGTAATTTGAGTGAGTGCATGGGATGGCAAGCACTCACTCTTTTGAACTTGGTGTGTAGCAGGATCCGTGGTATGTCGCAGCATTTATGCAGCCAACCCTGTCACATTTCTCTATAATGCTCCTGCTCTTTTCAAAAGCATTTCATCAGTTCTATTCCATTTGCATCGTGAGATGGCGGTGGAGTTATTTACAAGGAAATAAAAGGCAAGAGTGATAAAGTGATATCACTTTGATGCTCTACAAGATGGAGTTCAAGTGTTACATATTGAACTCAACAGTTCCCTCCATGCTTTTAATTCCACCATGACCATTTTACCGCCACTTCATGGACCAAAAACCAAACAAACGCACCTGCATATCTTCCTCCAACGACCTCAAAGTGGCCGCTCTCTCCTCTTGGGTGTTGAAGCTGCGCTTGCAAACTGCACTCACGAGCGAATTGCAATGCATCTTAAATCCTTAAAAGAATGACTTTGTTTGCCATTAAAAAGCAATGTGCCAGGGAAATATCTCTCGCCAATGCATAACGTTGGATAACAGGTGCAGAATACACATAATTTTCAGCATTTTGTCATCGTTCGTCACTGTTCTGTGCATATGGACAACAAATAAATTTCTGTTGTGCTACAACCTGTAGCTGTCTGATACACCTTTAAAATCAAAAAACATTCCTTCAGTTTCATTGCGTTTGAGACGTGAGATGGACTATTTACAAGGAAACGTGACACATGCTGAACTCGGCAGTTGGTATGGAAACGAAGACGTACCTGGGCAATCATCTCCCTCGCAGATGATCTTGCGAAAGTTCTCTACGTATTTGGACATGGCCAAGCTTTGCGAGTTCTTCTTCCTCTTCTTGTCAATGACCTATAAAAACACATTGTACACGGTGAAAAACCAAGTGCATACGCCCTTTCAGGAGAGGAGATGGGAGCATAGCAAGGCAAAGGTACAAAAATATGTCGTCTGATTATGCACGCAAGCCGCTCATACTGAAAAACAGTCCGTTTATTTGCAAATACATCTCTTTAAGGGCCTTAAACGAGTCAGAAGCACGACTCGTCAAACAAGGCCAAACCAGGGCATTGGAGCCAGATTGAGCATTCAACTTCTTAAGCTAAACTTGGGAGTCATTCAGTGGCTTGAAGCAAAGAAACAGCTTACCTCACTCTGAGCAGCCATGGCCTCTTTCAGAGACTGCACAGTCAAGCTGTCTGAGATGGGTAGCTGTAGTTGGGCCTGTACGTACAAACACACACATCAACATATTATCTCAACCTGTGATGCACATGCTTCGATACTCAACTAGATGGTATATACATCTTGTGGTAATCAATGTTTAGTAATTTATGATCAAGAGCCATGTGCAGCTGGGAATGGAGTGTCACATCCACGGGCTTGAAGATTACAGCTCGGGCTTTACATACATACATTCACACGCATATACGATGATTACATTAGAGTGGCGCATACCCACGCACTGCTGATTATAGTGACTTTACTAATAAGTAGTCAAGTTGTACAAGGCAAGATAAATCAAGACTCTTCTCAAGCTGAGCCTTTGTGCGCGTACACCAACACACACGTGCACACCCAAGCACACAAATTTGTCGCACGGCTTGTATGAGTCAGGGACGACTGTGCCTGCAACATTCTCACATATTTGATTTTTCTGTCTAGAAAATGCAGGTGACACAAAACATACTCACATGAGGCATACACGCAAGAAAGAACACACACAAGACACGTACAGTACTCAACAGACAGACACACAGGACGTTTCAAACAGGCTGTATATATTACTAGTAAACCTTATGAGCTGTCATTAATACACAAAAATATGCCAGGCACACAAGGAGTGACCGATGAAGTGTTATGACGTATATCACTGGAAGGCCTACTTCTACGTGTGTAAGTGCGTGCAGGCGTGCGTGTGAATGTGTGTATTCTAGATGAGTCAATGGGAGTATGAGCAAGCTGTACCTTGCCATTTGCTCGATGCGTGCAGGTGCTTGGAAAGCCTAGGAAAATCTGAATACTCAAAGGATAACTACATAGGCAGGGATTTTAAAATTCCCAAAAACTGCACAAGAACATTGCATACATGAAGTACAAAGTACCCAACAACCCACCTGGCGTGTGCGCACTTGGTTGCGTAGCTGCGAGCATTGCTGCTCAACAGCAGACAGTTGATTTCGGGTAGCGTGCAGCAGTCCTTTTGTTTGGTTTGCCTTGTTCTGCGCGCATTAGGATAAATAAGGGTGGCGCTGAGCCTGGAGCTGCATCAATACAAATGGAGCACAGCCTGCTCTGGTTGATCAGGAGCCACATCATGCTGGCCTCCTGTCAAGCATAGCTTCATAACTACGAAGAGACACTTCATGGTTCTTGAGTCTTAAATAACACTCTCTTCTGAATACCATCTTCTCATGCTTGCGTTTATTTTACTTTGGATCTGCAAAATCAAGCCAATCGCACCCTCACTTCCCGTTTTTGTTCCTCACATTTTATCTAAAAGTCTATAGCATAACAAAACCAGTTTGCATTTAGGCAAGAATCCAAGCCGGTGCTCACGCTAGCCAAAGCAACTGTAGCTTGCAAATTACAATGAATGCAGATCATAATTTTTAAAACAATCAAGGCAACCACTGCTGCCAGCCTGGCTAATTAATCTGTCCGCTCACAGATGCATTCAACTGCGCACATGTAGACACGCACAGACACTCATATGCACGCACGAATGCAAGCACGTACACAAACACACACACACACACACATGCATGCACGCATGCATGCGCCTATGCAAACATACACACACGTACCTGGGCGACCCTGACAGCTGTATCCTTTTCCTGCAAGTCGCTTTGAACTTTAGCAAGCGCAGATTGGCACTCAAGCTTGAGCGCGCCTTGGGCCGGTAACTCAGCTACATCCATGAGAAATAGCAGGGCATTGTGTAGTATATGAATCACTTTTTCTGCTCTGGTGGTTTGGTACCAGAACTTATGTGCATACGCTTGAGTTTGACACAAGAAGATAAGGAAAATATCTTCTCATGTGTCATTACCCTCAAAAACATTTCCTGCCCAGCAACTCAAGTCGTCCTTTTTAATTGGTAAGCAGAACCTTACTAACAACATATTCACTAACACCCTTGAATCTCTTTATGTGAGTATATGTAAAAGTACATGCGCTCGTGTCAAAATGTTTGTGGGTGCGCACGTGTGTGCACTTGTATATGTGCGTATGCATGCGTCTGTGAACATGTGTGCGTGATTGTGCATGTGCACACGTGTACATGTGCACACACTCACTTTTGCCCAGCAGCTGCAGCAGCTCCCTCTTCCGCTTGGACAGCACGGCCTCCACTTTGCCCTCCTTCTCAGAAATGGCGGTACGCTTCATGCGCAGCTGGACCTGGGCATCTGAGGAGCCTGCCACGCTGTTGCGCTCCTGCACACATGCACACGCTCACACGCTCACACGTACATGCACACGTTCACGCATGCACACATTGACACTCAATCTCCACTGTGTCCTCCTCATTCACAGATGTTTTATCCACCAGCCAGCTCTAGTCGACTCTTTCCTCTTTGGACAGATTTCTTTGCAGGGTGCCTTTCAGGACAAGGTGCCAGGTGAGCATCAAGAAGCAGCCTTGCAAAAAGGTTCTACACAAACAAGTTAAATACTGCATCAGCAAGCTACCAGACAAAAGGTGCGGAGATAAGTGACACCCTAGGAATTTCCCAAGAATTAAAAGCTTTCAAATTATATATACACTTGGCAGGACGCGAGCTGATCACAAACTATTTTTAGGCAAATCAGACAAACTGGAGAGAAAGTCAAGGAAGGAAGGAGAGGTTGGCTTACCAAACGTAGCTCCGAGATTTTGGTTGCCATGTCATCTAGCTCCCGTTTCAAGCTGACCACTTTTTCATCCACTTTGCCAGTGCTCTGCAGCAAAGACAGGGTGAGATTGTTCAAAAAAGGTTGAGCAGCAGTTACATCGCTCCCTGTAACATTGAAGGGAGCAAAAACCAATTTGCACGTGTTTCTGGTGTTTGCCGGTGGTAGAGAATGCTTGCACCTACTTGTGCAACCATGGTCTAGTCTGTGTGTATGTAGTTGTCAATGATTGTGTGTGCATGTGCGTGTATGCTATGTGAGTGTTCGTGAATGTCCCAGTGGTAGAGTGTTCCTACTAGTTGCGTTTAAATTTGCCAGGCATCAGATTGCCGCATGTTTTATACATTTCTTGAGAAGCAAGGGTGTAGCTTGCGCAGGATCTTTCGTGTCCTTTTTTGCACAGGAAATTTGGATGGGTCGAGGACCTAAGAGGTGTCTGGGGTATGTGTGTGCATGCGAGTGTGTATGTTTTGCATGCATGTGCCAGCATTTTGTGGGACCAAAGCCGGACAGCAGCAGAACTACAAAAGCAGAGATGCTAGATGCAAAAGGAAAGACATGAGTTCCCTCCAATCGCTATTTAGGCAGTGACACAATAAGGAAGTTCTTAAGCTCTACTAATATATTGCACATTCCTTCCGTTTAGGAGTGGAGGGGAGCTCACACATTCACTCACACCGATGGACTGCAGACCCGCCATCAGCCAAACAATGCATGCATACCTGCTCGTGCAACCGTTTGCGTAGCTGGTCCCCTATGTCTGTGATCCTGTTGTTTGCGTCCTCCAAGGCTTGTTCGTTGGAGTGGATGGCCGCAATCTGAGGTCATGTTTCCACAACAGCAACAACTGCCTTGGGGTAAGATCAACGAGAGGCGTGTAGAGTGTGCTGGCTGCACATCTTGCCAGAAGGTCGTCATATCATATCAAGGAAGAGAGCTTTTGATCTATGATTTCAAAAACATGCATCTTACCTAAGATTCAATAGAATTATACATATCGTTTTTGGTACGCGGAATACACCAAGTTTATGGTGACCTACGGTGTACATACCGTATGTACATGTACTTACCTCCCTCCTTCAACAAATAAATACTACCAAATAATTAGCAACCACCACCCCTTTATATTTATTATAAAGTAAAATTCATCAACCACCCCCTCTGAAAGGGGCTTTTGCAGCCCTGGGCTTGATTGCGGCCACCTTCACCTCCCACAAACTCGAGGAAATTGAAGCCACTGTACTCTTGTTGTTGATGTCACTGCTGCTGCTGCTGCTGCATGTGCGTGCTATATTTGCGTGCTGCTTGGTGCTATAGCTAGAGCGTGCGCGAGTGCGTGTATGTGTGTGCGCGTGTGTGTGCATCTCAATTCTGTTGCTGAATTGCTGCTGCACAAGAGCATGCTTGCATCCCTGCCTCAACTTCATTGTTGCAACCACAAAATGCTATGCCAGCTGCACAATCCTGCAACCAAGGCCTGCCTGGCTGCCTCTTGTTCTTCACTCTTCCGCCTCTCGCTCGGGCCGGACCGCTCTTGTCTGCTGCAGGCAGACGAGGTCAGCTATCTGCTGCTGCTCTTTTGCAGGCAAGCCGACCTCGCAGGAGCAGGTGGAGCGGGGAGGGCTCCCTGACCGATAAAATTAGCTGCTTTGCAAAATATTTATAACGCTGCCTTCCCTGAACCGCCACTCTATAAATTGATTTATAATTAACCACCGCTCTCACAGTAATACCTCACCGCCACCACCAAAAAGGTTAATTAGGGGTGGTGATAGACTTTATGTACGGTATGCTTACATGTTTCTGGCCTATAATACACGTGATACATGGGGCGTCTGACTGTTCTGGAGGGAAGGTGCCCCACAGGTGCAAAAGAAAGTACACACATAAGGGCCCCCCTCACAGGTGCATATTAGCTACACAAAAGGCCCCCCTCTGGTTCAAAACAAGGTACACACGCAATGTCTCCTGCTTTATTTGCAAAATTGCAAATTTGTACAAAAGAAGCCTGCTTCCCCATCAATGTTGGAATCAAAATGCACAAAGGTCCAACCACGAGAACCTGTGCAGACAGATTGTACATGCTGCTGCTAGAAGATGCTTAACGTCCTCATTCTATCAATTTCCAGACGCAATCAGCAGTTGCCTTTGCAGACAGCTGTCAAATATTTGATGCAAGGCTAAACAGTTGAACACCACTACCTGATACAACGGCAAAACTCTATTGTGATAGCAAACACACAGATTACACTTGCCTGTGCAGACAGGCTGTCGATGGTGTTGTTGTTGAGCGACACTTGGCCATCCTTGACCCGCATCTCCTCCTGCTTGCGCGTGACCTGAGCCGTCAGGTTGTCCACAAGCTTTGCCATGTCATCGTCCTCCTTCCTGTAGCAACAAATAAATGATGTTAATCGTGGTTAAACCCCAGCCTCATCCCTGCAGGGACAAGCACAAAATATGAACCATTGCAACTCAAAGTAAATAAATTAGCATCAATGTAGGTAATCATCCTTTTGTTGAAGGTGCAAGCCTGTTGTTTGGGCCAACGGCTTGTCTACCAGTTCTGCCGTGCCTTTGTCCTCCTTCCTATCACTAACTAATGAGGTGGCACATGCCGAATGCCAGAAATTTACACACAGACAATCATCATCCTCTCACGTACCAAGTTGTAAGAATACATGTTTATGGTACTAGTGCTGATACTAAAGAATTACAGCACGCTTGCAACACCGAGTGAAGAGTTAGATTTAATTAAATAAATAAAAACATATATAACCCAAATGAATGTTTACAGCACGCGGTTTATATGTCGGGTTCAGGAAACTAAGTTGACTAAAATAATGGCTTCCGCCTCCCCCCTCCCGACCCCGAGAAGATAAAAACGAATAAGGTTAATTGCTCAATTAACAGGAAAGTATATAAGTGTTATAAATCATCAACAAAGTATAAAATCCAAGCTGAAACCCAATGTTTGACCTTTGCTCAAAGATGCATAAAGTCCACAACTTGCTCGTAGGATGAGCCTGTCTTTACACAATCGTCAAGAAGAGAAATTTGAAGCAAGTGGCGTCAAAATGACAGACAATGCGTGATCGACCTGATATCAACCCTTTTATTGTAAGTGCAAACAAGGTTATAAATTTCTAACGCGGTTATTTTAAGAAATGCAAGTCAGGTTGGTTCCGTTCGCCTTTATCCGGTGTTATAATCACGCCATGGAAGTGCTGCTCTGTCCTCATTTCCCTACTTATTAAGAACAATTTGCATATTCATATGTGCGAAAAGTTGCAGGCTTGCTCATGGAAGTTGCAGGCACGCACACACAAAATGCAGACAGATTCGCAAGAAGCCCACCTGTTCAAGGCTTTGATGTGCTTCAGGCTGTCCTGCTTCTTAGCAACCAGATCAACCAGCTGCTGGTGAAAGCCTTGGGCTGTTGGGGTATCCATTGGAGAGGTGCCAGCTGCGGCGTGGTAGAAGCCTTGTGCCATAATTGTACTGTTTGGTCCAAAGTGGTACCCCTTGGTGCTATTTACCATAGATTCTAAACTCTTTAAAAGCTGGATGGAATTTTACGACAACATTTGTAAATAGTGCTCAACAAAAAACAAATAAGTTGGTGCCACAGTGATACTGTTTGGTGCTACAATGGTACTATTTGGTGTCACGGTGAAGATACGCATAAGTCAATGCTTAAGGCACAATTTAATGTCGTGCATGAGCCAACAACACTCACAAAAGGATCAGATAGCTATCCTAGTTAAAATACGTGATATTGGGCTGAATACGCAATAAATCAAAACAGACCAAAAGCTTACACTGTTTGTACTTTGAGGATGCAAGATGGTAGAGCACAGATTGTGATTGTTGATGAATGTGTGGTTTGTAAAAAAACACAGCCATTCATATTTGTGGGCTTTTCCAGGTCTCCCTGTCTGAATATGCAGCACTCAAAAAGAGGAGGTATAGTCTGAGCATGGTAAGGAATTTGGTGAAATTAATTAGCCCCCTTTGACATATTGTACACAATAAGGTCATCCCCTCCCTTCATATTGTCACATTTGCATCTATAATTGATTTATTTAATTATGCTGAAAGACACAAACACGCATTTACGTACATGCATACGCGCTCACGCAAGACGCACACTCGCACACACACACACACACACACACACACACACACACACACACACACACAAAACACCGTTGTTGTACGCATGTCAATGTTTCTCAATGTTTCAAAATAACAGGCTCTATCTGCCCGGTCAGAACATTTTTTTGGAAATATTTTGCAGACGAAGCTGTCCCACTCTCAGTGACACGCACATACATGCATCCGCACTCGCACAAACCATACAAATAAACGCAGCAATACACATCACACATCACCTACAAAAAGGCCCACACCACCGCTAACTGCTAACCTCCCCACCTGGTACACACACCTGGTAAGGTCCATCCCAGAGAAGCAGCGGTGTCCCGAATAAAGCTGTCACGCTCAGCCACCCGCTGCTCATGAGCAGCCTTCTCAGCAGCCAAGCGGCCATGGCGAGACACGTCCTAAATGTGAACATGCAGGTCAGAAGGCATAGCATGTGATGCATGGATTGCAACTTGCGGCATTTAATCTTTGCAGCCATATTAAAGAATTGCCATTTTAGAACACCTTTCTAAACTACAGCATCCAGCAATAAGTATGATGGACTCAGATATAATGGGAAGGGGCAAATGAAGAAAAGAAGGGTAGTGTTTCAGAATATTTTCTTTAAAACACCCTACAATAATGGCAAAGGGGGTTTGCAAAGCCCTTCTGGTATGCCCGTCCACTGTACACTGATGTGTGCCCTTCTGATTGGCCAACTGTTGTTTGATGTGCTCTGTAAATAGGTGTCTAGTGAGTAATCGACTAGGGGCTTGCCAGAAGGGAAGACAAACACACATGATTGATTTGCTGTGTGTAGAATAATCTGCAGGCCAGACTGACCACAGCCCCTACCAGATCACTACCTGCTACTTCAGGTGTAATAATAAAACACTTTCACACACAAATGAGAAATGAGACAGGCCATTGCAAAACACATTGAGGGTAAAACTCAACAGGTGATTACATATTTTGCCCGGTGATAACACAATAGGGTAGGGCCTTAAACGGTCGTTCTTCTATTAAAGAAGGATTTGTTCACTAAACAGTGGTAATGCTTGGGTTGCGGAACGCAAGCTTGAATATATGAACTGTAGATTGACTTTATGGAGCTCAATGTTCAAAATCCTTGCCAGAAATCAAAATATCTGATGGTTAGTCACCTCAACTCCAGTGTTTTTAGTACATCATCAGTTCTCTGCTTCAGCTGTAGAACTAGAGTTCTTGCGTAGTGAGCGTAGGCTGAGATCTGGCAGGCACTTTGCATAAAGTGCTGTGTACTCTCGATTTAGGCATTCTTTTATGCCTTGCTTTTGCTCGGGTTGTTTTTCCCGCCCCCCCCCCCTCAGCTTGTGTTTTGACTTGTGGGTGTTCCCATCTGAGCTCGCTTGGATCTGACTTATGGAATTGCCGCTTGCTTCTTTGCGTTGTGTTGCTTTTTTGAGGGCCTGCAGTCCATTTTTGGTTGTAGCCTTGGTGGCCGGGTGTTGTAGAGGCCTTGCTGGCTGATCAGTTGTAAGGGTCTTGCTGGCCTTACGGACTTGGCACTTGCTTCTTTGAGCTGTTTTGCTTTTGTGAGGGCCTGCAGCCCATTTTTGGTTTTGATCTCCCTCCACGGCAGCTTGGTGTAATGACGAAGCCTACAGCGAACTGTAGCATAGAACTACTATATATTAAATCCGGGCCATAAAGCAGAGTGTTAGGTGGTGGTTACACGTAAACTTTTTTCCTACTTCTTTCCTACTTATTTCTTGGGGAAAATAAATCCACTTTTGACAAAGAATTTTGTGGTCACACGTAAGAACCCATAACTGTTTTCACATGAGGAAAAATATTTTCGTCAAATGCCAGAAACAGGGTGCAACCGGCTTTCAGTAATTTTTTTGTTTGAGACCTCCCCCCAAAAAGTTGGAAACTGGTCCCACATGTTAAACTGGTCTTAAAACATACAAAATATATCAAAAAATCACTTGAAATTATGAATTTTGTGTTGTAATAGTCGGGGTGTTTATGTTTTCTAAGGACTCCAAGGGCGGCTCCCCTCAAGCTCCTGCCAAGTCTAAATGCAAGCAGAGAGGAGGCAAGCAGGAGCAGGCAGGTGGTGCCCAATGCATAGAGGCACCTGTGTCCTGTAAAGGGCTGAGGCTCTTTGATTTTGTGGTAGAGGGCAGCCAGGCTAGGGAGAGCCAGAATGGCTCTTTGCAAGCGTTTGTGCACGCAGCAGGGGAGCTACACGCGCAGGAGCACCTGCAGCAGGTAGCCAGTGTTGCTACCAGTGGCAGTGCGCGCAGCCGCACCCCTGCCAGGGGTGTATGAGGGGCACGATGTGGAGATTGAGGACTCTGCTTCCCATACATTGGTCTTGAAATTACTGAAAACCTGCTCGGGTGGTGCGGAGTTTTCCAGGTGCACTTTTTCTTTCGCTTCTGAGGCTGTCCCTCAACTTGTCTGAACTTTTTGAAAGACCGGTCTGAAAACGGGGGG
>Ga0307945_1003754_pt1 | contig 12287 bp, 10 predicted proteins | sample OrgLakmetagen228_FD_201818 | JGI IMG/M metagenome (GOLD analysis project Ga0307945, IMG submission 201818) | Saline water microbial communities from Organic Lake, Antarctica - #228 | ecosystem: Environmental > Aquatic > Non-marine Saline and Alkaline > Saline | place: Antarctica: Organic Lake...
CAAGACACCAGAAAAAGAAGCTAGAATAAAGTGTATAGAGAAAGAGAACGTTTGTGTTGAAGAAGCGCGAAGAGAAAGCATCAAGGAGAACGAGAAGAAAGCTGTTGATATGTCTCAGGAAGAAAGATGAATATCCTTTAAACATTGTATGCTCTTGCCTCAGAAGAAAAGGACTCATATCTCCTGCGAAGAAACATTGTATGGGGGTTTGTATTGGAAAATAGCATGCTGTTCATCCTGGACATCGTCATCACCCTCACATAAGGTAAGGTTACATCGCTATACAGCCTCACATAAATCACTGGCAGGGGAGGACCTGGGGTTCCATGTTGCGGTCCTAAGTTTAGTTTGGATTACAAAGGCATTCAACCTGGAATGGCTGCTCAAACTATGAGAACGAGGTAAACCTCAAAACAAACAAATGTTGCGGTCTTAAAGTGAAGGGTATGGACACGCAGTCTGAAACGGGCAACACTGCGAATGACATGGGAGGTCTAGGAAAATGTATGTACTTGGGTAGCCGGGACCTTTTTGGGGGGCAGTGCACACCACCAGTTGTGCTCTCGTGGGCAGCCAGGCATCAGAATAGGGTGTCCAAAACTCCAAGTGTCTCTTTTGTCTGATGACCACAACAAAATTGAGGTCACAGTTCCTCAGCTTTTTTTTCAATTTACTCTTGTTCCAGACCAGTCATGGCTGAAAGAATACGGGAAGACTAGCAGTTATCAGACCTGGAGCTCAGTCGCATGTCAGCATGTAACACATGTTTGGCAGCAGTGCTGTTGCAGTGGGTCAGAGAACTGTAAAGATGCATTGTGGCACGAAACCAGTTGAACTGTAGGGGCCACACTCCTCTCACATAACGCACCACCAAGAAGGAGTAGTGTCCCTGACCCCAAGGATTATTTTTAACACTGTCACACTTCTGAACTGGGTTGTCCATCTCTTTGCCCTGTAGTAAGACAGGAAGTTGACCAGATCTGGCTCACGTACATGCTAGCAGGAATTGCATTTACAATAGGTTTTGAGCAGCCAGATGTGAGCATGCAGCCTGTTGGTTCTCTTGTACAAACTGTTTGACTCTGAAAGAGCCAGCATTGTAACCATTGTAACCATTGAAAGAGCCAGCCGTAAAGGGTCTCAGCGCTGCAGTGGTCAGATTGATATTTGTTCACACACCATTGTCAGATCAAATTACGATCACTGCAAAGTATAAGACTCAGCACATCTACTGATACTTCGGACCAAGAAAGGCCTCCAAGGTGGAAAAACCATCCAGCAGGAGTGAGTTCTTTGCATCGCTGGTCCCTAATGCTTCTACCAGTTCTCTGGCTCATGCCCTTGCGCTCTTTGCACACATGTGTCTGTGTCTACTCAGCTTTGCGTGGCTGCCACACTGCTCCTCCTTCCTGAAGCTGGGACCCATGACTCAGACGGACCTCTCGGCCTCAATGTGGTTACATATTAACATCGCTAAACGTATGAACAAATAGAATCAGAGACCTTACACGGCACAGGGTCTCTTAAGGATCCCTTCTAGCTAATGGTACCTCTTCGAGTTCACATGTTGTCAATTGATTACCAGAACTATCAAATCCAGAAGATAAGGTTATCAATAAGACTGGCCATCCAGCTTATTGAACAAGACATAAAGAAACTCTCAACTGTCAACCAATTTAACTGCTCCGTCATACGATTCGTCGCCGCCAACGATTGGGCGTGACACCATGCCCAGGTATTTGAATGTGTCGGTATAGGATAGTTGTGTGCCGTCATAATAGAGAGAAGGCAAGCGGTTGTCAGACCTGGAGTTGAAGCACATCACCTCAGATTTGTTTGCGTTCCCTGTCAAAGATTTCCTGTGGGCATAAACTCTGAGCCTGTTGAGCATGGTCTGCAACTGACCCACATGGTTTACAAGTGAGCTACATGGTTTACAGAGATGATAATTAATATGATAGCATAGTCTTCTGAGAAATGACAGAAACTATAGAAGTGAAATGCATGGGGAGTCTGAATTAGCTACATACACCAGGATGCTGGAAGTAATGCTAATCTTGAACAGAGTCCCCCGAAGGTCTTCTCATTCTCATTTAGAATCTCCTTATATATATTGGTACAAGGATGAGTGGATTGTGAGGGTTGGCGAGTGAAATGGGATATGGTAAATACGGAATTAGCATTAACATTACATGCCAAGCCGGTTTTTCTATGAAGGTCACACATGCTGCATTGCACTCTTAATCCAGTTCATTGGTCTTGGTACTACTATTGGTAGTGTAAGTGATGCCTGCCATAATAGGCAACAGAAAAGCAAAGTGCTTTGACAAATGATTCATGGAACGTTCGTGCTCTTCATTTCCCGACAGTCAAACGGTTCTCAGCTGCAGCGCACGCTTACAAATTCAGGAATGTCCAGCAGCATCTATCAGAGAGGGGATTTTGACACCAGCTCCCTCCTTCGATTTTCCCTTTTTCTTTGACGTGTTGTTTAAAAAGATCCCAGAGCAGCTACCAGCTTTTGGAGAGTATGGCACATCCCTTGAAGCTGCAGAAAGTAAAATAGCCAAGTTGCACAACAAGGTATTGTACCCACTTCCAAGGAGACACAGATAGGAATGATTCCGAACCGGCTCTTACCTCCTTCCTCCTTCGTCCACGCGGCCCGTCCTTTTCTTGCCTCTGCCTATAGGATACGTAGGTTTGTGCGTGAACACGCTTTGGCAGACAGATCACACACTTCTTTGTGGCTCGCTAAGACGTATGTTTTTCCTGCTGGCATGTATGGTAGTCAAGTATGGGGTACTGGATTCTTGCAGGCAGGCAGAGAGTTCTCTAGCCCGCTGTCTACGCTTCATTTGCATTTTCTGAAGGGCACGTTAGGTGCGAAGCAGTCTACCACTAATTGGGCTGTACTCCGAGAATGTGGACATGAACCGTCGCAATTCTACTGGTTTCGGTCAGCTGTCAAGCTTTTCAATAGTATGCTTAATACCATAGTGAGACTTTGCGGAGGGTAGTCCAGGCTGATCTCAATTTACAGCCTCGTACAAGTGCCTGCTGGACAGCTCAATTGCTGAGCGCTTTTCAGGGACTGCGTGGGTGTGAGTTGTATGTACGAGCTGTTCAAACTGGGCATGCTATTATTATGCAAGAGTTTACTGCAGATTTGAAGCATAGGATGAGAGGTGTTTGAAGAGACGCTGAGTTGGTGGACCCCAACACGCACAACAACAAACTGGCCACCTATCATTCTTAGTTTGCCATCCCTTTTTCTTGAAGTGAGCGTATGCTGATTAATGTACCACGGTTTCTCTATATTGATCTGTCCAAACATGTTATGCGCAATATAAGAAGAATCCGCTTGCGTGCGCATACTTTGAAAGTTGAGGCAGCAGCGTGGCTTGAAGATGGTTCTTGCGTATGTGACCAATGTCCTGGTGAAGATGAACATGTTCAGAACGAGGTGCATGCTCTTTTCATTTGCCAAGACCATTGAGTTTGTGAGCTGAGGAAACACTTTTCCTTCCTGCCAGGTAAACAGTGTTTACACCTTTTTTTGAGGACTTTTCAGCAGCCAAACCCTTTTTGCTGCAACAGGTCAACAACCAACTTGTTCATGATTTCCTTTCTCAGCAGAACACTGGACTTATTCTCTTTCTTTCTGAGCTTATGGATTAATTTGTGCCTGGCCGAGACCAGTCAACAGCCGATCAGCCAAACAACCTGGCTGAAGGTCACCCCCCCTTGTAACCAGTGTCACCATTATATTTTCTGTGGTGGAAGAGTTTTACAGTAATCGGTACCAAAGTGGCTCCATCTCCCCATCGGAGAATGGTTCCACTATCTACTCAGCTTTCTATCCGAGAATGCTTTAGCAGTGTTGCACATCAGTGGCACGTCACGTCTTTTGTCATGAAGTAAACGGTACACTCGGGTCTAGGCACTTGTTTAATTGCATGATAGCCCAGCCTGCCATAGAACGTGGCTGCTGCAGTGCAGGCTGTCACAAGGGACACGCTTGCACAGCCCTGCATGTAAAGACATGAAGAAAACATAACGAGGTAGATGTGTTTGGGCACATTAACATGGAGGATGAACGTAATGATCATCTAAAAGAAAACAAAGAGCTGAACACTAAAGAGTATGGAATAAAAATAGATAACCATTGGGGGGTACATAGTTCTTCCAGACTGTTCTTCAAGTAAATCAGATTACAATTTCAATACAATGAAAGAGATTCTTATGGTGAGGCGCAGCTTAAAATCCTGCATGCTGGATACGCTCTACTCACTATACTCACAAACACTCACAAATACACACACTCGCAACGCACACCATATGTTGTGGATCCTACCGACCTTTTCCAGTACAAACACATTTGAAGCTCCTTTAGAGTCCAATGCCCAATGAATGCTTGTGTGTTTCCGATGCATGCATCAGGCAAAAGGTTAACATGCTAGGACAAACCTTTATTATAAGCAACACATATTCGTCACAGGTTGTACTCATTGTGTGGCAGGTCTACGAGTAGTGTGTCTGCAACTTTTCAATGCCGCTTTTTTTCTTTTGTATCCATCATGTACATATCGATTTGCAAGCAAAAGAGATGCTCAAGCAGAACAGCAGAGGGATCCAAGTAGCTCAAATTTCCGAAGGTACGGATTGTGTGCTTCCAAAAACCCCGAAAATTCCAATCCATTCCTGCTACAAACAGGTTGACTGCCTTACAATCAAACTTCTTTGAAACTCCTAACAATATTTTATGTCCCTGTTATAACCAAATGCATTATTATGAAATGAGAATCCTCACAACCAAAAACATGCGGTATGGTTGAAGCGCTCAATTAGCCTAACTTTTCCCCTCTGCCCACAAATTGACAGTGCCTTGCATAACATTTCTGGTTGTCAACACACACGAATACGGAATACGTTGAGAGGCATAACTTAGCATGCAGCAGCAATCAAAAAAGCCAGAAGAAAAGGAGACTTCCTAGGGTCCTGCTTTGCCTCTATGGCAGCAACGGACGGCTGGCCATACAACATTTCCAAATCCCCAAAACAGCTGAAACTAGGATTACACCAAAGTGGCTCTTTCCGGCCGCCCCGCTTCTCAGACGAAATAAGGTTCACCTCCAGCCGTCCAGATGCAGTAGTGGTTGCTTCCATCCCCGCAAAAACAAAAAAGCAACAGACTGGTAATGGAGAGGGGTGGATACTTCGGAGTGGCAGGGGGCAAATGGGGGAGATCAGGAGCAACCTCAAGAGCAAGATCTACCTAGGTACATGCATTCTGCCAACTACGCTGCTAGACTTGTCCATAATACCAGACGTGCCCTTGCCAGTACCATAACCAACCCACATCAGGAACCACTTTCCGGCCAAGCCTGCGAGCCTCCTAATCCCCATTGAACCTTTTTCCTTCCTCTCTGGTTGAGGAGTTTTACGGTACCTTGTACCATAGTGGCTCCTTTTCCTTAGTCTATGTGGGGAGTGTTTTTTTCACTGCCTGCCTAGTTTATCTTTTTCTTTCTGGAATAAAAAAAACATGGATGTGTCATACGGCGTATTCGTATAATACGCCGTATTGAATTTAGCGCGTACTTTATCATATTGAACCAATTGGGCCGTATTATACAATTGCAAAATTTGCCTTTATTGCCCGGTTTTGGCCTTTCTATGCAAATTCGCCCCAATAACGGCCTTTTAGTGAGCTTTCAATGCTATTATATAATATATTGAATACACTGGAAAAGAAATGGGAACAATTTGGGTGATTTTGGGGCGAATCGGGTCCATTTGGGTCAAAAATCGGCACTCCCGAAATTGCTTAAATATACGATCGTATTACACGCGTATTCCGTATTTAACGCATATTTCATCCTATTGAACGTACCAAATGACCGTATGGCACATCCCTGCTAAAAAACAAAGGAACATTGCTGGCCTTCCGTTCTCACACTCCACCCTAGAGCCTTTATAATTAGCACCTGTTACTTTCGAATATGAATAGGGTTGGCCAAAACCATATATACGGTCCCATGGTATAATTGGCAGGGAAATCACCAAAGATACGGCCATATACGGTGTAAATATATGGCTCTGGCCAATCCTGCATATGAAAGCCCATACACATTATCCCATCCTGTCTGTTTCTGTTACCTGTTGTCTTGCATATTCCTCAAGGTGGTTAATAAGCTGGGAACCGACGCGCAAGTGGCGGTACCTCGAAGATACCTGACACACACACATACACGCGTGCGCGGAGAACAATCACTCACAAAGAGGTGGAGAAACACAGCTTTGTAATGGAGTGTGAGCCTGAGTCACCATGAATGCACATATGCACGTGTGCACAGGAGGCAATGATTATGGGAAACCAATGCGCTCATGACAAAGAAGTACACAGCGATGGTGACAAAGCTATGACAAAGACAGCTCTGACAAAGAAGTACACAGCGATGGTGACAAGTGAGAGTGTCACACTGATCCATGAGTCCATGACACTTTTTACATGTAACACTTTGCGTGGCATTTAGTGCCATCTATTGTTGCGTCAATGCACACATCCACCGCAAAGTGTCACATCACACTGACAATGATGCAGAGACACAACAGTGTTGAGTGGGTTTGTGAGTGTAGTTGCGAGCCAGGTAGCAATAACAAGATTGAATGCAGGGGAAATCATGCAACAACGGTGAGTACATCTTTCAATCTATAATAAGTGGTGATGGATGGTGAGTGCAAAGGGCAGCGGTTACTCACCACCAAATGATGAATAGACGCGTGCTTTTCCTCCGAGGTCTGGCGCGTAATCCCCCCTCCTTGCTCCTCCTGCTCCTGCCTCTGCGTGTGTGTGTGAAGCCGTGACTGCTGCTGCTGCTGCGTCCCCTCCTCATCCCTCTCCTGCGTGCTACTCCTTTCTCCCATTTTCTCCCCCTCATTTTTCTTCCCCGCTGACCTGACACCCTTCCCTCCTACCAAGTCGATCCCTACCCCCCCTATGACTTTTTCTGAGCCCCCTTGGTTCACTGACGCCACCCAAAACTGCTTGGTGGCAGGAAGGAGCCAATGCGTATCAACGTCTCGAAGACCAGACGTCCTGCCATTGTGAAGCACAAGCAAATGGCACAAGCTCGAGACCGTGTATGCGTGCTCGTGTGTGTATGGTTGTGTATTTGTGTATTTTGACTCAGGTCCAGGCATTGACAGATTAACGTACATACATACATTATAGGTCAAACAAGAACTGAAGAAAATTCAGGTGTGCATGTGCATTTTGTAAGGCACCCGCACGTACAATATTGCCAACCCTGCCCTGTGGGTCCTTCACAGCAGAACAATGAATCATTGCTCAACTGCAAAAGAAACATTCATTCAAGGGGTTTAGCGCTTTTCACGGATTCCGATAGCCTCATAGCCTCGCGGCCCTTTGTTACCTACCTCATCCACTTTGCGTACGCCCACACAAAAGATCCCAGGTACTGCAGAGAGCAAACAGGGACAGAGCAGGCAGGCATCATTGGGCACACCCAAGCAGGGCGGAAAACTGATACAGAGCATGCTATCCTTATACACCGAGCACCCATCCCATTGCACAATCAATGGGCTCATCCTCACGCACGTGTGAGAATGAGGTGTGCATATAAACAAGACAGGTGTGCATATAAACAAGACAGGTGTGCATACAAACAAGACAGGTGTGCATATAAACAAGACAGGTGTGCATACGAACAAGACAGTGCGTAGCAAGGGAGGTCTCTTGTCTAAAGTATTACGCTAGAGCCAGAGCTCATGGCCTTGTCTTGCCAGCAAGGTGCGGGAATTTACCAGAAGTTTACTCCCGTTCTAGCTGAGATCGCGCTGTCTAAAAAATATTCAATTCAAGTTTACATAATCTCCTACCTCGGCCTCCACCCTGCCCACCAAGTTGTACCTGGAGTGGCAAGAGGGCCAAATAAAGCGCCCCGACGACAGCAGAGGAAAGGGCCAACAGCTGAGCCTGAGTAAGCATGCAAGCAGTAAGCATGCAAGCATGTGGTGATACAGATGAGAAGAGAATCAGGGGGAACCGCAAAGAGGCTGACAGCTGAGCCTGTGCAAGCACGTATTCAGACAGGTTTTTGTATCAAAACACGACAGGGAATGTTATATCATACCTTATATGTCCAACACAACTTGGATTAATTCATTTCATCTAATTGCTTACTAGCAGCTAGCAGTGTTGTCAAAGCCACCCAAAATAGGGAAGAGCTACTAGGAACCAAAATAAGGAAGAGCAACTAGAAACTATAACACCCCCTTGCTGGATAAGCTTCAAGCGTGTCATATTCATTTGAGTGGGAAAAGCAACTAGAAACTATAATTCCCCAATGCTCGATTAGCTTCAAGCTTGCCATATGATTCATTTGAGTGGGAAGAGCAACTAGAAATTAACATTCCCCAATGCTCGATTGGCTTCAAGCGTGTTATATGATTCATTTGAGTGCAGAGTGCATTGCGGCGATTCAATCCAAGTGTGCTGTTTGGTTTGTCGCGGTGATTTTATGTAAGTGATGTTTGGTTGGTAGGTTAGGCAGTAAGGGGGGAGAGTTCCCCTGCACGTCCACACCTCGATGTACACATGCACATAAACCTAGATGTGTGCGTGCTTATTCACTTAAGTGTGATGTATTTGGTTGGTTTCAGGCAGTAAGGGGTGAGAGGAGTTCCCCTGCACATCCACACCTCCATGTACACATGCACATAAACTTAGATGTGTGTGCAATTGGTGATTTGGTGGTAACAAGATGTTTGGATATCTGACAAGCAGCAGTCCTGTCAGACTGGAGGCTATTGTGCTTCAAATCAAGCTTTAAAGCTAAACAACAGACCTTTTTGGAATTAGAACATTAGTTATTTTTTCCTTTATCTTTAAAGCTTTTTTTGTTATCCACTAACCCTAAGGTACCCAACTATCATGTGTAGGGTTGGCCAAAACCATACATACATACCGTTTAGGTACACGGTAGTTTTGACAGGGAGATTGTTGTACATACAGTCAGTCATATACGGTGTGCATGCATGTATGGTTCTGGCAACCCTAAGCATACGTGCTAAAGGCCACAAAAACTTTGCGTGCCGACCACCAAAGTGGCTCTTCTTCCTTCGCGATGTGTGGAGCAGTGTTATAACTGCGGTTGAAGGCCACCCTTGTATTGTAGAGCAGTCTTATTGACTGCATCGTGTTTCACTTTTTCTTGCTGAGGTGAGGCTATATGCATGTATGCATACATTATCATTCAGGCAGGCGTTTAGGCAGCTGCTTGAAGTTTTTACAGCAGCACTACCAGTACCTTAGACAGTGTTGGCGAGTGTAAGCACTAGTCTTTAACTAACGCGTGCTGTCCTTTACCATTTACCCCTACTTTTGCAGCTGGCATTTACCATTACCTGAAGGTTTAAAATTAAGCGAGCGACCTCCCACCAAGGATCCTCCCCCCCTAAAAGTAGCTGCATGTGGCGTTGCAGTGCTGTGAGGCCCAGGAGAGGCTCACGCAAGCAGGGCGCCACGGGATCTGAATGTGCATGATGAACAAGCAGAAGTGATGAAGAACAAGCAGAAGTGATGATGAACAAGCAGGAGTGATGATGAAGTCCACAGTACCCGGTACCAAAGCGGCTCCTTGCTTGATGTGGAAGTGGGGGCTGGACCTCACTGCCTGACTCGTTATTTGTTATCCTAATTTCCTTGCTAGAATGTAAGACGCATCAGCAACCAGCGTTGACTCACACATAAGGAGCAGGTTGAGTGCCAGCAGCGCCAAAGGAACACACAGCAGGGCCTTTGTGCGATAAAGCCTCCAGGAATTGAGAGTGAGCTCACGGATGGTAGGATCCCACCCAAAGCACCACAAGTAAAACAGAGGATCCTGCATACACACATGCGTGTGAGTGTATGTGTGTGTGCGTGTGTGTGTGTGTGCGTGTGTGTGTGTGTATGTGTGTGTATATGTGCGTGTGTGTGCGTGTGCGTGTACATGTGTGTGTATATGTGTGTGTGTTTGTGTGTGTATGTGTATGTGTGCGTGTGCGTGTGAGAGGGAGAGTGTGTGTGAGAGAGAGTGTGTGTGTATGTGTGCGTGTGCGTTTTGCGTGTGCGCATGTGTGTATGTGTGTTTGTGTGTGTGTGTGTGTGTGTGTGTGTGTGTGTGTGTGTGTGTGTGTGTGTGTGTGTGTGTGTGTGTGTGTGTGTGTGTGTGTGTGTGTGTGTACGCACGCCTGGTCTCTTGCCTGGTCTCTCCGCTGCAAGTCCCTTATATGTGCTTTGCCGGAAGATGTCATGATGGTGTTATAAAAAATAAAAAAACCTCCTTCAAACCTGTTCAAACTCTCAAATAATACATGAGAGGACATCAACCCTAAGAGGGATCCTTGTCTGTCTCCTCCTTCCATTCATTGTGCAGAACAGCCCTCTTCCTCTCTCCCACTTTACCTTATCTCTTGTGCCACAATTTCAGTCACAGCAGCACTGGCAGTTGTAGTACTAAAGTCGTAACCTTTGTCCTCATGTGAGTCATGTCACTTCCCTCCGCACATCATTACTCCCTCATCCTCTTTACTCTCCTCCCCGCCCCGAGCCTGGCTCTCTATGGCGGCTCATGCGCTGAAATTCCAGTTTCGTCAAGGCAGGAGGTACTTCCATCACTGGAGCATCACTGCACACATCACTAAGGTTGGCCAGAACCGTAAATATACACCGTATATGACCGTATATTTGGTGATGTCCCTGCCAAAAATACCGTATATATATGGTTCTGGCCAACCCTACACATCACCAATGCATCACCACCCGAAGGAAGACTCACACAGAACATCTCGTACATGTGTGATACACTCTGTATCGGTGGGTGCCAGCTGATGAACATCATGAGAAGCACAGAATGGCATGGACTTTTGACCCCTTGTTTGGCATGACCTGCCCACATTGTTGCCCGCACTAGACAGTGCACATACACGACGGTTACAATGCAGCTGCTGCTGTCGTAATGCGTCAGCACGTCCGGTATCCAGTCGGACTGGTCTGTTGCAACTGTCGTTGTTGCAACTGGTTTCATCTCACCGGTTTCGGACTGGTCTGTTGCAACTGGTTTGTAGCACTGGCACTGCCAGTAGTAGATGCGGTTGCAGATGTTGTTAAGACGTACATGTCTTAAAAAGTTGGACTAACTATTCAGGCCACTACTCCTCAGTTTTGGCGTGACAGCTCTCTTTCCTAAAATAATGAGGGGAGCGGTATTCATTGCCTGCGTTGTTCTTCTTCACGTCGTACCTACCACATACATACACTTCGCTATATTTCGTGGCCGTGACATGGCCGTGATATAGATATGTTGGTGAAATGCAGCGCATTTCTAACAACCCTGCAGAACGTTCTGCGCAGGAAAATCACATTTCCAACCACCCTGCCAAAACCTGAGTCACCTGCCAAATCTCCTGGTAAGCTGGCAAAAAATTGCTGCGCAAGCACAAGCACCTATTTCAGGTGCCACTACTATGCAGATAGAACATTGTCAACACAATGTATGCCCAATACAACCCTGGGGAAAAAAGAAACTCAAAATTAGTCAAGGAGTTGGTCAAACTTTCCAACAGAGTTTCTTTAGGTTTTGGCAAATCGGTTGAGAATGCAAGCGCGTGGCAGAATTCATGAACTCACTGCCAGAACTCGTGAGTCAAACGTTCTGCATACTCATTTGTTATTAGTGTGCCAATGAGGTCATCTGATGCTCCTCGCTTTATTTCATAAGTGCACCACTACTTCTGCGGCACTGCCAGCTGGCAGCACTAGTCGGACCAAGAAAGGCCTCCAAGGTGAAAAAATCATCCAGCCAGAGGAGTGAGTTGTTTGCATCGCTGTGGCCCCTATGTGTTACGTTTGTACACGCCCTTGTGAAAAAATAAAGGTGTATACACTAACTGGAGGTTGTGAAAAGGTGTATAACTAACTGAAGGTGAGTATAACAGTGACCGGTGGAGCTGGCTCGACCCCAGAAGGGGGAATTCTTAATATACGTACTACAGTACACTACCCTACAGCCTTAGCTAACGTTAGCTATGTCTATCTTATTTATATCATTTAAACAGCGCTACCTTAAAACACATTTTTACTTGCCCCCTCGCGGGGGGGCCGAACCATCTCAGGCAAACAGCGAATCGGGTTCGGGGCAGCAGCAGGCGCACAGCAGCTTTACAGCAGCATCACACAAGCACGTAGTGGGACAGCAACCCCTTTAAACAGCAAAGCA
>Ga0307945_1003755_pt1 | contig 12286 bp, 9 predicted proteins | sample OrgLakmetagen228_FD_201818 | JGI IMG/M metagenome (GOLD analysis project Ga0307945, IMG submission 201818) | Saline water microbial communities from Organic Lake, Antarctica - #228 | ecosystem: Environmental > Aquatic > Non-marine Saline and Alkaline > Saline | place: Antarctica: Organic Lake...
CATACAGGAGCCCAAGGTCTGGTGCCTGCAAGCTATGTGCGCGTAGAAGAGGCCCCAGACTCGTCAAGTTTATAAGGCCACACACACACACACACACACACAATTACACACACAAATACACACACACGCATACAGGAGCCCAAGGTCTGGTGCCTGCAAGCTATGTGCGCGTAGAAGAGGCCCCAGACTCGTCAAGCTTAGAAGGCTCTGTGCGGTCTGGCCGTAGAGGGAGCGTGGGTAAATCTGCAGAACAGGTATGAGTTTGCCCTAGTAGTTCCAAAGACCTGTTGTTTGTGCTGATTACTGCACGCGCGTGTTGTTATGTGAGCACGTTGCTCCTTACGCATGCGCATGTGAGTTCCGTTACGTGAGCACGTTGCTCCTTATGCATGTGCACGTGATGCTGTTACGTGAGCACGTTGCTCCTTACGCATGCGCATGTGAGAGCTGTTACGTGAGCACGTTGCTCCTTACACATGCGCGTGTGAGTTCTGTTACGTGAGCACGTTGCTCCTTACGCATGCGCATGTGAGTGCTGTTACGTGAGCACGTTGCTCCTTATGCATGTGCATGTGATGCTGTTACGTGAGCACGTTGCTCCTTACGCATGCGCATGTGCGAGCTGATACGTGAGCACGTTGCTCCTTACACATGCGCGTGTGAGTGCTGTTACGTGAGCACGTTGCTCCTTACGCATGCGCATGTGAGTTCCGTTACGTGAGCACGTTGCTCCTAACACATGCGCGTGTGAGTTCCGTTACGTGAGCACGTTGCTCCTTATGCATGCATGTGATGCTGTTACGTGAGCACGTTGCTCCTTACGCATGCGCATGTGAGTGCTGTAACGTGAGCACGGTGCTCCTTACGCATGTGCATGTGAGTTCCGTTACGTGAGCAAGTTGCTCCTTTTGCATTTGCATGTGATGCTGTTACGTGAGCACGTTGCTCCTTACACATGCGCGTGTAAGTTCCGTTACGTGAGCACGTTACTCCTTACGCATGCGCATGTGAGTGCTGTTACGTGAGCACGTTGCTCCTTACGCATGCGCGTGTGAGTTCCGTTACGTGAGCACGTTGCTCCTTAGGCATGCGCGTGTGAGTTCCGTTACGTGAGCACGTTGCTCATTACGCATGCGCATGTGAGTGCCGTTACGTGAGCACGTTGCTCCTTACGCATGCGCATTGTTGTGTCATTACGTGAGCACGTTGCTCATTACGCATGCGCGTGTGAGTGCCGTTACGTGAGCACATTGCTTCTCACGCACATGTATGGGTGCTGGTTATTGTGCGTGTTTTTTAAGCACACTCGTGAGTGATGTTGTGTATGAACACATGACAGGAAGCAAAAGGTGCTGTGGGTGAGAGTATCCACTGATTCTAGAGTACATGTCACACTCTTTGGGTAGAGTCAGATTGGTGAAGCTTGCGCATAGCTCCTCGTTCAATATGCTCCTCTTTTTATATGCTCCTCTTTCAATATGCTCCTCATTTAGTATGCTCCTCATTTAATATGCTCCTCATTTAATATGATATCATTCGTTAGCGTGAGAGCCTTGGATGGTTATCTGGTCGTTATTTGCATTTGCACAAATGTAGGCAAAACGCGCCTCATGGTGGACCTTGTGCGCTGTGGCCTTGCACACCACCTCATGCTGTAATGGCTTTGTTTACGAATGATTAGGGTTGGCCAGCTGCATGCGTGCACTTCAAAAGCGTGCGCGCAAGGCACATTCACTCATTTATAAGGTTGGCCAGAACTGTATATAAATTCCCAGATAAATTCCCCATACCGTACTGCGCTTAGTTGTTTTGCGAGTAATCAAATAATTATTGAGGCCCCTCGCAATAAGTCAAGCCGAAAATAAATAAAGTTTTTTCAGACCTCGCAATACTTAGACTTTTTAATCGGTAGTTTCTGGGTCCCCCCAATGGAGCCCCATCGCCCTAATTTGACCTAGGTTGCACCAAACGGAAGCGCACAGAGGACGATGGTCCCGCTCGGGAGCTCATCATCCGCCTCAGGCCTGATGTGCAGCAGGCAGTAGCAGCCAGGGATGCAGCCATTGCATCCCGCCCTACCCCAGTTAAGAGGCCTGTGGGGAGGCCCAAGGTGCTTGCACCATTGGGGGTGCAAGCCCCTCCAGGAGAGAGGCATGTGTGGGCAGAGCTGCAACTCAGGTGGAGTGGGGGGGAGCATCAGGTGTGCTTGCATCTGCACTTGACAGCAAAAGCAGCAGCAGCAGCAGCAGCAGCAGAAGCACAGAAGCTGAAGAAGCAGGCAGTGTGGGTTAGGATGCACCTGCAGGGTCGCAGGGGGAGGGAGAGGGTGGTGCTGTCTTTGAGAGCAACGCCCTTCCCCCTCAGAATGAAGTGGAGCCAGTGGGAGATGGAGTTTGCTCTCTAAAGAAGTGCGAGGGCCAGGGGCAGGGGCAGGGGCAGGGGCCTTGAAACCCTGGAGATTTCAGAGACCACCACGGAGGAGGACGAGGGGGAGGAGGAGGGGGGGGAGGCAATGCAAGAGTAACTCCTCAGGCTGAAGTTAGGAGCCTTAAAAATCGTCTCAGACTTTGATGTAAACCAGCACTGAATAGATACAGAGAGGAGAGCACAAGAAATCCCCAAATTCGCAAAGTTCGCAAATTTCCTTAACTTTTTAGGGGCCTCGCAAAAGCTGAATGCTCGCAAATTAATTATTCTAATTATTTTGGCACCTCGCAAAAAGTAGGCCTCGCAATACTAAAAGCGCAGTACGGTATATGACAGTAATCTTGATAAAGTCCCTGCCAAATTACCGTATATAGACCGTATATATTTGGTCCTGGCAACCCTACAAATGAGCGGATGTGTCTTGCGCGAACGCTTTTGAAGTGCAGCCATGCAGCTGGTCATAACCTGTAGCTCAAAAAGTGGTGGAATGTGCCTTGCGCACACGCTTTTGGAGTGTGTACCGGCTCTGCTGAGTTGAATGCCTCTGCAAGTTTGTGAAAGACGGAAGTATGATCAGCCATTTCATATCCTGTGCTGCATCTGCTCATGTGTAAACACACACACACACACACACACACACACAAAGGCACACGCACACGCACGTGCAAACACACACACATACACGTACACACACACGCACGCACGCGCACACACACACACACGCACGCGCACACACACACACACACACGCACAGACGCACGCGCAAACACACACATACACGTACACGCACGCACGCACTCGAGCACACATACACACATATATACACACATGCAATCCATCCTCATTTATTTGTATGTCCACCGCTGTGCACGCAACAGGAGCAGGCATACGATAGCTACGATGCCTATGGGACGTACGACTACAGTGCAGGCTATGATGAGGAGTATGGAGAAGGTGCAAAGACAGGTGCGAGCAATGGCAGAAGAGAAGCGTGGCAGTGGTGCAGCCTTTGTTGTGCCTTGCATTGAGTCGAATTCTGGCAGAAGAGAAGCGTGGCAGAGGTGCAGCCTTTGTTGTGCCTTGCATTGAGTCAAACTCTGGCAGAAGAGAAGTGTGGCAGTGGTGCCGCCTTTGTTGTGTCTTGCACTGAGTCAATCTCTGGCAGAAGAGAAGCGTGGCAGTGGTGCAGCCTCTGTTGTGCCTTGCAATGAGGCAAACTCTGGCAGAAGAGAGGCGTCAGGCAGTGGTGCAGCCTTTGTTGTGCCTTGCACTGAGTCAAACTCTGGCAGAAGAGAAGCGTGGCAGTGGTGCAGCCTTTGTTGTGCCTTGCAATGAGTCAATCTCTGGCAGAAGAGAAGCGTCAGGCAGAGGTGCAGCCTTTGTTCTGCCTTGCACTGAGTCAAACTCGTTGTGATGTTGGTGTGAATGGGCTGGGGCATCATGACATCATGACACATGCAAGCGCTGGCAGAAGAGAATTGTGGCAGAAGAGAGGCGTCAGGCAGTGGTGCGTCTGATTGTGTACCTTGTACTGAGGAACCCTTGTCTATGCCCCCTACTGAGGGGGGTGCCAAGGCGGGTGCAAGCGCTGGCAGAAGATGAGCATGGCAGAAGAGAGGTTTAAGACGGTGGTGCACCTTTTGATTTCGTGCCCTACTCTGTATGTTTTAATAGGCTGTGCTAAGGAATTTGGTAATGGTGCTATGATGCGTGCAAGTGCTGTGTGTGTGTATGTGTGTGTGTGTGTGTGTGGCAGGAGAGAGGCAATGCACAGTGTTTGATGCGTACAAGTGCTGGCAGCAGAGAACGTTATCTTCTACGTGGCAGTGCACGCTTCTTTGTGCTCTGCACTGTTTTGAATTGTGTCTTCTACGTGGCAGTGCACGCTACTTTGTGCTCTGCACTGTTTTCGGTGAACTGGAGTTAAGGAACCCAGCAGGGGGGTGCCAAGACAGATGTGTGTGTGTGTATGTGTGTGTGTGCCGCAGTAGAAGAGAAGCATGACGTTTGCGCGGCCGTTTATGTGCGTGAAAGTGAATGACGTTGGCTGTGAAAACAAGCACAGCGAAGCATGACGTTTGCTTTTGTGCCTGAAATTTAATTGCATTGGATATGACAAATTGGAAAAAGAGGGGGCTACCAGGGAAAGTACGAGCGCTGGCAGAGGCCTAGCAATTTACAGAGCCAGGTCGGGAGACAGCAAGGCAATTGTTACATTATTCATATGTAGGGTTGGCCAGAACCGTATATATACACCGTGATGACCGTACATTTGGTGTTTTCCCTGCCAAAAATACCGTATATACACCGTATATATATGGTTCTGGCCAACTCTATTCATATGTGCACGTCCCCAATTAAGGACAAGGATTTTCACCGCCTTGGCCAATTTTAATCATACATTTAATCAAACAATATGTTGATGCGTTCCAAATTCCGGGGATCAAACAATTGTGTGGACGTGCTGGCTTGTTGTTGGCTGTGCTTGCTCGGTGCTTGTGGCTTACTGTGTGCTCTTTTGTCCCTGGCTGTGTGCTCTGCGTCTGACTGAGTGCTCTGACTGCGTGTCTCTGACTGTGTGTCTCTGACTGCGTGTCTCTGATTGCGTGTCTCTGACTGTGTGGCTCTGACTGTGTGTCTCAGACTGCGTGTCTCTGACTGTGTGTCTCTGACTGTGTGTCTCTGACTGTGTGTCTCTGACTGTGTGTCTCAGACTGCGTGTCTCTGACTGTGTGTCTCTGACTGTGTGTCTCTGACTGTGTGTCTCTGACTGTGTACTCTGACTGTGTGTCTCTGACTGTGTGTCTCTGACTGCGTGTCTCTGACTGTGTGTCTCTGACTGAGTCTCTCTGACTGAGTCACCTGACTGTATGTCTCTGAATGTCTGCTTTGACAGTGTGTCTCGGACTGTGTGTTTCTGAATGTGTGCTCTGACTGTGTGCTCTGACTGTGTGTCCCTGACTGTGTGCCCTTGTGTCTTGTAATCACAAGTAGGTAGCGGTGACAGAGGATAATGCAAGAGTATGTTTTGGCGTACAACACTCACATGTGGGTTTGAGTCTGGACGGAATTTAGATCTGTCCTCACACCTCAAGCCTCAATGTGTGTGCTGTCAATGGCCGTGTACACAGTTGTGTGTTGTGTATGCAGTTAAACAGCTGTGCAAACTTTGGCTGTTCACAATTAAAGCTTTGGCACACATTGTGTGGTGTTGATGGCCATACACAGTTGTGTGTTGCATATACAGGTCAAGATATGGACGGCGATTGGATATTTACAATTGAAGCTTCAGCACACATTGTGTGGTGTTGATGGCCATACACAGTTGTGTGTTGTCTATACAGGTCAAGATATGGACGGCGATTGGATATTAACAAATGAAGCTTCGGCACACATTGTGTGGTGTTGATGGCCATACACAGTTGTGTGTTGCATATACAGGTTAACAGCTGGACGACGCTTGCATATTCATATTTGAAGCTCAGCACACAATGCGTGTGTCTTGCGGACGGTCATGCATGCACAGTCATGCGTTGTGAGTTGTAGGTCGACAGCTGGACGACTTCAAATTCAAAAATCTCCAAGGTCTGCCCTCACAGCAGCAACATAATCCAAAGCACGTTAAGCGCGTGAAGCTCAAAAAAATCACCCTTCAGCAGCGAAACTGGCACAAAAAAGTAACGCTTGAATGCGGTGGCTGTGTGATTTGTTGCAGGTCGGAAGCTGGACGACTTTGGCTCTGCCCTCACAGCAGCTGCGGAGGCCAAAGCACAGCGTGCGCGTGATGCCCAACAGACTGCCCTTCAACAACAGGCCTCTGGGAGTGAGAGCAGCAGCTTCAGCGGTGCTCATACTCGGCGTGCTGCAGAGAGCAGCAGGGACTCAGAGGGTGGGAGCGTTTCTGGGTACCAAGGTGAGTGTGTAGGCTTGGCCAGTACTGTGTATGTACACATCGTATACAACCGCATATATGTGATTTCCCTGCCCAAAATACCGTGTACACACTCTATATGTGGTAGTGGCCAACCCTATGAGCGTGCCGTGCAGGTGTTACGTGTGGGAGCTTGTGTTGGTAGAGGAGGAGGTGATGACCCTTTCAACCTTGAGACCACCAGGCTAGCACACACTCACACGCAAACACACACATGCACACACACGCACATACACACACGCACAGACACACGCGCACACGCACACCCACACGCACACACATGTACTAACCATACTTTAGCCGTGCTCATGCTCGCGTGTGAACACACAGCTCAATTTACTCTTTCAAACGAATGTGTTCCGCGGCAGGGAGAGAAGATGACACAGAGTCGGAGTCACTTGCGGATGCAGCACGCTACGAGTCCACCCCTATCTCCCAAAGAGGCATGGGCTATGGCAGCCTTGCCAGGGCGGTGTACGCGTTTGAGGTAGGCTCCCTTAGTTGGCTCTAATTCTCTATGACGTAACGAAGGCAGTCTGCCACAGAAAAAGGACGGGCTTTGGCAGCCTTGCCAGGGCAGAGTACATGTCCGGGGTGGGCTCACTTAGTTGGCTCTGATTTTCTCTAACGTAATGAAGGCAGCCTGCACAGAAATGGAACCGGCTTTGGCAGCCTTGCCGGGGCAATGCACGCGTCTGAGGTCGGCAGGCACACTTCATTGGCTTGAAATTTCTCTGATGTACTCAAGTGCCATAGAAAAAGAACAGGCCTTGGCAGTTCAATCTCAGCAGTACCCACATCGAGACAGGTGCGGCAAAAAAGTTGCATGTTTCTTACATTGTTTGCTGCACACAGGCATACCATTCTGAACTTGACCACTCTCCTGAAAAAGGCATGCTTGTCAACGTGGGGGTTTGAAATAAATGTGTGTGTGAGTAGGGTTAGCCAGAACCGTACATATACACTGTACATAGCCGTATATTTCGTGATTTCACTGCCAAAAAGCCTATGTACACCGTATATCTGTATGGATTTGGCCAACCCTACAACCCTACCTCATGGATCATTCATTCATTCATTCATCCATCCATCCATCCATCCATCCATCCATCCATCCATCCATCCATTCATTCATTCATTCATCCATTCATTCATCCATTCATTCAATCATTCATTCATTCATTCATTCATTCAAGCATTCAATCGTGGCATCATTAATTCATTCATCCATTCAATCATGGCTTCATTTATTCATTCATGGCTTCATTCATTCATTCATGGCTCATTCATTCATTCATCCATGGCCCATTCATTCATTCATGGCTCCTTCGTCACAGAAGGCCGTCTAGCCGTCTAGTGATGCTGCTTGCTGCTCCCAATATTTCCTCCTCACCAGACGTGTGCTGTTAGCTTCAATCAAGTCACATGCTGTGAAGGTTTGTTGTATATGCATGATTCAATTAGGACAGGTGTTGTTGGACCAGATCAACCAGAATTTCTATCAATTATCTCTCCTGTCGACGCATGCATTTTTGTGCACTCAATGCGTAAACACACAAACACACACACGCACACACATACACACACACGCACCAGGGAACTTCAGGGGGTTTGAAAAACCTACGGTTCGCCCTCAGCTATTTTTTTTTGTGCGGGTCGCCCTCAGTTGATTTTCTAAATAGTGAAGAAATGTGTGGCTGCGCCGCACATTACTTCACAAAATGTGCGGTTATACAAGGGTTAAAAGAATTTTGGCCTGGGCTGCTGACGCAGCCCAGGCTTTGGGGAAGGGGTATTGAGTTCTCAATCAATCAAGGAAATTGAATTTACATGGTTGGGAAAACTCCGCAGGTGTATCCCAGTCGAGGAAAGAGAGATGCGCGCGAAGGCTCACGAGTGGCAAGGCGGTCGATTGGAATGTATATTATATATTTTTCATATTATTCATAACCAGGTGGCGCTGCCCATGGGTGCAGATCGCCAAGTTGTGATCCGCACAAGCACGTCCTGTACGCGTCAGATTACGTGCTATGCTTGTTCAGAATGTTAATGTTTGGAGCTAGTAGTCTGATCAGCTACAAAGCCAAGCCAAACAGCTCATAAGGATTTTACTCCTTACGTTACGTTGTTGAAGAGTCTTTTTATTTTTTTCTTCCGACTACTTCGACGCATTCTGCAAGTAGCCCTCTAGTAAACCCGAGGACGGGTTTCTCTAGAGGGGGGGGCAATGTAACAAGCATTGTTACATGTGTGGTACTGGAGTTAGTTAGCCTATCTCCTTACTGCAAGGAGGGGATATTATCCCTGGGGAGCTGGATTTCAGCAGAGTTAATATAATAGTAATTACACAATTTCCTGATTCCTCTGCTAGGCAGCAGCTCACAGACACGGGCAAGCTTGGGGCCCGTGTCCTCCCGCTTATTTTTCCACAGCCTAAGGTACTACTGTCGGTACTACACTTAGCGCTGTTACATTCTGGTATCGAAGCCCAGGGGCTAGAGCAGATGGGGGCTCAGCAGCGGGTGCAAGAGCTGGGGGCTCTGCAGCGGGTGCAGGAGGTGCCGAGGGCTCAGCAGCAGGTGCTAGAGCGGGGGGCTCGAGAGCATCATGGAACTCCTCCCCCTCTAGTTCTGCTGCAGCTGCATCCTCTGGTACTGAACCTGCTCCCCCTGCTGCTGCTCTCCCTGCTGCTGCTGCTGCTGGTGCTGCTGCTGCTGGTGCTCCTGCTGCAGGCTGCATGAGGCACACCGCGTGCGATTCCCTAAAAGAGACATGCTCATCACCACCAGCACACAGCACCACAAACACCACAAGCACCACAAGCACCACAAGCACCACAAGCACCACAAGCAAAGAAACACTTACATACGTCAGCCAGCTTGGGAGTCTCCTTCTGTGGGGGAGGGCTCCCTTCCTTCCTCCCCCACCCCCTCCCTCCTTTCCTTCCTCTCTTGCCCGGAGCCATTAGGTCAGCATCATTACATTTTCTCCGGGACGCCCGGAGTCAACTTTTTCTTGCCCGTAGGGCAAGGCCAAAATTTGATTAATAAGTGCGGCGCCCGCACGGGCTGAAGTTCCCTGACACGCACACACACACGCACACACACGCGCACACACACACACACACATGTACACACACATATACATTCACAGGCCCAAGAGGAGAACGAAGTTAGCATCAGGGAGGATGAGGATCTGGAGATTCAGGGCCCGGAGGAGGATGGCTGGTACCCCATATTGCGGCTTACAGATGGGCAGACAGGGATTGTGCCGGCCTCCTACTTAGAGCATAAGCCCCTATTCTAGCGCAAATCTGGCTGCCTCCTCTGTTTGCTAACGTGATTGAAAGCCCATGTTCACTATGCTTGTTGGCCTCGTTGTTTGATAACGCATGTTATAACACCACAAGCTGAAATCATGTGCATCCCTAATGACTCAGTTTAAATGCCCAAGAATGGGGGCAAAGCTAACAGCTGACACAGCATCTTCCAACTAGACATCAAAGTCGATCGCCAACGGTTGGCATGATAGCCGTGCTCATTGAAGGAAAAGGCAGACAAAAAGACATGAACAAGGAGAATCGCAGGCAGTGAAAAAGCACTCCTCACAGAGACATGTGAACAACATCCTATTACCTAGGCAAATATCTTGAGCACACCAGCAAATCTTGAGCACAACCAGCACCTACCTCACATTCTGCAAGCAAGGAGTTTGAGGAATCTGCCCCCCCTATGGAGGTCACACTTCACGCTGTACTTCTTGAAGTTGTGGTGTTGTGCCCTTCGTCTATTAATCTGTCAAATCAAATCACTATGAAGGAAAGTGCAAGGTTCGGAACATCAATTAGCTATTCAACCGGCTCCTCCAGCAGTTTATTGAACAAAAGTAGTCAAAGCAGTTCAATTGAGAAGAAAACTAGCTGCTTATCAAACAACTCGTCACTTACACCACCATAATTAAGCCATGTCAATTTAGCTTAAGCTAAGGCGTTAGCTACTTTACTTACAACTACACTATCTGAGAGGGGGCTATCTGAGGAATAATCCAAATTTTCCTTATTTGCATCCAGAAGGCAGCCCTTAAGTTGATTGGGACAATTTTTGCCTTAAATCGAAGCTGGCATTAGAAGCTACACGAGGATGTGCTTGGATTTACGTGGGTCGTTCTGTGTGCAAATTGGCAGGGCTTATAGCTCAATCTGACCACCAAAACCTTAATACGAGGTTTCCATGGGTAAACAGCATGTGTTGGCCTGCATCCCCAACCACTTCACTGTTTCACTCTATTTGGTGCTCTGGCTGGTCAGATAAAGCATACAATTGCTCAAAAAGTAATGTTCACGCCGCAGCCAATTAGGCATAGGCCCCACAAGTGCAACACTGAAACTCAACTGCTATGGTTACCATTTGGAGCCAAGTTTGACCGTTGCAAATGTGGGAACATTCAAAAAACACCCCTATTTGGGGGGTCAGATAGACCCCTCTGACACTGTCTGCGTTGTTTCTATTTTTCTTTTAAACCAATTTACCAGTACACCACAACTCCTTAACTAAATCAAGGCATAATCGGCAGTGTGCACAATAACTTGCTGCAAAATTACGCTGCCTGTCCACTTTCTGGATTGATAGAAGTCACCATTCTTGTCTTCTACTCAAATCTTTGGTGGGGCTCTGGCTGGTGGAACACTAACTAAGCCTACACTATGCGGGCAGCAGTAACACCACTCCCTTTTTTAGAAGAGCCACTTTGGTACCAGGTATCGTAAAGAGTGGACACAGCACCTCTGCGAGCTGCTGATGTCGCAACTTTCACAGCACCTGCGAGCATCACAGCCCCAGGCAAGGCTTTATTTTTGCTTTGTGCATGAGACAGCAAGTGCGCTAGTGGCGTTTTCAACCCTCAGGAGTGTGTTTGTGGCGTTTGTTTTGGCTGGTTATACACTTGAACTGCAAGTTTTGTCAGCTTGCACCCCAGGAGATCAGCTTTTTCCTGCCTGCATCAGCAGAAATTTACGAGTGTGTGTGTGTGGGCTACGTTTTAAAGCCTTATATAACCACACATTGTAAAGACAGGGATGGCCACGGCTGGGGGCGCGCTCACGTAGAGCATCGCGTGGTCACTTGATGGTGCTCTCTGGTGACAACACCCGTACCATTAACATTACAACATGGCACACTGCTTCGTCCCAGTCCTCCTGTCAGCCCTGGTCCACATGCTTCCTCAAGGCCATCATTGCACTACCCTTTCTGCAAGTGCCATCTGCCGGGGGATGGTTGGGTGTCGTTCTGTAATAGTGGTCAATCTTGGCTTTGTACAGCTGGCATGGCAGGCAGTGAAAACCCACTCATTCTCCACATCAATTCAAAAAAAGCAGCCACCGTAAAACTCCTTCACCAAGATCAAGGGGATCAGGAATTGCAGGCTTGACCTGAAACCGACCTTCTGAGCTGATAAAAGTACTGGAAAGCGCGCGTATGGTGTGGAAGCAAATTTGGCAGCGTACTTGACAGAATGTACATGATGCGAGGAAGCTAGTCTAACAAAATTTGAGAGTTAAGACCCAGTTCCTTATTGTGCATAATCATTTAGATTAACTATATGTCACGCTTTTTCGAATACCTGCTGACACAAATTTTACTTCGAATGCAGACAAAGACGATGATTGGCTAGTATGGAACAGGGGACGTTGCCAAACATCGCCCACAGAGATAATGCAAGGGAGAGCGGCAGTGCAAAGGGAAGGCAGCTCTACACAGGGCACAGGCCTAGCACAGCAGGGACCAGGCCAAGCACAGCTCGTGAGGCCTTTCTGGCTAAAAAAAAGGGGGCAAATGGCCTTCCTATGCTAGTTGGACCAGGTGACATTGGTTTTCCTGAACCGGACACACCACAATACGCGCACACACACACACACACACACACACACAC
>Ga0307945_1003759_pt1 | contig 12283 bp, 10 predicted proteins | sample OrgLakmetagen228_FD_201818 | JGI IMG/M metagenome (GOLD analysis project Ga0307945, IMG submission 201818) | Saline water microbial communities from Organic Lake, Antarctica - #228 | ecosystem: Environmental > Aquatic > Non-marine Saline and Alkaline > Saline | place: Antarctica: Organic Lake...
CTGAGTTTCCTGTATAAACCTGCTGATCGCTTGGTTTTCCATTAGCAGCGGCGCTGTCAGTAGGTACGCCAGTATCACTTTGCTGGCCACTCCTTCCTTGTCCAGCTTTTGTTCCAGCTTTTGCAGTTCGGCCTCCAGGTCGTCTGGCTCCTGCTTGGCTATCATCGCCCACGGTTGCGCCTTGAGCGTCTGACTCTGCGCTATTTCGTTCCAGATCCCCGCTGGTATTTGCCTCATTGCCGCTGCCCTCGGTGCTGTTTGGTTGTGTATTTTCAGTATCCGCCGAACTTAACGCGGTATCAATGTCGGCATCTTCGACAAGGCCGGCGCCGTCCAGTCCGTCCATGCCCGTAGATCTGGGGTCAAACTTTGCGCCCAGATACCACTGCTTTAGGTACGGCTTGGCCATATCGCCAAGATCGCCCACCATGGCTTTTGCGTAAGCGCTGAACGTGCGGGCGCCCTTTTCGATGTGGTACAGGGTCAGGGTGATACCCGCCTGGTACATTTCTGGATCAAGGCCGGTGTTCATCTGCCCGAGCTTGGCTTTCAGAATGGCGCGGGCTTTTTCGGCGGCGTCTTCCGTGACAATGGTGTTCTCGGAGGCTTTAGGCTTGGCCTTGGCAGCTTTCGGTGCGGCTGCAGGCTCCGGGGTTGCTGGTTCATCGAACGTGCCGCCCTGACCGGTCAGGTTGTCCATGGCGTTGCCGCCCAACTCAAACGTATCGGCGGCAGCCTCGCTTTGGCCCTTCACAAACGCACGGTCTGCGGCGGCCTTTTCTTTCTGGTCGGCGTCACGCTTTGCTTGGGCCTCGGCCTTATCGGATTCGGCTTTGGCTGCGGCCTGCTCGGCCAGGTCGGTTTCGGTTTGTGCGGCCAGGTCAAAGTCGGGATCTGCCGCTACTTCTGCGGTTGCGCCTTCTGATTGTCCGTCTTGACCTGTGCCAGCGGCGTTTTGGCGAGGTACTGATTCACCTGCTCCCGGCTCTGGCCTTGCTCCAGCATTCGCTGTGCGGCTCGGTGCAGGATTAGGTCGTCGGCTACTTTCTGCATTTCTTCCAGTTTCATAGCTGGACAGCTCCTGTTTCAGTTCTTTTGCAACGGTTGCCCGGGCTTCGCCATCGAATACCCGGCGAGCGGCACGGTTTACCATATCGTTCAGCGCGGGCGTAGTGGTCACGCGAGCAATAAGATCCAGGCTTCGTGCACTGCTCTCTGTGATTGTAGCATTGGCTTCGGTGGCTATCGTGTTTCCCGCACCTGTGGCCCGGTCGGCGTTGTCGTTCAGGCTCTTGAACAGCCGCTTGTCGGCGTTGAGTTGCTGGCGCAGTGAGTCCAGAACCTTGAGCCGATCTTGCATCAGGGAAATTTCTTGCGTGTCCTCGCCAAACAATCCGCCTTGGTCGCCTTGCGATTGTGCAAAGTCGGCGGCACGGATTTCGTTAATCAGGAGTTGGCGTTGGTAATCGGTCTGCGGTTCTATTTTCTGGAACGCACTGGCCGCGGCTTCCTGTTGTGATTGCTCGGTAAAGGCAGCACCCACGGCGGCGCCGTCCTTCTCGCTCATCTGCCCAGAGGCCACCATGCCGAATACGTTGTCAGAGAGCTTTGAAAGAGCCTCGCCGTCAATGACCACCTGGCTATTCGGCAGATTAAAGACGCGGCGCACGTCTTTGGCCGCCACACCGCTGTCACGGAATACCTTGGCCACGTCAACAGGGACAGCCTTGCCGTCAGAAATGTTGTTTGTGGCGCCTTCAAGGCGGGCTTTCTGCACGTCGAAGCCGTCAACCTCGCTGACGATGCGAGCGTTCAATTCTGTCTGGCCCAGTCGCTTGGCTAAGTCTAGCCGGTGATGACCGTCTGCCACGAAAAGCGATCCATCCTTTTTACGGTGCAATAAAATATTGTTGGCTCGGCCATCGTCCCACTTTTCCACGCCATCAAGGCGCTTATCGACGCCCTTCTCGTTCATGTTGCTGCGGAACTGGTACTGCTCGGGGTCTACATTGATCTGGTCAACGGGTACGCGGAAGACACCGGTGCCGGATTCGGTGAGCGGTGCGCCAGCTTGCGGCTTTGCGCCTGACTGCCCTCGCCCAACTTCAGTGCCTCGTTTTTTTTCGGCCTCTAAGTCTGAGCGTAATTTTCTCGCTCCATCCAGTTGCTTTTCCTTCCTCGCCTCCAGATCCCTTTTTATGGCTTGATATTTTGGCGAGGACTCTGGAACTCCGGGCGTTACAGACATTGCGCTTGCGTTTCCTTCTGCGCGCCTTACTGAAAACTCAGCAACATCCATGCGACCAAGATTGACCGCCTCATCTAATAGTTCTCGACCCATTTCAGCATCAACAACCATTGACACTTGGGCTTTCTGGACCAGTATTTCTTCTGGCCCTGCTGGCTCTAACTGAAAGGTTGCGCCGTCGTCATAGTCGGCCTGTCGTTTTTCTCTAGCCCTTGTGTGTTCTCTGTTCAGGTCATTATCAACTTTCTGCTTGTTGTACTCTTGTGTCGGTTCGGCTCGGGCAGCTTCGGGCGCGGCAGGCGGCGACTGATCGAGCACGTCAAACGGATTGCCACCCACGGTTGCCGTCGGGGTAACGCCATCGCGGAACACGTCGGTCTGATCCGTGGCCCAGTCGGGGCGACCGTATTGACTGCCAGTTGCGGCCTCGCCTGGGCCTGGGCTTGGGCCTGGCTCTGGCGCCGAATCTTCCGCATCAAGAAAATCCTCGGCCAGCACGGTGTCCGTCCAATCTTGCGACTCATCCTGGCTAGCATCATCTTCGGGCTGATCGACTTCTGAATCATCGCTACCCTCTGGCCCTACCCTTTTTCGTGCAAGCTGATATGCGCCAGTGCCAGCTCGTACAGCGCCCCCAGTAGGTCCGCCGACAATAATACCACCAAGAGCTCGCCTTACCGCTTTACCGCCCTCCCATTCAGTCTCAGTGCCAAGCACCTCGCCCGCGTACTCAATGCCGCCTTCTTGTAGCGCCTCGGTTGATCCTTCAGAAACTATCGCGGCGCCCACGGCGGCAGGCAGCTTGCGCCAGCTCGTCAGTGGCCTTCCGCCTGGCAGGAGCCTGCTCAGCGCGAATCGGTCAACCAGAACAGATGCGGTGGCAGTTGGGCCGGCAATTTTGTAATCGTCCCAACCAGGTAGCGCTATCTTTTCAGCTTCGGCTTGAAGCGCTTCAGGGATCGGGTCGCCGTTTTGAAAGTTTTTAACCAGCGCCCGCTGAAGCTCAGGAGATGCTTTCTTGATATTTCCGAAGTTGTTTCTTACCCGTTCTTCGGCGATTTCTTGTGTTCGGGCCATCAGGTAAGCGGGCGCACTTATGATTAGTGCAGCCATGTCAGCCAGTGCGGCGGGGCCATTTTCAGCGGCTGCGCCAATAATGCTTTCAACGGATGGGTTGTCGAGTGCGTTATCAATGGTGAACTTCGGCTGAAAGCCCATGGTTACATCTTCGACAGCCTGACCTACACCCTGAAGGCCCATGTTCGTTTCTTCGGGCTTGAGTCGTGTCGTAAAATCTACGCCATACCCGCCAAGCTCTAAATCAGGCTCCCTGCCGCTTTCTCGCAGTTTCTCTGAGCCGCCCAGTATTAGGCCCGGATTAAAGCCGCCCAGGCTATCTGTTATTTTTTCCTCGCCAGACTCAATCAATCGGCCCGCAAATTGAATGGCGTTGCCAAATAGATCCATGCCGCGCTCGCCCGCGTTGCGCAGGGAGTTAGAAAGCATTCCGGGCTGTTCGTTCTTAGGTTCCGGCGACGGGCCATCGCCCAGAAAAGACTCAGCGTCCAAAAACGACTCGGCAGACTGCGTTGCGGGTGCTGATTCTTTGGCCGGTGAATCGTCCAGAAAGGCGTCGGCTCGCATTATTGAAATCCCATGCTGCGAAGTTTGGAGAGCGCTTGCTCGCGGGTTATCTTGCCAGCCTTATAATCGGCCTTAATGTTTCCGGCCTGCTCTGCATCAACCTGCGGAGGTGGCGCGTCGTTACTGGTCTTGCTTGAAATCAGTTTCTGGTAGCGCTTTTCTGCGCCAGCGCTTTCAGCCATTAACTCTTTAGCACGACGAGCCACGAACGCATTACGCTCATCACCCTTAAACCATCCCTGAACTTCTGTTTCCGCTTCTTGTTCGGCAACACGTTTAGCGTCACTTTCAGTTAGCTTGTCGCCCACCGACATATTGGCCAGATTGGCTGCCTCAAATACCGATAATCCAGCCCCGACAAGTTCCTCGGAGCGCTGCAGCGCCATGGTGTATTTCTCGCGGGCGCCTGCCGGCAGGCCAAGGAACGAGCCGTCAGAGTTAAATGTGCCGTGAAAGCTGCGGGCCGTTTGTTGAATTTGGCTCATCACCGACGAATCCAGGCCGCCCGTTCCGTCGTTCGGCAATTCGCTGCCCACGCCACGAGGCTCTCCTGTGCGCTGGTTGAACAGCGAGCCGTCATTTAGCTTGCGCCAGTCAGCCTCGCCTTGTCCGCCCGCGGCATCCATTTGTTTAAGTTGCCCATTCGGGCCAGGCTGCACCCAGCCAAGTTGCGGATGCTCAAACGCATCGCCGTACCGCTCATTTTTGTCCGGCTTCAATCCATAAGCTGACTTCGTAGCCGTACCCTCATCAATACCCAGGCCAACCATCTCGTTGCGCTTACGGTATGCCTCGGATTGCTTGGGGCTGTCACCACGCAAGGCCGCCAGCATCTTAGACGCCATTTGCTGGCCCTCTGGCGACCGAAATGCATTGCGCATCATCCGAATGCCTTGAACGTGATTCACAAGATTTTCGACGGGTGTTTCTAGTACCTCGTCATCGCCTTCGGTCCCGCGCCCCTTGGTCATGGGCTGAAACCTTTCGGTGTTATCGTCGCCGGTCACGCCAAGATCAAAGGTTACGTGCCCTTCTTGCTTTCCGGGATACATGCCTGCAATGCGCTTCTTACCGCCTTCGCCACGATTGACGCGACCACCAAAAAGCACGTTCATTGAATAGATTGCCTCGGGGTCATTGGCGTCCATCGGGTCGTTGGGGTCGATAACCTTTTGGGCGTTCTCAATGGCCGCGTCAGATTCAGGATCAAACGCCGGCCAGTATTGAGAGTTCTCTTTCAGAAATTTCATTTCTTCATCATTGGGCATAATACCCTGAGCGCCCTTGCCCAGAATAAACTCTGCCTGGCGCTGGCCTTGAGTGCGTTCAGCTTCTTGCATCTGCATCCCAAACTGCTCTTCGCGCATCTCCATACTGCGATCAGCCCGTTCATCGGCTTTGCCTTGCCGTTCCTGCTGATTCTGCCGTGCATAATATTGATCGGCCAGGCCGAAGCCTTGACCAAATCCCGATGCTAAACCGCGAGTGTCGAGTGCCATGATGATTCCTTAAAAAATGGATGAAGCGAGAAGGCCAATACCGGCACCGATGGCCATGCCCATAGGGCCGCCTATTGCCCCCGCAGAAGCGCCCGCCGCCATGCCACCCATCGCAGCACCCATGCCCACGGCCTGCATCTTCTGACCACGTTCTGCGGCTTTCATGGCCTCATTCGCCCGTTTCTGTTGCGCCTGCTGACCGGCCAGATCACCCAGTCCCTGCATGGCGTCCGATTCCATATCACGGCGTAATCCAAGAAGTCCGTAGCTCATGAGTTCATCACTCTATCAGGTATGTTGGATAGCCCCATGCCACCGGCCAGAATGCTTTGCTGGCGATCCTGTGCAGATATGCGGGCCTCGTTGCCGGCGCTGGCTGTGGCGGCTGTGCGGCCTACTGAGGCGATTCTGTCTTGCGCCTGCTGCTGCGCCGGGTTCAGGGAGATGCCGAACTTCTCACGACTCTGGTTATTGATGGTCGCGGCGGAGTCGAAAGCCAGGCCCACAGATTGCTTGGCCTGCATAGATGCGTCAGCGGCGGCGTTCGGGTCAGTGGCCTCGCCAGCCAGGGTTTTAACGTAAGGAGCAAATCGTTTCTTCCAGTCGTCCCACTGAGCACGGTTGAGCTGTCCCAGTAACTGGGATGCGCCCTGGTCGCCCTGAAAGGCTTGGTTTGGATCGAGGCGGCCAGGCTCTAGGGGGTTTATTTTGGCGTTTAGGTCGTACATTAAATCCCCAATCATACGGTTACCCCTTCATCAAAGTTTGTAGAAGCCGCCAGAAGCGTTGCCCAAGTTGAATTGATTCGGCGATGTGTCGAACTGCGTGTTCATGCCGTACTGAGTGGCGTCCGGTGCCGGAGCCGACGGCTGCATGCCGTAACGAGTGCCTGCGCCAGCCACGGTGCCCAGCAACTGCAGATTGGCAGATCGGCGATTGAACGCATTCTGCGCGTTACCAATGGCGTTGTTGGACGACTCTTGCGCAAGGCGTGACAGTCCGGCCTGAGCTTGCCCTGCCTGCCCCTGGCCAATGGCCGTGATGTTCTGTAGGCCCATGATCTTCTGGTTGTCCTGCTCGAACTGAGCGCGTCCCAGCACGTCGCCGCCAGATTGAGCAATTTCGGTGCTAAGGCCGCCCATCTCGCCTTGAAAGCGGCCGCTGTTGGGATTAATACCGGCACGCCCCATGCCCGTTTCCATTTGCCCCTGCGCCTGAGTCTGTGCGCGAGCCTGGCCCTGCATGGTGCGGCCACGGATGTACGACATATTGCTGGGCGAATCCATCTGGTCCACCGACGCCATGTACCGATCTTCCAGTGGTGCCAGATTCTCCTGCGAGAAGTTCCACTTTTCCGCCGCAACTTGAGCCAGTGCCCGCTGCTCTGGCGTGTCTTTTACTTCGTTACCACCGCCTCCGCCGCTCATGAAGCCACCTCAGTCTCGCCATTCAAGGCGCCTAGATAATCGGCCAGCACTTCGTCGTGAAAGTGGGCGCGGATCTGCGTGCTTACCTGCGTCATCCACGGCTCACCGCCTACCAGATAGGCGCACTGAACCACTACGCTGGTGAGTTGGTCGCGCAAGACAAAGGCCAGGGTTTTAAAATGCTCGAATTCGGAACGCTCAAGCAGCACGCTGTCGCGCCAGTCTTGCAGGGTGGCCGCAATCAGGGGGCGCAAGTAGAGTTCGTGCCGGCGATAGAAGGCGTTACCCGGCAATTCAACCATCGCTTTCCAGAATGCGGAAATGGTCGCGTCGTGCGTGACCGGCTTATCACCGTCAATCAGGTCATCGAGCGTTTGGGAAATCTGGAACAGGGTGTCGCAGAAAGAAATGGCATCAGCGCTGCCCTGCAGAACTTGGTGCAGGAAAGCCGCTTCATTGGGTCTTGGCATGTTATGGCCCCATGTGCAGATTATGAGCAATAGTCTACCACGCAATAATGTGTTTATAGACAGTCTGCGAAGGTAGAAGCGTTTTTAGTGAGCGGTTATTGCGAGGCCGGAAGGTGCAGCTTACTCGGGCGACTGCTTGAGGATGTCCAGAACCCAGTTGGCGTAAACGATGTCGGATTGGAAGCTCAGCCTGCAGTGATCTTTTTGCCAGAACACGATCCGGTTGATGACCGCGTATCCGGTGCGCCACCGCGGCTCATTGCGGTACACATAGCACCGCGCCGATACCGTCATATCGGGGCTGCCTTGCAAAACAGCACAGTTAATCCCTTGGGAGAGCCAAGCGGCAATCCCACCAATCCAGTCGCGCATAGGTGATTCCTACAGCCAGAAAGAAAGGTCAGCCAACTGTGCCGGAGTCGGCGGAGTGGCCATTTGTTGGAACATGGAAGCCTTAACGTGAAGCACTGCGCTGCGCAAAGCCGCTAGGTGTTTCAATTCGGTGTATCCGGTTTGAAGTTCGGCTTTTGTGAAGTTGTGATACGCCGGGCCGGGGCACTTCCACGTCAACGTGCCGTCGGCATTCAGTGTCGGCAGGTCATCAAACTGCTCAATGGCCCCTTTCATGCGCTGCTCAACCGAGAGGTTGTCTGCGTGAAACGTGCCGACCGTGGTGGTGACCGGGGATAGTTCGTGTGTATCGCGCCAGTGCTTGATCTGCTCGGCACTGGCAGGCCGATTGTTTTCGTTAAGTTGCAGGGATCGCTTCAATGACCACCTCCTGATCCAGATAGGGCACGGCGGTAAATCGAAAAGTGTAAAAACCCGCAAGGTCTACTGAGAAACGGATTTCGCCGTCGGTTACAATATCGGTCTGGCCGTCTGGCCACTCCACCTGGACGCCTGCGGGGATGCCGGAGATGATGGCTTCGTCGGTGCCGTTAGCAATTATTTCTAAATCGTTTACATTAATAGACATATTTGTTCTCTCTACGGCAACACCTTCAAGTATGTCGATATAGTGTGTTCCTATTTTCACTGTCGGGTCGATTTCTAAGGTCATCCAGCATGTGTCGCTTTGGAAACTGTCAGCAACTATCAAACAATCCATGATATTAGAAATCCTACCTTCTAAACCAAAACACGCAAAAAGTGCCATTAGCGTTTTCCTCCAAGTACAGTCATAGATGATGAACCTACTTGACCACCGTTTGCAGCAACCTGCAAGTATATGGAGACATTTCCAGCAGGAATGGTACATTTAAAGAAAGCTGTCATCGTGGTGTACCTCGTGCCTCTTGCGGTAAGCGTACCGGTTCCGATAATAGTGTTGACAATTACTACACGATATTGGTAGCTAATATCCAGTTCGCGCGGTGGCGAGTTAGGTCCGTAGTACTGATCTTCCCTTCCGCGTCCTGTCAGAGTTACCTGCACTATTCCTGGGATACTGGCGTTGTGCCCGCTATTATAAGACATTGCGGCACCACCAGGGCCGTGTATAGATGATGTATAAAAACTACCCGCTTGAGCGCCTTGGGCAACGGTAACCGCATTCCCTTTAATCTGAAGCGTATCCACATACGCATCGCCAGTGAATATCTTGTTGCCGTCGATGAGGGTTTGGCCAGGACGGGTCCAGTTGTTTGTTACACCTTTTGCGCTGTTGCCATTTAATGCCCATGACCGAACATAAGATGCGGCTGAACCAGACACACGAGCAGTATCGTAAGCAGTATTGCTGCCCGTCACATCCGCGTTACTCGGCGGCTTAGTTCCAGCCACATCGTTGTAAAACAAAGAGCTTTTGTAAGCAAAACTGCCCAGCCCGCCAATGCTGACGCCACTGGCAATATAACCAGTGTTCATTTCGACGTGGCCTTTGATAGTAGCGTTTTGCGCCTCAAGCGTGCCGTCTTGTAACAGCCTCCAACCTGATACTCCCGCTTCGTAGTTGCCCGACTGCGCGGTGCCATCGAAGGTCGCAGCCACCGCCACTCGCAGATTATCCGCGTCGATATAATCCGCTTTCAGTCTGCCCTGAACGGTGGTGATCGGCGTACCGTCTGCCGCCTCAATGCTGCCAAATCCCACGGCGCCAATCTGGCCCTTGGTGATGTAGCCTTCTGGGATGTAAGCCGGAGCGTTAATCACAAAGCGGTTCATGCCTTCCACTTTTGCGTAACCGAATACCAGCTGAGAGTTTCGTACCGCGTCCATGCTGGAATAGTCAGTGGCTGGGTTGAACGGGGTAGCGCTTTGGTCGGGGTCAATGAATAACATCGAATTTGAGGCAATAACCAGACTGCTTTCGGTGCCGTTGTCGCCAAAAATAAGGCCGCTCATTCGGCCATTCACGTCCAGTTTGATGCTGTATCGGGCCTTAATACTGGTGACTTCGCCGCTCAAATCCGTGACCACCTGGGCCTCGGCCTTGGTTTGCACGGCGGCAGAGTTGTCGTCTACCTGCTGGCCAACGGTATTGATGTGGGACTGAATACCGGGAATGGTTTGGATGGGCGTGAGCAGTTCATCGGCCAGTTCGGACTCTGAAATCAATCCACTAATCTGTTCAATGATGTAATCAGGATCAAACAATGCTTGAGCCAGCGTACCGGCCGTCGCATTGGTTGGCCCCTCAATGTCGCTGGTTGAGGTGAACGTGATCCAGTAATAGTAAGGCGTGGGTGCTGCGTCATCGCGCCGGTAGTCGGTGTAGAAGCCGCCATCTTCACGCCCCACCAGAGCAGCGTTGGCAAAGTTGTCCGCTTCGGCGCGGTAGATATTGGTGTAGGCGTGATTGCTGTAGAGGGAGCGCGGACCATCCCACGTTAAATTAATGCTCCCATTAAACCCGCCAATGGCGTTGAAGTTCGTCGGTCGCGGTGGTGTGGATAGATTGGGCGGCGGCGTTGTAGGTTGCAGTGCGCCCGGGGTGTTCGCGCCCGCCCCATTGCGCAGCTGGCCAATACCGCTGTCCAGCAAGTCACGAAACGTCAGCTTTCTGTCCAGCGGATCGCCCCGGACGCCCTCGCCTACTTCGATAATTTCCGAAATAGCAGCCACTAGCGGGCGCAGTTCAGCCGCAATCTTGGGCGATACAGGCGGCAGGGAGCGACGACGATTAGCCATTAAGCAAGCTCTCCGGGGGACGTGGCTAGTTGGATAGACGCAATCTCAGTGGTGCCCTGCAGCTCCACTTCCCAGTCACGGGACAAGGTGTAACCGGCAGGCATTCGGAACATGCTAATAGAGGTAATCGATTGACTCATCACCGTGACGCCATCGGCGTAGACGTTCAGGGTAACCGGGTAGTCGTAAGCAATCAGCTTGCCGCAAGTGAATCCAGCGGCGCCTGGGGGGATTTCGTGAATGCGTGAGCGCCAGGTGTAAGTAAGCGGTGCGCCCTTATCCCATTGCGTCACATTAGAGCCTTGCACCAAGTACAAAACATCCTCGGCCACATCGTAATAGCCGGCGCTGGCCTCGGTGTCGTAGAACTCAATGCCAGAGCCGGGCGTGAAGGCGAACGAGCCGCCGTCGTAAAAACCCAAGTACATGCCGTCGTAGCGGTAAGCGTGAAGGGTGGCCGGATTCAATGCTTGCCATTGCTCGCGGGTTAGGATCTGCGAGGTGATGACTTGCGCCTCGGAGCCACCTGCAGCCACCAATCCGTCGTAGCCGGCGTAAACAGCGTAACCGCCCATATCCACCATGGACCGCTTGGATAGGCAGGGTTGATTCACGTCCATCTTCATCTGGCCCATAGACTCAGGACTGTAGCCGGTGACCAGCCAGGGCTGCCCTGTGGTCGTCACAATCAAGCCGTTACTAACCGCTGCAATGGCCACGATGGGATCACTGAACGCTAACTGGTAGCTCACAGGCCATGCGTGCGGCAGATATGGCACGCTGAATGCTAGGGTATTTTTAAAGAAGCCGACAAGAATGCCATTCGGGAGCGTGGTCAGCCCCTGCATTTCAGGGTTTGGTGCGTCCCATTCGGTGCTTTCCAGTGCGCGCCCCAGACTTTCGGATAAAACGGTGTCGGTGAACGTGCCGGTGGCGGCGGTGACTTCCACCACCAACTGATATTGCCCGCCGCTTTCGACTCTATACAGCCGCTTTTTGGTGATGTTCTGCGCGGCACTGGGAATGCTCGGCAATGCTATCTCAAGCTGTCCGTTGGCCGGGGCGCCTTCTACATCGTCCCATCGAACGCCTACACCAGACGGAACGCTCGGCGGGCCTTCTTCACCGAACTCGGTCACCAGCGTGACCAGGTAAAACACTTCCAGCGCGGTGCCGGGAACCTCTGTGCGGCCGGACGGCGTGGTAATGCTCGGGCCAGAATCGGGAGCCGGTACGCCCAACGTGAACCAGGCTGAAGGATAGGGACCGGTGCCGGTGGTGACCTGCGCAAGACTGCCCATCTTCGGCGCACCTTGGCCTGTCCAGTACACCCGGGCGTAATCGTCGCTGGCAATGGGTGAGCGCACCACGTCCACGTCGTATTCGTCGCCCCACGAAAGCCAGAATCCAGCGCCATTGTTGCCAGTTTCGTATCGGTACAAGTTGCCCGGGTTGATGGTTGCGGGCAGACTGTCAGCCAGTAGCGCATCGCGGTGGGGTCGCAGCGTTCCCTTCTTCAAATTCAGGTTGCGGGCAATCTGTGCGTTATTTTCAGGCAATAGCCTAGCGTCCAGAATGGGCACTTCACCCCGGAATGCTGCGTGTTGTATTTTCATAAAACCTACCCACCTTGAGGTGCACAGACTAAATGGACCGGAAGCCGGGACTTCTCGGAAAAAAATAATCTTTGCCCATAGCCCGCACTCAGATCATTGAATATTTGCCGCAACATCAAAAAGGTCATCTAACTGCTCGCCTGTCATACCTGTTAACTCCATCATTTGGTCAGCAAACGGGCTTGTACGCTCAAAGCTGGCTTCAGCCCAGGCCAGTTTGATAAGCGGATCTTCACTTGCCGCTATT
>Ga0307945_1003760_pt1 | contig 12282 bp, 12 predicted proteins | sample OrgLakmetagen228_FD_201818 | JGI IMG/M metagenome (GOLD analysis project Ga0307945, IMG submission 201818) | Saline water microbial communities from Organic Lake, Antarctica - #228 | ecosystem: Environmental > Aquatic > Non-marine Saline and Alkaline > Saline | place: Antarctica: Organic Lake...
TGCATGGTTCTTTTTGCAGGTGTCGTCATCCTCCCTCGCATGATAAACATCTGCCACTGACAACAATTCCCTTGCATGGTTCTTTTTGCAGGTGTCGTCATCCTCCCTCGCATGATAAACATCTGCCGCTGACAACAATTCCCTTGCATGGTTCTTTTTGCAGGTGTCGTCATCCTCCCTCGCATGATAAACATCTGCCACTGACAATATTTCCCTTGCATGGTTCTTTTTGCAGGTGTCGTCATCCTCCCTCGCATGATAAACATCTGCCACTGACAACAATTCCCTTGCATGGTTCTTTTTGCAGGTGTCGTCATCCTCCCTCGCATGATAAACATCTGCCACTGACAACAATTCCCTTGCATGGTTCTTTTTGCAGGTGTCGTCATCCTCCCTCGCATGATAAACATCTGCCACTGACAATATTTCCCTTGCATGGTTATTTTTGCAGGTGTCGTCATCCTCCCTCGCATGATGAGCATCTACCATGGGGTGCTGGACAACGACAATGGGTTCAAATCCAAGGAAAGAGGGGCAGGAGGGTCTCCCCGCAGCAGGCGTAAAATTTGTTTGCCACCGACCCACAGATCCCTGGTGGGTGTCGTTGATGTCTTCTATTGAGTTTGATGCAGGAGGGAGCATCCCTCACTCGGATATGCATAGCCAATCACCTCCTAGATCCCTGTGTGACCCTAAGTGCCGACTCAAAATCCTGCTACTCCCGTGCACACAATACTTTCAAGAGTGTTGCCGTAAGAAGTGAGTGCGTGGCGGCACTGTGGCTAAGATCTGCTGCCCTGCAGTGAAAATTTTGGTTGTGAAGAGCAAAGGCCGGGACGTGTCATATATTGTCTGACACCAGGGAGGAGGAGGGTTTTCACCAAAACAAAAGCATACACAAAGGAGCAGTAAGTCCCTACTTTGCGCTTCCAAACTCACTTCCCTTCAGGACGGCCTGTGTTCCCAGCAGCGTGCCAGCTCAAGCTTCAATCCAGGAGGGCACTCTACCTTGTCAGCTTCACGACAGCCACAGCACGACAGAATAGACCAGGAAGCAGACTGGGAAAAACAAATCCAAATTCCGCAGGGGTCGATGAAACTAAGGTGGGTGATGCTCAGCAGGTGCTTATTTGAGCTGGTATTCGACATACAGGTTTTGAATGAACCGCCAAACAGAGCTGTATGGCCTTTAGTGCATGTTTAAAAGCAGGGTTACCCAGTGCGTACAACCAAGACATCTTACCGTTTCTGCAACCCCATAAAACCTCTCTGACGCAGGGCAATCACCAAGCAGTCAACCTTACAAAGTAGACAAAAGTCAAGTGCAGGAGACCAGGTTCAGCAGCAGCCACAATTGCAACAGCAGCAGTCCTTGGTGAGTGGCATCACTATAGGTTGCAGTTATAGGCGTGTATGCTGTTAATCTAATATGTGGTATAATAAGGTATAATAAACCACTGGTATTGTGCCTGGAAATACTGTGCCTTTTTATGACCATGTTGTGCCTTTTTGCTGTGCGCCAGCTTGCATCAGTTCCAGGCACCTCGTTTCAAACACATGGCATGTGTGCCTCATAGGTACAGGCAGTACACACGTGGCCGTACAAGCAGAGCCTTGCAGGCAGGTACAAACATTTGCACCAAAGTATACACACAGAAATGTGTGCACAACTTTTGTTGACCCTGCAGAGCAAGTCCTTTTCTTCTCCACGCCCGGATGAACCCATGCTGCCTCTTGACCGAGATATGGGAGCACCTAAATTGCAGGTGTGCGTGTATTTGTACGTGTGTATGTGTGTATGCTTGTGCAAGAGCTTACAGGCTTACTGAAGTTGCAGACAACGCTAGTATCAACACTGTCAACCAGGGTACCAAATATTCGGCCTTGTTTCTGAGTTCTGCTCGTTAATGCTCCTGGTAAGTTTATCTGTTACAAATATATGTTATGTTTCCCCGTGCTCTCAGGATCATGGTTTGTCAGACCCTAACCTCGACGACATCAGCTACATCCTTCGCCGGTGAGTACAGAAAATGTAACCCAAAGTCTGCAGGCAAATTCACTGCGGCAATGATCAGGGAAGAGGAGCTGCTAAGGAACCAAGCGTCATTAAAATGCTTCCACTGGCAGTTGTGGTAGAAATTTTATCAGACTTGCGAGCTTGGGATGAGGGGGATGAAGCCCCTCCCTCTTAACGTGCTGTGTTTTGAATGGCATGAGCAACTCAATCTGCATGCTCAGTGGTTCATGAGATACTCAGTGGTCATCATCTACGCTGGAACATCTGCTTACTTTAAAAAGGCGCGTGCCCTTTACTCCAATGTGGAGACAGGTTACAAGGACCATTGGCATTGTTCCCAAACTGCTGCTCTCTAGCTTAGCTTAGGATTTACACTCCCGACAAAATGGGGTAAAGAGTTGCAAGCAACGCTGGAAAGTCGACCCTGTACTGTGTGCCATGTCAGTGTAGCTGTGCCATTGTGCATGTGAGCGTGCACGTGGATGTCCTCATGTGTGCATACAAGTGTTTGTGTGTGCCAGCTTGCTTAGTATAGGAGCCCCGGAATACATGCTCATTTATCCTGTGAGGGGTACAAGGCTGTCGTAGGGCCTGTGCCCACTGATTTGGGTTGGTGGAAGCTGGCCACCATAAATTTTCTATTGCGCACAACTCACAACACCCCAGCCTTCCAAAGTCTTACAGTTGCCCTACTTGCCATTAGGAAAGGCTACGCTTGCAATAAGGCAGGACATGGGTTGAGTGTTGTGCATTCAAGTTTTGGCCAAATTTCTGCAATTTCTGCAGATTTGATACTTATTGTCCTTACTTTACCTGTGCCATTCTGGCACTCCATTGCTCAACTACCCTCCTCGAAGTTAATATTTGGAGGCTAGCCAGACTCTCAGGGTGCTGTGTGGTCGGGTTGAGGCAGGCTGGCTGGCCACGTATGAACTTAGACAGCAAAGCGGCAAGCCTAGAGGCTACAAACCCCTCCGAAGCTTTACCCGAATATGAAAAGTTGCGCAGGCAATAGTATCTCAAGCATGGCGGGCTGAAATTTGCAGCCCTGTTTCAATTACAGACCACTAGGCATTTAGGCACTTACCTTGACATTTGACATGTATGAAATGTGACAGAGCACTTATCAGTTAGGTAGGACTCTGGCTTGTATGAGTTCAATTTCAGAGTGCACACACACACACACACACGCACACACACACACACACACACACACACACACATACACACACACACACACACACAAAACACTAATAGGCATTTCAGTAGAATTTCAGAGTGCACACACTCACACACACATTAAACACTAAACACAAACAGGCATTTAAGCGCATGCGCTGCTTTCGTACCTAATCAGCGTGTGCACTGTTTTCTTGTCCTTACCAGGTGGGGCAGCCGTTGGCAGGATGAGCGTGCCGCGGTTATCCATAAGCGCCAGCAGGCTGCATTGAATGGGCTGCCTGTGGGGGATGCATGCCATGGCACAGATGAGGACAGGTGGGTCACGTTCATGCTCCTGAATGCTTTGTATACGCTTCAGCGTCCCTGCTTTGAGCAGGTGTACTGAGCAGGTGCATTGAGCAGGTGTATTGAGCAGGTGCATTGAGCAGGTGCATTGAGCAGGTGTAATGAGTAGGTGTAATGAGCAGGTGTAATGAGCAGGTGTAATGAGCAGGTGTAATTAGAAGGTGTAATGAGCAGGTGTAATGAGCAGGTGTAATGAGCAGGTGTAATTAGCAGGTGTAATGAGCAGGTGTAATGAGCAGGTGTAATGAAGAGTGGCAGCAAGTGCAAGCAATGCCCTCAAGCTTGCTGGAAGGGCAAACTGGATTTGATTTGAACTTGTGCTGCTGCTTGCATGATTGGTTTGCTGGCACGCATTATACACGCCCTCACTTATCCTCCTCGCCCTGTGTGCCATGTATCAGGGCGAACCTTGCAACATATGGCTTGCCATGTATTGCGTCGAACTCCGCTCCATTGTCTTGAGGTTACAGTGAAAATGAAAAATGGTAAGGAGAGGATGTGCAAAAGCAACGTTGACAAGCTGGCATGTACTCGACGTTGCTTCAGTACACCTGTGCATAGGAAGCCTAACAAAAAGACAAGTTCTTATGATGTTCCCTTTTGCTGGTTTTCTGCTGTGTTTCATTTTCCCCTGATTGAGAAACCCTTTTTTGTTGGAAACTATCGCGAGCAGTATGATAAATTTGCTCAGGTCTTGCCACCAGTGAACTCAAACTTTTTGCAGTTGACATTTCCTTTCCCATTAGAATTAGACCAGTTGAATTGTCTTTTCCAGAATAAATTTGACCTTTTTCTTTTGAACCTTATTGGCGTCTGCATTACTAGTCCTTGTTCATCTAATAAACTCAAGCGAGGGGTAGCCATCAAACAAGATTTCAGCTGTAAGATAAATTTCAGTCGCATATCAAAATGTGGCAGAATTTTCCCAGAGGGGGTCAAAGGAGCAAATGTCCTGCAATGTGACTTTTTTGATGCAAATCATGTTTGAATGATAGATGGTTCATGAAGTTTGGGGCCAAAAGGACAACCCCAGTCTTCTGGACAGAAATTCAGTTCAAATTTTAACACTGAGTTTCCACATAACAGGCCACCATGCCCCAGGTAGGACCTCTTTTCATCCAAAACAAGACAGGAGGACTTCCTTTATGATACCAAATCATCCTGGGTTTTGAAAAGCAGATTTGGTGAAGGTTGGTTTTTTACCCTTTTGGCACCCCTTTTGTTGATTTTCTCTAAAGGAAATGGGCCAAAATGGAGTATCTGACCAACTACTGGGTCGTATCGCTCCATTTTTGTTGCAATGATGTTTATTTATTAAAAAATTACCATTCATTTAAAAATGATCCCAGGGAGAGCAAGTCCATCAACATCAGCAGCAACAACAGCAACATGAGCAGCAGGAGCAGCAGCAACAACAACAGCTACAACGGCAGCAGCAGCAGCAGCAGCAACAACAACAACGACGACAACAACAACAACAACAACAACAACAACAACAACAACAACAACAACAACAACAACAACAACAACAACAACAACAACAACAACAGCAACAGCGGCAGCAACCCCAAGGACAGCAGCAGCCAGAGCAAGTCCATCAACATCAGCAGCAGCAGCCCCAAGAGCACCAACACCAACAACACGAAGGCTGGCCCCAAGCCCTTACACACGACATTGAAACCCTACTGGAGTGCCTTCCTCAAGCATGGACAGCAAGCCTGGACAGCATCTTCAACCAGCCCCCACCAGCCCCAACGTCCCACAATGCAGCCATTGAGCTGCTTCTGAACCATTATACAAAATGGCTGCCCCACACCCCCCCTCAGCAGCAGCCCCAACAAGACCAACAGCACCAACACGGCGCAATACAGTCATCACCAGGTTGACTCAGCCTTACCCCCTGCTCCTCCACCTTTACAGTGCGTGCAGCGACAAATTTCCTCATGCAGCCAAGCCAAACATCTAGGATGGAAGCCTGGCAGCAATGCACAGAGTCAGCTATTACCCTAGCCGCCCCCACCCAGTCGCAAGGAGAAACGCGCCCCACAACCCTGGCTATCACAAAGGCGCTCCGAGCGCGAGTACGCCAAGTATGGAGGCTCCCATGGGAGAATAACTGGAAGGAAGTTTGGTGACGCCTACCCCAGCGTGGTGTGGTGGGAGCAGGGGGCCACGGATGGCCCATGAAGCGGGGGACAGCTTGCCCTTGTGGCTGGCAGCACTCAGCCGCATCGCCACGTGCTGCACAGCGCTACAGCTGCAGGAGCACGTCTTTTGGACTTGCACAGGAGCTTCAGCCATCAGACGAGCCATACAACACAACCTTCCAGTTTCTGTGCAGCTGCTACCACGGCATGTGTGGCTGCTAGAGCAGCCATGCCAAACAGTGAGGAAGGAAGTGTGGTATGTTGTGTGCCTAGCTGCCCTGATTAAGAGCTAGGGATTTGATGTTTAGCAGCCACGCTAGCCAGGACAGGCTAAGAGCCCGCAGTGGTAGAAACTAGGGCAGTTGATCTTCTCTTCGCAGCCTTAAAAGACTTTGCAGCCTGCCAAGGTAGTGTCTCCAGTTTCTCTGACCTAGGCCAGGCTCACCCCTTTGTGTATGCTAGGCCAAACAGCTCCGTGGCTGTTTCACTGCAGCTCCCTCCCTAGCGTGTCTACCGCCTTGATCTAGGCATAGGTTGGCCAGATTCCCCTTGCTCTCGGCTCTTAGTAGAACAACCCACCTCTTGTTATCTGAACCTTTAATTCACTGTACTCCTTTCGTGTCTGCCAAGTATTGGCTCGTAATGTTGAGAGTAGCGACGTGTTGGTGCAGCTGCGTTTTCTGTAGGGGAACTCTCTCTTCTCTTTGGGTTGTGTTGGAATTTGGCTTTGGCGCACCAGTCATTGCAATGGCTTAGTTGCTTTTATCCTGGCTAACTCTTAGCTTTGTCACGCCCAATTGTTGGCAGTGACGATTCGTGTGATTTGGTTAGTTGGTTTTTCAGTTGAGGTTATTTTGCCATGTCTCGTGCAATAAGCTGGCGAAGCCAGTTTATTGAAGATAGCATTTTCTGGTTTTGATATTGCGGTATTCAATTAGCTAGATTGTTGTGCTGAGTCTTATACTTTGCAGTGACAGTGATTTGCTATGACAGCTTCCCTAGTTTTTTATGTTGAGTGCCTCGTGGTGGTGTAGCTAGATTGGCCCGCTGCCTCTTTACTAGCCCTGTCTTCCTAAATCGCACCAATATACGCAGGCTTTTCTTTTTTTTCTTTCCCATGCTTGACCTTCTCGTACACGTTTTGCCCTTCTTCTCATCACCTTAATTGTCCCCCCTATTTTCTGTTATCGCTTCCAGCCTGCCTCTCTTGCTTCCCTTTTATTTATCAACTTTCAACCTCGTAGTATGGAGTTTGCTATCTCCCCTGGACCTATGCAATACGCCATCAATCAAATCAACGTTCCCAAGTCTCGGAAAGAGGCAAAGCTCACTCCCATGCAAGAAGGGGCTAGTGTCGATCCCAGGGAACTATAAAATGATTGCGTTGAGTGGGACACTGTGCTGACACTATGCCAATTTGGCCAACAATTTGCTACGCTCCACGGTCCAGGACTGGTGTACCCAACACGACAAGATCCCAGACACACAATTTGGATTTTTTCCTGGCAGAAGCACGCTGCACCCGCTTTTATCCTGCGACACCTCAAAGATGTAGCACAAAAGATGCAAAGGAGTTCATCACGGCTGTACACAGCCTTCATTGATTTTAAACAAGCAAATGACTCCATTCCCAGAAGCAAACTGTGGGACCAACTTCGTAAGAACCAGATGCCCAATGCCCACCCACATGCCGTCCATCCTCGAAAGCTTATGCTGATGAATACACGCTATATTGTATGCTGATGAATACACGCTATATTGTATGCTGATGAATACACGCGATGATCAGCGACTGTTCAGCCATCTTTTGGCGTGAAACAAGGGCGCCCTGCCCTTTCTCTCCCAACTGTTTTCCATTTAATTGAATGACATTGATAGCGTGGCTGATGGGGTGCAGGGTGCGCTCACTGCTATCCCTGTTTTTACTGTGAAACGCATGCTGTTTACTGAAAACAAAGAAAAAAAAGCAGATAGTGTAAAGTCTACCGGCATGGATTAGGAAAGGATGTTGTTTTGTATTCTGCGCCACCCAATTGATGCAGGGACACATAACATCCCACCTGGAGAATAAAAGACGTTTCTCAGTGGAAATCAGGTGGTTGGGAGGCAGAAGCCTGCAGCAGGAGTACTGCTAAGATATTTGTGGGGGTTGTATTCAGTCTCGTGATTTTTGTTGCGGACCTGATTGCATTTTGACTTTATTTCAAATGAGTCATGTAGACCAGTAATTCTGAGGCTGTGGAGTGGGTTCCTTGTGTGGCTGCTGTAGATGGTGTCTGTTGCTTTTAGCAGGAAGGTGTGGGTTTTACAGTGTCCAAGTAAGTGAGGCATTAGCATATTATGTTGTTCTTTGTCACGCCCAATCGTTGGCAGCGACGAATCGTGTGACGGAGCAGTTAAATTGGTTGACAGTTGAGAGTTTCTTTATGTCTTGTTCAATAAGCTGGATGGCCAGTCTTATTGATAACCTTTATCTTCTGGATTTGAAAGTTTTGGTAATCAATTGACAACATGTGAACTCTAAGAGGTACCATTAGAGGGGATCCTCAAAAGACCCTGTACCGCGTAAGGTCTCCAATTCTATTTGTTCGTTTATATTATCAAGGTGTTACAACAATGAGGCCGAGAGTTCTACCTGAGTCATGGGTCCCAGCTCTGGGAAGGAGCAGCAGTGTGGCAGCGACGCAAAGCTGAGTAGACACAGAGTAGTAGACACACACACACACATGTGTGTGCAGAGAGCACACAAGGGCATGAGCCAGACAACTGGTAGAAGCATTAGGGACCAGCGATGCAAAGAACTCACTCCTCTGCTGGATGGTTTTTCCACCTTGGAGGCCTTTCTTGGTCCGAAGGCGCACCAATCTTTGTGCTGAGTCTTATACTTTGCAGTGACCGTTATTTGATCTGACATCTTGTCGCTGTTTGCTGATGACCTTTCCCTCCCTTTCAATGAACAAGGTTTACAAGGTTTACAAAAAAAGGCCTTCAGTCAAGAAGTGCGACTGCTAGCCTGCTCATAAAACGCAATTAATTCATGGAGGAAAAAATAAAGCTTGTTAGATTGTTCTGGCTCAAGAAAGTAAACACATAGTTAGCTCCTTTTGGGGGAAACAAAGGTGCATATTTCTGCGGAGAGAAATCACGTGGGGATTGACGCAGTGGAAAAGGACATGCTGCTCATCTTGGACATCATCAGTACCACACAGGTCACAAGTGGGGGAATTACTATGATTCCATATTGCTGTCTCAAAACGTAGGGTGCGTGTGGACACAACGTCAAGCTGTACTGCGTCTAAAACAAACTGTACTCTCTTTCGATGAACATGCGGATTTGCAGACCATGCTAAACAAGATGAGATTTTACGTTGAAAGGAAGTCTCTCACTGTCAACCCACAAAAGTCAGAGGTAACTCTAGCTCTGAAAACCTGCCCCCTCTGTACTTTGACGGTGTAATGCTCCCTACACAGACTCATTTAAATATTTGGGCATGGTGTGCGACAAGGTAAGGTAAGGTAAGGTTACATCACTATATATGCCTCAAAGGGCATCTCAGCGGAAGTTTGGAAAAAGCCTGAAACTAAACCTGGCTAAACAAAAGAAACAGAAGCTAGAGGAAACATGATGTATGAAGGTGGTGTGCGACAAGCAGATCAATCTGAATACTGCGGCTGACGCAGCACTTCGCCCGTTCACGGCTGGCACGTTCAGAGTTTGCTCAGAAACATAACCTTGCTAACAAATTACACACGTTCATATGGCTTCTCAAGACTCAATTCCTGCTGGTATGTATGCGAGTCAGATTCAATACACTCCTTACTTGCAACAAGGCAAAGAGAGCGACAGTCTCCTACAGAAATGGCTGTTGGCAGTGTCGAAAGGATGTTAAGGGTCAGAGATGACCCGCCTTCATGGTGTGTCATGCGCGAGTGTGGATTGGAACCCCTACAGTTCAATCGGTTTCGCGCGGCAATGGGGCTGTACAATTCTTTGACTAAAGTTACACAATGAAAAAGGTCTTACATGCTTACATACAGCTAAGCGCACAGTCTAGTGAGTGCTGGTCAGCCCATGATCCTTCTGCAAAGGATGGTCTCACACAATCGGTTATCTACAAACAGAAGCTGCAAAATTGTGAGTCCACTGATCTCAGCCGTTTTGTCGTAGACCTCAGGGAGAGATACTTGGAGTACTGGACACCTTATTCTGACATGCATCTAAGAGAACACAACAGCAAACGCTCTACTTATCACCAATAGTGTGCTCTTCCTACAAAAAGGGATCTGGTCACTCATTCGCCTTACATCCTTCCCAAATACATGTTTATCAACCTACCTCGTGATGTCATTCGCAGTACAGCTCGCTTCAGACTTCGTGTTCACACCCTACGTTTTGAGACAGCGACATTGAATCAAAGTAACTCCCCCACCTGTGACCTGTGTGACGCTGATAATGGAAAAGAAAAGACTCCGCTGGTAGTGATGACACATCCAGCATGATTAAGGGAGGGGGTTACTTAGGTGCCCACACCAGGCCGCGCAAACAATTCAAAATAAGTTAATGTGGGTCAGGGGGGTTGTGTGCCGTAGCACCCAGACATAAACCTTGACTGTTGTTGCTTGAATTATTTTGCAGTGCATACCTTTTTTATGAGTGCAGATGCATGTCTGATGGAGTGTTCATTCAGTTTGTGTGTCAGGTTTTTAATCTTATGGTAATCCAGATAAAGTTCTTCCAGAGGTTTGTCTGTACAGTCTTTGTAGACAGTCCCCATAGCTCCAACGAGGATCACGTGAAACTTGATTTCCCTATATCCCTGTCTGTTTAGGTTGGCCACAAGCATGCTGTGCTTTTTGGAGTTGGGGATCAGGCCTAGTGTCTTCACATAATTTAAACTCAATCAGGTGAACCTCCCACTGGTTTAAATTCAGTTTTTTGTCTTTAGCAAGCTGTTGAAATTTAAAGTTGTGGGTGGTTACGCGAGAAGAGCACACAGTGCTAGGTAAAAAAAGGATAGCGTCAGGACGAGAAGAGGCTTGTAAAGCATGTGCTGTTAGTTTTGGAAGCAACCAAGAGGGCAGTGTTTTGTTGGCAGTGTTTCTCAGATCTAGGTCTTGCTTTGATAGTTTATCTGCGCTGCCTACGTCAGTGTAGGCAATTTGGTTGGCACCGCATGGTCCCTTTTGTAGGGCTTGGACAATCAGCACGCTTGCCGTATTATGGCGTTTGATAATCATGTTCCTCAATTTAGTGTGTTGGCAACCTGAGAGTATGTGAAGCGCACCATCAGTGTGCACAGGGCAGATGGGGCAGTTTGCATTGAAAGAGAAGCCGTGTTTTTGATTAAAAATTGTACTTGTGCGGTACCTCATAACATTTCGATTTTTGTAGAATTTGAGACTATTATTGTTCCAGAAAGCATTTGTGGTTTGTTTATTGACCAAAGGTCTAAGGTCCTTCCAGTAGTTGTAATACCCTGTGTTTGTATTGGCACTCCCCAGTCTGTGTGATTTGCACATTTCTGCTTTCAGCTTAACCTTTAGATCAGAGAGTGCACGAAGCCTAGGTGTAATTGCCCCTCTTCCGCTGGGATTCTTATCGATGTCTTTATTAGCCGCAAGCCAGTAGAGGTGTGTGTATGCATTGCCGTCTGGAGCTGGAGGCTGAAAGTGCATGTCATGACCTCCGTCATGTAAGGCAGAGTGTTTGGCAATTGCATCTGCACATTCATTTCCGGCAATGCCACTATGGGCTTTGACTTCATAGAAGCATATAGGTTCTGGTGAAGCATAAATCATAGATACAATTTGTTCGAGCAGGTTTGAGTGCATATGGGCTCGTTGCATTTCAGGGAAGAATAGTTGTTTTCTAATTTGGCTTAGGAGCATGCACTGTCCGTTGCAATCTTGGTATACTTATTGGTAAGCGCAGCTGCAATCCCTGTGAGCTCAGCTCTATTGATGCTGTTTGTCATTCCCACGCCTCTTAATTTCACATAATATTCAGCTCTAGTTTGAGGGCAGTATACCCCTGCGCCTAAAAAGTTTCCGGCCTTGCCTATGCAGCTTCCGTCAGTGTAGGCCCATAATTTCCAATTGGGGCACTTGAACTGCTTATCGTCCCATGGTTGGAGGTGGACGTTAGCGTTTTGGCCTCTTTCCTGGCCAGTGACGTCCTCTCTTTTTGGTTTGAAGTACTGGGGGCAAACATGGTTGGTGATGTGGTCTGTGTCCTCTCTTGCGAGGTACTGATATTTTTCCCAAACTGCTTCTGGGATGCTCCTTTGCAATGTTTGCAGCCAATTTGGCGAGCCATCATTAAACGCTGTTTTGCTTCTTTGTTCCAGACAGCAATAATATCCTTGCTCCAGGTGTGGTTGGAGAAATTACGTTGTACACCCTTCCACGAGGTTGGCATTGCATATTTGAGTTTTGCCTCAGGGATGAAGCCAAGCGTGGTGCAATATTTTGGGTTATCTCGCACCAATGCTCTGTAGGCATTGATGCTCTTGTTTTCCCAGTTGGGTAGAAATAAGAAGGTGGCGGTTGGTAGCTCGCTACACATCGCAGATCGTAGGGAGTGTTGCACGC
>Ga0307945_1003764_pt1 | contig 12277 bp, 18 predicted proteins | sample OrgLakmetagen228_FD_201818 | JGI IMG/M metagenome (GOLD analysis project Ga0307945, IMG submission 201818) | Saline water microbial communities from Organic Lake, Antarctica - #228 | ecosystem: Environmental > Aquatic > Non-marine Saline and Alkaline > Saline | place: Antarctica: Organic Lake...
TGGGTGTGGGTGTGGGTTTGGGCTTGGGCGTGGGCGTGGGCGTGGGCGTGGGCGTGGGCGTGGGCGTGGGCGTGGGCGTGGGCGTGGGCGTGGGTGTGGGTGTGGGTGCGGGTGCGGGTGCGGGTGCGGGTGCGGGTGCGGGTGCGGGCGTGGGCGCGGGCGTGGGCGCGGGCGTGGGCGCGGGCGTGGGTGTGGGCGTGGGCGTTGGCGTGGGTGTGGGCGTGGGCGTGGGTGTGGGTGTGAATGTGGGTGTGGGTGTGGGTGTGGGTGTGGGTATGGATGAGGGTGTGGGTGTGGGTGTGTATAAGGATGAATGTGAATGTGTTTGTGTACATATGAGATGTTCAGCTTGTGTGCATGGGGCTTTCTCTTCCTGCTGCCACTTTAAGTTCCACGCTGCAGGCCCTGCAAAAACTGCCCCTGCTCCTTGAAACCACTGCCATGAGGATGCTGCCACCTTTATTGACCAGAGCTCTTATTGACATGCTCTTCTTACCCACCCCACCATCGTTCTATACATCCACACTCTGTTTCCATCAAGGATCACGCTGAGGCCAGACAGCCATTTTGATTCAGTCATTGGTTAAGAAGCAACGCACACATGCGCACACACTAATCGTAGTTCTGAGTCAAACCCCACTGAAATAGACACACAGCTAACTCATAATGTGCATCTTGATATCATTATGTTCTCCTTACCACCCATCAAATACACAGCAACAAACGCATGTCTAGACACATACACACACATACATACACAACCGCTCGCAGCTCCTGCCGCCCCTCATAAAAGACCTTACTGAATGGACCGTCGCGCAGCGGCAATGTGCTGCTCGATCCCTATTAACAACACTTGTGCTGGCAGGAGAAGGGGCCACCTCACACCTGAATGCCCTCATTCCCGCACTGTGTGCTGCAATCGGAGATGAGAGCACAGAGGTGCGTGTGTGTGTGTGAGAATAGTTCCAAGGTGTGTATGTATGTGAATAGTTTGAAGGTGTGTACGGTGGCACTCATATATTTTTTAACTTCATCCTTTCAAGGGTCCCAAAAGCATGGTGTAATTTTCAAGCGTCCCAAAAGCATGGTGTAAGTGTATGAGCATGACTGGAAAAACGTGTGTTCACGTGCAGGTGGCAAGGGGTGTGTTTGCGTATCATTCATACTCTCATCTGCTCAATATGATATGGGTGATTGCAGTGGCAGGGAGCAAGTGACGCACGTGCTGTTTGTAATTGTATATGGACTGATGATGTGGGATTGTCAGCTACTGTGTGATGTATGTGCATGCTCACATGTGGCTGGGTGGAGTATGATTACAGGGAACTGATGTATTGGAGTAAGGCTTTTGATGTGTGGGAGTAAGGCTTTTGATGTATTGGAGTAAGGCTTTAGATGTATTGGAGTAAGTATTGGACTAAGACTGATGTGTTGGAGTAGGGGAACTGATGTTTGTGTGTGTGTGTGTGAGTGTGAGAGAGTGTGAGAGAGTGTGTGTGTGTGTGTGTGTGTGTGTGGTATGTGCATGCTTGCATGTGGCTGCGTATGTAAGGTAATTGTTGTATATTGTGCGTGTGAGTGTGTGAGTGTGAGTATGTGTGTGCGGTATGTGGTATGTGCGTGCTTGCAGGTGGCAGGCTGTGTGATGCAGGGACTTAGTGCTGTGTTTATTACGGGTGCCGATGTCTTGTAATTTGTAATGTATGCGTGCTTGCAGGTGGCAGGCTATGTGATGCAGGGACTTTGTGCTGTGTTTACTACGGGTGCCGATGTTTTGTAATTTGTAATGTATGCGTGCTTGCAGGTGGCAGGCTATGTGATGCAGGGGGTGCACATCACCGGCGCATCTGTAGCTGCAAAGCACTGGCTGCCCTTGGCCCTGGACCACCTAGCCAAGTACGTGTGTGTATGTATGCTTGTTTGGTTGTGTGTGTGTTTATGTGTTTTATGTGTGTGTTGCTGGCAGTTTTTGTGCTGCTTGTGCGGTGCACTGAGCGTATATCACATGTTGTGCGCATGTCAGTTTGTGTGCGTATGCCAGTTTGTGTGCGTATGCCAGTTTGTGTGCCTATGTCAATTTGTGTGCGTATGTCAATTTGTGTGCGTATGTCAATTTGTGTGCTGCTTGTGCTGTGCACCGAGCGTATGTCACATGCCGTGTGTATACCACTGGTAGGTGTAGGGTTGGACAGAGCCGTTTGCATACACCGTGTATGACCGTATATCTGGTGATTTCCCTGCCAAAAAGTGCCGTATACACACCGTATATATATGGTTTTGGCCAACCCTACGTGTGTGTGTCATCTTGCAGCCTTAGTTTTGATGGGGTATTGCAACCTTTCATCAGCGTTATCAGCGTTGGGTTACACAGTCCATCCTTTCCTTCATCAGCGTTGGGTTACACACATACAATCCATCCTTTCCTTCATCAGCGTTGAGTTACACACAATTCATCCTTTCTGTATATGACTAGAGCTGGCCAGAACCGTGTATATAAATGTACACGGTCTTCACCGCAGGGGTTATCCGCCATGTACACATATATATATGGTCCTGGCCAACCCTAAGTATGACCAAAAACAGCGCAGACTCTTACCTAGTTTGCTTTCCTACTTAGCACGCATTTTATAGCTGTTAATTTAATGCTACGGCCCTGACAGACTCTTTTCTCCACGCCCCAAGAACCCCTCCCTTTCCCCCCCATATACATGAGCACGTATACACACACAAACATACACACATATCACCACCATCATCGTCCGCTTGCAGCTCCAAGCTCTCGCTGTCTCAGCGCGCAAATGCCCTGGTCGTGCTGTCTGGTCTCTTACACGCCTCCGGTCAATCCGCTTCCCAACCGCCGCCAGACACCGCCCTCCTCATCCAACTTGCGGACGTGCTGGTACGTGGCCTGTGCACTCAGTCGTAAAAAGGAGTGAATCTAGGCGGTTCGGGTAATTGAGATGGAATGGGCCAACATGTACGCATCTTGAACGACTTTTCTTACCGATTAAGGTCCAGGGACGAAGGTTGTTGTGGCTGTAAATCACAGACGCGCGCTCCCCACGCGTATCAGGAAGCAAACTTTAATGCACGGCTGCTTTTGCGGTGTGCGATCCTCACACAAACCCCGCTAGGCACCACCCATTTCACGTAGCTTGCAAGCGCTCTGGTGTGTGTGGCAGTATGAGTAGCTGTTAGATTGAAGTCAGAAGGTTTACTGCGTTTGCACAAAGAGGTCTGGGCTCTTTTTCATCTGCATTGTGGGATGCAGTAGGAGTTGATGTGTCATACTGTGCAACCTCAACACTGAACTCAGCTGTTTGACGTAAACTGTCAAGCTGCAGCGTCTCCTGCTTCTAGGCCTTCTGATACCATGCAAACACTTCCACCTCGACAAATTGAACAAATTTGAACAAGGGCGTGCACACACACACACACACACACACACACACACACACACACACACAAATACAAATACACACAAACATGTACACATAGATCTGAATCATTTCCAGCACACAGGCAGGAAGGAGTGAGGCTGCTCTAGTTGAATTCTAGGCTGCCCTAGTTAGATTCTAGGCTGCTCTAGTCAAATTGGAAGATGATGTGCATCTTGACAGCCATTTACGATCCTAAATCCTCACCAAAACATTATCAACGGCTACCAAATAAATTTACTCGTCACTTCTTTTCGTGGTCAGGTGAGCGAGGAGCTGAGAGCAGCTGCAGATCATGCCCCTGCTCGGCAGCAGCTGCTGGCTGTGGCGGTGAACATAATCAAGTGGGCAGGACCCAGGTGCGCATTCAGTGCCTCACAATTGCGCGTGTGCCTGTGTTTGCATAAGATCTGTTGGTAGCAGCTGCCGGCTGTGGCGGTGAACGTTATCAAGTGGGCAGGACCCAGGTGCGCATTTTGTGCCTCACAATTGCGCGTGTGTATGTGTTTGCATAAGATCTGTTGGTAGCAGCTGCCGGCTGCGGCGGTGGACGTTATCAATAGGATCCAGTTGTGCGCGCACAAGTGCGTGCGCATGCGTATGTATGGGTCGTTTGACTGTTTGTGTGAATGTGCGCACTGTGTCGTATATATTGTGCCTTCGGTGTCTTGACGCAGGACGGGTTGAGTAGCTCGTGCATTTGCCCGACCTCGTGGTTTTCTTCAACACCTTTCACGCGGCAATTTGATTGAGGTGTTGGGTAGCACAGGTGCTGCAGTGCTCATGACTTAAAATAAGGACGTGTGGTGATTTAAGCTGCTCAGATGATTATCTCATTCATCTTTGATCGTTTAAATGCGTCATAATTATTTTGATCATTTAAATGCGTTAGAATGCGACCGAAGCACATGCACATGCGCATGCACACTCATACTGTAGCACGCATACTGTGTGAGTCATACACTTACATCTTACATTACACACGCACACTCAATACTTATCACTCATGCTGTGTGAGTGTGAGTCGTACACTTACATTATGCATGCAAACAAACACACATCTGACAAACATGCAGATGCCAGGCTATAAGTATGCAGATGTATGTTTTGCTGCTTCAACTCTACGGCTGTGAGGAGGACCCCGCAAAGCTAGCAACCACCACAGGTGTGTGAGTATGAGTATATGTGACTGTGCATGTGTCTGTGTGTGCGTGTGTGTGTGTGTGTGTGCACGTGAGCATGTGTCTTTATAATTTCCCCACCGGCTCCAGCATGTGGCTCTTCAGCACAGATACTGGAACACACACACGAGCACATACACGCCTATATGCACAGACACACACACACACACATGTACATAGGTGTGATGTTCCAGCTGGCCGTGGCCTGTGGGATGGCCTCTTGGTGTCAGCTGGCAGATCAGCACGCAGAGCCGCTGTTTACTCGGCTGTGTGGCACAGCCTCGACGTGGGTAGATTAATTTGCATGTGTGTACATGTGTGTGTGTGTGTGTGTGTGTGAGAAAGGTGTGAGGCACAGCCTCAACGTGGGTAGATAGATTAATGTGTCTGTGTGTGTCTGTGCGTGCGGGTGAGAAAGTTGCGTGGCACAACCTCAACGTGGGTGGAATAATTTGCATGTGTGTGTGTGTGTGCAGGTTACAAGATAAGCCATCAGTCACTCTTACTGGGTGTTTGTACGCATGTACATAAAGGAGGCCCTCAGGCACTGCTCTGCGCTCTGTGCCCTGCTACTGATTCTTGGCCTGAACAAAGACACACACACACACACGCACACGCACGCACAGGTGGTCCCCGGGCACTACCGACTACTTTGCGCTCCGTGCCTTGCTTCTCACTGCTGGTCCATGCTCCTTGACACGTATGGCGCACGCCCTGTGCTGTGTGCTCAAGCCTATGCTGTCCGACCCTGAGGGCGATGCACAGCTGCGCCTGTCGCTGCTGCAGCTCATGGATACGCTCTTAGAGAGCCCTGAGCAGTGAGTGAGAGTGGTGTGTGGGTGGGGTGGGGGTGTGGATTTGTGTGTGGGGGTGTGATTGGGGATTAATGTGTGTGTGTGATGGTGTGCGGATTTGGGAGTAGGTATGTGTGCTGGCGTGGGTGTTGGTGTGGATGTGTGTGTAAATGGGTGTGGGTGTGGATGTGTGGCGTGTGTGTGGGTGTGGATGTGTGTGTGTGTGTGATGGTGCGCAGCGGATTTGGGAGAAGGTGTCTGTGGGTGTGCTTGTGTGTGGGTGTGGGTGTGGGTGCGGGTGTGGGTGTGCACGCATGCACACTCCCTGTCAGCTCGGAAGTTGTGCAATCCTGAGCGTGTTGTCTATGGAAATTGGAAATAGAAATTATGTGTGTATGGCGGCGTCCTCAGGCGCCTGTTCGTCTCTGGTCACACATTTTTGGGCCTGACATAAGGTTATGCGCGCATGTGTCTCACCACCGTCTGTAAACAGCTCCTACCCACACTTGCACACACACACACACAATTCAAACAACACACACACAATTCACACAACACACACACACACACGCAAACAGAGGACCCAGCCTCGCCGGAGAAAATGCAGGCACCCTCCTCTCCCACGTCCTCCTCCCCCCACTGACCTGGCGTGCGGGCAAGACCGCAGCTGCCATTCGGTTTGCTGCAGTGACTGCGTTGGCCACGCTGCTGCGACGGCAGCTTGTGCAGCCAAAGGCGCTGCTGCATCTAATAGGTGAGAGGCCCTTCTTCCTTTCTCAGTGCGCTATGTTCATGCCATGATCATAATTCATGAAGCATGCTGCAGATGCTGTCACGGGGCACCTAGCTTACGTGTGCAGGTGCTGTCACGGGGGCACATAGCTTACGTGTGCAGACGCTGTCACGGGGGCACATGGCTTACGTGTGCAGATGCTGTCACGGGGCACATAGCTGACGTGTGCAGATGCTGTCACAGGGCACATAGCTTACGTGTGCAGATGCTGTCACGGGGGCACATGGCTTACGTGTGCAGATGCTGTCACGGGGCACATAGCTTACGTGTGCAGATGCTGTCACGGGGCACATAGCTTACGTGTGCAGATGCTGTCACGGGGCACATAGCTGACGTGTGCAGCTGGAGGTGCTCCTGTACTGCACCTCATAGGCGAGGCTTTTCTTATATAGTGAGGTACGTAAAAATAGGATGTGCTGTTGACGCTGTCACGGGGGCACATAGCTTGCGTGCGCAGCTGAAGACACTCCGAATGCACCTCATAGGTGAGTTTTGTTTTCAAAGCCTGGCGTGCGTTGTGTTAAAGTCAGATCATGATGTGCTGCTGACGCTTTCACGGGGGCAACAAATCGTGTGCAGCTGGAGGCTCTCCTATACAGCACCTCAAAGGCAAGGCCTTTTTCAATAGCATAGTAATAGCACAGTTCTGCTTGCTGTGGACGTTGTCACGGGGGCAAATACTTTGTGTGTGCAGCTTAAGGCGCTGAAGGCACCACTCCTGCACCTCACGGTTGCTTTCTTTTGACAGTGAGGCCTTGCATCAGCCCCTGCAGGTGTCTATGGAGGTGTTTGGAAAGTGTTTGTCCTGCAGGAGCGTGACATGTCACACACATGTGTGTGTAATACCTAAACAATGTTTCTCGTTAAATTTGCAGTGAGAAGCTTGCTCTACATTACGAGCCTGCTCGCACCTTAACCAGGCTCAGGCTGTGTGTGTGCGTTGTATCCTACTGGTATACACTGGTCTGGTATACATACGCTCACACTCAGACCAAGCTCATTTTATATATGAGTAGAGCTGGCCAGAAGCATATATATATACGCCGTTTATGGCGTATAATCCCTGCGGTGAAGACCATATATACGACGTATATATATATATATATATATATATATATATATATACACGGTTCTGGCCCACCCTGTGAATGAGTGCTTTGTTTGTGTTTTGAACCCAACTCACGCTTTGACTGACTCAAAGTCTGTGTTTTTCTCTTGCAGGAGACGGCACTCTCTTGCCCTTGCTGACTCAAGAGCTGGACGAGGACTGGTAGGTGGCGATAAAGTATTTTAGGGTTGGCTAGAACCATATATATATATATAGTATTTTTGGCAGGAAAATCACCAAATATACAGTCATAAACGGTGTATAAATACGGTGTTCTTGCCCCTAGAAAATTTTATTTCAATGTGACGCTCCCTGCATCGAATAGAAAAAGTAGAGGGAGCCATTTTGTGTTACGTGCGACCCTAAAAGTCACAGGAATCCAGTAATAAGTGGGGAATGGGAGGATAAGCTGTCAGGCATCGTGTGTCTTTTAGGGTCCTGGCACCATAGCTTGTTTTCATGATTGAAAGGAGCGTGGCTTCATTGCCCGCGTGGTTTTCTTGTCATATTTCTGTGTGGCCCCGTTCCTATTCTGCTTCAATTTTCCTTGATCAATGTGGGGAGTAGTTTTCCGCTGCCTACGTGGTTTTGTTCTTCTGCTGTTGTTTGGCCAGACATGCCTCACAGCTCAGCCTGCGCAATCAAACACACTGATGCACTTTGCACGCTTAAGTTTTGGTGTTGCTCACAATCGTTGCGAATGCAAGACACCTGTGCTCCACTTCTTAACTTGTGTGCGATGCCTGGACGTATGCGTGTGATCTAGCCCTACGATATCAAAGTGGTTGGCCATTTGCATGGGTGTAAAATAGCTGAGTCCGTGTTGCTAAACCTCTGAAAATTCCTTTACTGTGTGGCTTAGGTACGTGGATGTGCGCAACATGGCGTGCTTTGTGCTGGAGCAGCTGCTGATGCTGGTGGGGCCCAAACTAAGTCACGATGCCCGCCGCACAATCTATCCAGAACTGCTGAAGCGCCTCGACGACTCAAGTAACCAGGTGCGTGTGTTTGTGATGTGTGTACTTGTGTGTGCATTGCTACGCACGCGTGTAGTTGTTTCTGTCTCTGTATTTGTGCGCACTTGCACATCAGTATACGCATACTCAGGGGTTTTCATGTCATTTTCTTGGTAGAGTATGCTGCATCATGGTGATGCTTGATAGCTTGACCAACCAGCTGTGTGTGTATGTGTGTATGTGTGTGTGCGTGTGTGTGCGTGTGCGTGTGTGTGCGTGTGTGTGCGCATTGCATGTTTGTGTGTTGGTAGGCACATGCACAAGGGTTTTAAGATGGCTGCTTTTATGTGTTTCATGCTGGCATTGTATAACATGGTTGTGTGATGGTGCAAATGTTTGAGTGATGGTTTTGTGATGGTACAAATGTTTGAGAGTACAAGCTTGGCTCTTACAAAAAATGATCAAGCTTTGCACTGCGCCAGAGGGTGTTGGAGACCTTGCTTAGTTGCGTTTGCATACTGCTTAGCAAAACCAGTTTATTACTTAACTCGACATAATGCCCATTGCCTGCTCGAGCAACAAATTTTTTTTTTTTCACATGCACACATGCACACACACACGCACGCACAAGCACACACACGCACACACACGCACAAACACACACACGCACGCACACACACATACACACACGCGCACACGCACACACATACACACAGGTGCGCGTTGCTGCGTGCAAAGCCTTGGCTGTGTTTAGCTCCACGATGCAGCCCGACTACTGTGAGACCAACTCTGGCTACCTAGCAGCGGGCGTTGTGATTCACATGGACGATTCGGAAAACAGCGTGCAGGTGCGTCAGACAGGGAACAAAAAGATGCTGCGCTATGTTGTTGCTGACATGGACGATTTGGAAACCACCCGCAGATGCGTTTGATAGGGAAACAGAAAATGATGCTAAGTTGTCGCTCCCTAGTTAAGGAAGGCTGTCTTGTTTTAAACGGTTGGAATAACAGGCAGCAAACTAAGGCAGAGGGTCAGATTGTGTTAGGGAAAGTGCGTGTACGTGTGGGGGTAGGATGTGGTACTGGAATTATTAAGGGGAAATCAGCTTTGCTTTCTGAACGCTTGCACACTTTTTTGTAGAGCAGGCATCTTGTGACGGTAAAAAGTTTGTTGATTCAATGTCAATTCTCAGTAGATATTGCTGGGCCCATATGTTGTGCTTTATACATTTATTCTCCAATTGAAACATGACGCTCTTCAATGTTCTGACTAGCACAACTTTTGCAAAGTGAACTGAGTGGAGTTCTTTCTTAATATATACACTGCAGGAAGCAGCGTGTGCTGTGTTGGAAATCTTAGGTGCAAAGAAGCCACACCCGGTTCGGCTTGAGATCACGAAAGTCCGGGATCGATTCAGGAGCAAGCACTACTGCGATCGTGTGCTAACTGCGTGTGAAAAAGCGCAATAAGCCGGACCCCGTTTGGACTGTATCCTAATGCAATATATGCGTTGCATGCCCTCGTCCAATTCATTGCTGCACTTCCTCTTAAATTATTATTTGAGGTACCTAAATTTTAAGAGACGTTGCTTTATTCACATAATTGTACAGCATTAATTTTCCAATGTGCAACATAAACATGAAAATGTGTGGGAGCAGTTTGAAAGGTTTCTTTATCTGAGTTTTTGGGGAGGAGTTTACGCGGAACCTGGCTGAAGCCACTTGCCTGCATGAAGGCCAGCAAAACACTGCATGGTTTATGTGATGTGCGTGTTCAATGAAACGTAGTCTCTATTAATCAAGCTTTGTGGCTCACAATTGCTTACAAGATTGTGCTCAAGACAGCCATGCACCTCCAAATTGTATGAGGCTCTGGCTAGTGTGTGAAGTCGAAGCCCTAAGCAGCAGTCTTGCTGGCAGGCAACGAATATGCAAATTATAATGCATGTATGCTGAAACGTGGGCTGAAGGTGCCCAGACAAACGCACACGCTTGAGTTATTCCAGATCTGAATGAAGTGTCTCCTGTTAGGCAGCAATGGGAATGTAGCATAGACTGAGAAGAGGGTGACATTGACAAGGGTGCTACATCAACCTGGCTAGAGCGACCCCATGTGTACCAAGTCAATCTGGCCTATTGTACTCGGTTTAAAAGGCGAGACAAAGCGCTGCTACTACCATCGCTCTGATGGGATATGCTGGCCAAAGATTTAGCATTACAAGATGTAAACCTGTGAGCTCTTCCAATAGACATCTCCCGCACCAGCTTAAAGCACAGACTCCAGACTCCAGGTATCTTTCTCTTTCCCAGGAATTATTGCTGTCACGACAAACACGACAAATCGTACGACAAATCGTGGTGCCAGCTTACACATGGTTTCCGAGCGTGCCCTCAGTAGTGCAGACATTACTTATGCGCTTACGCTCTAGCTACGTGGGCTGGTTCGCCTTAAAAACTCCCAGGCAGCTCATTGTGCCTGAGAAGACTCAGGGAGTTACCATTGCCATGCCAAGGGGCAAGCTTAAGTATTTGACCTCCTAGCTGCACCACTTCTTGACTGAAGGCCTTATTTGTAAACCTTAAGTAGTATTTGAAGCCAGCACAATGATAATAATGATCCAAAGTTTCCTCTTCATTAAGTACAAACATCAAAGCACCCTCACAGGGTGTTCAAGCATCAACTATTGACTTCATTGATCGAGCTAGTAAAACGACAGTGTAAACACCTTAAACTTTGAGCCAGTGCAGTCATGCTAGCTAGATACCAGCGATACAGAAAAGTGAGCATTAGAGGTTCCTAAGCACAAAAATACTAAAACCACCTTGCATGTGGTGGCCACAAACAAGTAATATCCACTTTTGCGTTCAGATCAGTTCCGTAAGCAAACGCTCTTCTGTACAATGCGCAATAATAGAATAAATCGTCCATTCTACTTCACACTGACCTTTGCTAATTAAAGGATGCTGCTGACTGTCTAACTGGAGGAAGCACTTAGCGCCAAGTTTTTCATTTAGTTTACACGATACCTGAACAGCAATCTAGTAGGCTGCAGCACTGAAGCTATTTTCAACGGAAGGAAGCTGTTAAGTAGGCATACGTTAAATGTAGGTATAAACTCAACCTTCGTTTTGCAACTTCTTCATTTCCTCTAAAGCAGTGAACAGGGACCTCGTGTCTCTCCAGTTATCTGTCGTGGGGCGCCCACTTCCAGCTTGCCCAATAGTTCCCTGTGCATTGTGCGCATGTATACATAAATACGCACGTCGGCGCGTGGATGTGCAAAAAAGGGGGGCTCATGTAGGCTCATGAGCTAAACACGTTCCTGAGATACAGGCACTTGCCTGTACGGACATGATGTATTGTGAGATTGCTTTTATAGTACGATATAGTACATGCACACAGTGCTGCTCAAACGGCATGCCCACAGTACCCTCTAGATGAGTGCCGACAAGCAAGAAACCCACCATTACAGTATGACAACTGAGTAAAAATGATCAATACAGCACTCAGCAAAAGTAACAGTTTATACTGGAAGTCACCAGCGTGCATTAAGGAAAGGCTCTCAACTAGTGCTCGCACTAGCCAGAGCCCCACCGAAAGACGAAAAAGAGAAACAGCAGAGACTAATGAGGATCCGGCGGATTGTCAGCCATGCAATCCGGCCTGCGCCTAGCCCTCCTGAAGCCAGCCGCTCTACCAGTAACCCTCCTTCCAGATCCCCCATTATCACTGTTGCTGTTGTTAAAGTGTATTTTATGTCTTGTTTATGTGATCTTGTTCAAGCTTTTTATTGCATGGCAGCAGATGGCAGTGTAGTTTAGTAGCTAGTTGGTGCACTTTGTGCGTGGGGATGCCCAAGTTTAGTAGAGGAGTTATGGTGTACTGATTGTAGAATGTGCCCCCGACTCCAAGAAGCACTCAGCACTCAAACAAAAAAGAGTGGATCCTCGACAGCCTACTTGAAAACCACAGAGAGCTTGCGCCTATCGCACAGCAGCAATGCCTCG
>Ga0307945_1003765_pt1:10000-12277 | contig 12277 bp, 16 predicted proteins | sample OrgLakmetagen228_FD_201818 | JGI IMG/M metagenome (GOLD analysis project Ga0307945, IMG submission 201818) | Saline water microbial communities from Organic Lake, Antarctica - #228 | ecosystem: Environmental > Aquatic > Non-marine Saline and Alkaline > Saline | place: Antarctica...
TGGTGGTGGAAGTGAGAGTGGGAGTGGGAGTGGGAGTGAGTGAAATGTTCAATGAATGAGTTAGTGAGAATGGAGGTGAGCGTGAAGATGGCACAAACTTAATGAAGAGAATGATGACATTGAGGATGAGCGTAAGAGCGAGAGTGAGAGCTTTATTGAGTGACAGTGAGGGTGATAGGAAAACCGACATGAACATGACGGTGGAAGCCAGAGAGTGAACAGAAGTCTGAGGCAGTGAAGGTGACAGTGACAGAGACAGCATATCATATCATAGCATCGCATAGCATCATATCGCAACATATCATATCATAGCATGTACATAACATAGCAGTGAGCAGCTGGAAGTTTACACGAGAGAGATCCTGGCAAGAAGAACATGTAGGTCACAGGAATGACCCTGTATATCTTTATTTAGTAAGGGGTTCAAAGTGATTGAAAAGCACATGCTAAGAGGAAGGATAGCTATTGAAGAGCAACTTTGTATGACACACTATTATGAAATACTGTGCGCATACAGGACGGCTGTGTGTGTATGTGTGTGCGTGTGTGTTCAAACGAGCACTCACTTGTGTACGGACACAAAGGGTGAGATGTGGGGGCTGGGTGTGTATATGTATGTGTATGTGTGTTTGTGTGTGTGTGTATGTGTGTGTGTATGTGTGTGTGTGTGTGTGTGTGTGTTCAAACAAGCGCTCACTTGTGTACGAACAAAAAGGGTGTGATGTGGGGGCTGTGTGTGTGCAGGGATGCCTGCAGGGCTCCTCCTACATCTCCCCTGAGTTCGTGCAGACGCACAGCAGCCTCAGAAAAGCCACCCAGGGCGCACATGCTGAGGACAAGTCCAGACTCCTGTGTGTGCGTGTGTGTGCGTGTTGTGTGTGTGTGCGTGTGTTTGAGGGGAGGGGGGGTACGTGCATTTGTGTGTTTGCTTGTGTGGAAGGTGTATGTGTGTCAGTGTGTGCGTGCTGTGCGTGTGTTTATAAGTGTGTGTGTCTTTGTTCAAGTGGAGTGTATGTAAGTGTGTGTGTGTGTGTGTGTGCAATATCTCAGTGCACCTAGCGTTTCGATCTCATGCTGCAAAATGCTTATCGCTGTGGTTGTAAAAGCCTGCGCTGACAAATCGGTGTGCGTTGAGAATTTACTCTTAACATCTGAACAGGGAGCTCACACTAGCCAAAGCCCCACTTTTAAGGAATTGCAGCATTCTCCGCACTCTCAGTAGTTGACACACACACATACACGCACACACACAAGTGATACACATATACAAACACACGCAAGTGCATGCACACACACATACACACACAAGTGTGCACACACACACACACTCACACACACACACACACACACACACACACACACACACACATTGCAAACGGTTGTGTCAGAGCAGCGGTGACACTGAAATGCAGCAATGCTATCGTTTCCCTCTGACACAGGGATAGTGCCGTCCACTGCTGTCATAAATGCCGCTCCCTAACTTCAATGGCCAGTGCTTACTCACTGACTTTCAGAAGCATTGGCCAGAACCGTACACATATATGCACTGTATTCGACTGTATATGTGGTGAGGGATCCGGATATGTGCCATGCCATAGAATACCGTGAATACACCGTACCTATAAATATGGTTCTGGCCAACCCTACATATGTACATGAGCCCCTCACTTACTGTGGGTGACAGCTTCTGGGGGAGGCCAGCAGCAGAGGTGGAGGTAGCGCTGCGAGGCTGCGCGTTTTTGTTCTTTGCATGCGTGTGTAGGTCGGATACTGTGAGGGGCTGCACCCCGATCTCTTCAAGCAAACGCACAAACAAGCGCTCACGAGGGGTTGCACTTCCGAGGGTGCTACCTGTGTGTGTAATTGTGTGTGTGTGTGCCAATCTCTTCAAGCAAACGCACAAACAAGCGCTCACGAGGGTTTGTAGTTCCGAGGATGCTGCCTGTGTGTGTAAATGAGTGTATGTGTGTTTGTGTGTGTAAGTGTGCACTGATCTCTTCAAGCAAACGCACAAACAAGCGCTCACGAGGGGTTACACTTCCGAGGTGCTGCCTGTGTGTGTGTAAATGCTTGTGTGTGTTTGTAAGTGTGTGTCAATCTCTTCAAGCAAACGCACAAACAAGCGCTCACGAGGGTTTGCACTGCCGAGGGTGCTGCCTGTGTGTGTGTGTAAATGTGTGTATGTGTGTTTGTGTGTGTGGGTGTGTGTGTGTAAGTGTGCGCCGATCTCTTCAAGCAAACGCACAAACAAGCGCTCACGAGGGGTTACACTTCCGA
>Ga0307945_1003768_pt1 | contig 12273 bp, 10 predicted proteins | sample OrgLakmetagen228_FD_201818 | JGI IMG/M metagenome (GOLD analysis project Ga0307945, IMG submission 201818) | Saline water microbial communities from Organic Lake, Antarctica - #228 | ecosystem: Environmental > Aquatic > Non-marine Saline and Alkaline > Saline | place: Antarctica: Organic Lake...
CAAGCAGCAGATATTTGGTTGTCATTCGCGAGTAGCAAGCGCCTTGTGAGCATGCAGCAGCAGCTATTGACAACTATGATGAAAGGTCGCGCTGTGTAAGCAAGCAGCAGAGATCTGGTTTTCATTCACGGGTAGCAAGCGCCTTGTGAGCATGCAGCAGCGATTGACAACGATGACGAAAGGTCGCGCTGTGTAAGCAAGCAGCAGATATTTGGTTGTCATTCGCGAGTAGCAAGCGCCTTGTGAGCATGCAGCAGCAGCTATTGACAATGATGATGAAAGGTCGCGCTGTGTAAGCAAGCAGCAGAGATCTGGTTTTCATTCACGGGTAGCAAGCGCCTTGTGAGCATGCAGCAGCGATTGACAACGATGATGAAAGGTCGCGCTGTGTAAGCAAGCAGCAGAAATTTGGTTGTCATTCGCGAGTAGCAAGCGCCTTGTGAGCATGCAGCAGCAGCTATTGACAACGATGATGAAAGGTCGCGCTGTGTAAGCAAGCAGCAGAGATCTGGTTTTCTTTCACGGGTAGCAAGCGCCTTGTGAGCATGCAGCAGCGATTGACAACGATGATGAAAGGTCGCGCTGTGTAAGCAAGCAGCAGAAATTTGGTGATCATAAGCAGGCAACACCGTGTGAGCAGCAGCAACCTGATAGTGTGAACTGTAAATGTAAGCAAAACAAATTTGCCCTTGCATGTATTTTTGAAACAAAGCTAATGCAGCGAACATGTAGGGTTGGCCAGAACCATATATATACGGTGTACATACGGCTTTTTTGGCAGGGAAATCACCAGATATACGGTCATGTACGGTGTATATATACGGTTCTGACCAACCCTACAAATGTCTCAGTTTCCCATTGTAAAGTGTAGCCACTTCCTCGGCCAGCATGCTTTCCCACACCCTAAAACCACCATGCCACACAACCCTGACTAACTCCCTGAACTGTAATAGTCATCCCTCTACTTCTTGCAAGACACACTTGTCCATCTTGGTATACCAAACATTCTGTGTACTGCTGCTGTAAGCTGCCTGGACATCCAGCGATGCCGACATCCTAGCAGTACATTCACATTCTGGCATGCAGCATTTTTCTAAAGCCCATTTCCTTTGGGTTAAGCAGTACTAAACAGTTGCGGTTACAGTAATAGCGTTTGAAATTCCTGCAGAAAATGGATCACTGTAGTTTAATCCTTCCCTTTTTCAAGCCACATTGCTCACCTCCTGTGAAACCTTGTCCAAAATCTTTCCAAAGTCTAATCCAATGTCCATCTAAAGTCTATCCAAAGTTTAAGCTGCATTGCTCACCTCCTGTGGTACAATGTCCAAAGTCTATCCAAAGTCTAATTCAATGCCCATCTATAGTCTATCCAAAGTCTAAGCCGTATTGCTCACCTCCTGTGGAACCTTGTCCAAAGTCTGACAGATCTGCACCAGCATGCGCATCAGGCGCGTGACTTGGTACTTCACACCCTCTATATCTGTCTGCAAGGTGACAGACACAACACAGTTGGATTTTAGCAAAATCCAAAGCTGCAACAGTATGCGCATCAAGGCGTTTGACTTCACACCCTCACTCCTGACTGTCAACAAGGTCATGCAAAAGTCTGGTAAAGACGATGATCTGCACCATCACGTGCATCACACACAGCAACATTGGAGCAAATGCACATGAACATTGGAGCAAATATATATACTTTTTCTATATAAATACACAGATAGAGAGAGAGAGAGAGAGAGAGAGAGAGAGAGAGAGAGAGAGAGAGAGAGAGAGAGAGAGAGCAATGCACAGCTAAAGCAGACGACCTCACGCACTACCTTCGTTTTAATTCAATGTGTAAAGGAGTACTCAGTTCATAATGCATTTGTTTTCACTCCTTCTACTGGGCAATTCCAATCCACGTGCTGACTGACGCTTATGCAAATCACGTACCTGTAACTTTCCGAGCACCTATAAGGCGCTTTTTGGATTGACAACTGCTGCAATATCAATGACCTGCTCCAATTTTTCTATTCAGTGCTTTTGCTGAAAAAGAGTGTAGCCATTGAATATTGACCCCCCAAAAAAGCTGGCATTGAAATACTGACCTGCACCTATCATTCCTTAACTATGCCCATCCCTCCCACCCACCTTGTGAGCATCAGCAATGTTCATCATAGACTCCTTTTTGGCCCCTTTGACCTTCTGCTGTGCATCCATGCTCACGCGGCCATCGCCATACTCAAAGCTGAAAATGTACTCCTGTGTGAGCAATGCAAGCCAGTAAGAAAAGAAGGAAGAAAAAACTGCGCAGACAGTGAAAAACCACTCCCCACATTAATAAAGGAAAAGGAGCCACTTTGGTATCGGGCACCGTAAAACTCCTCCACCAAAAGAAGAAAAAAGAAAAAATCGATGGGGATCAGGAAGGTTGCAGGCTTGATCTGAAACCATCTCCTGATGAGAGTCGATAAAAAGTGCTGTAAAGGGCACGTCTGGTATGGACAAGTTTGGCAGCGCGATTGACAGAATGAACATGAAGCTTGGAAGCAAGTTTTTTAACTCTTTGAGGACCAGGACCCAGCTGCTTAAAGGCTTCAGCGTGTGATTGTTGTAGACCAGTGTGACATGTCTCTGTCATGTCTCTGTCTATTGAAGGTGTGTCTATGTCTATGCCTCTGTCTACACAAAACTAGGGAGAATGATACAGGTACTCGCTGCTAATTTGAGGCCCTTGTGCAGTGTGAATCTACACCCTTTCTCCACGAGTCAGGCTGCCCAGATCCGCTCAATGAGCAAAGTTAACATGCCATGCAACCTCACAATAATGCATTGCATCTTAAGATATCTCCTTCCCAATTATGGTGCTTTGTTATACATGTTGCATTGCCTTTTTTGAAGCTCACCTCAATCAAGTTACTCCCCTCTTTGTCAGTGGCCACACCAAAAAACAAGGTCTTCAGGAAGCCCGTGCGGATGGCGTCGTACACACCTGCTCACGTATAGTTTTATGGCTTCATGTGTGATTTGCAAAATTGTGCAGATGAAGGTGAGCACAAATACAAGGTCTTCAGGAAGCCCACGCGAATGGCATCGTACACACCTACCTGCTAACGTGCAGTTTCCTAGTGTTTTATGTGTGATTTGCAAAATCGCGCAGATGAAGATAAGCACACTCTCACACACACACACACACACACACACACACACACGCTTGACTTTACTTGCAAACGTCATTCGAACCCTGCACATCTCTGCCCAGCCATATGGGCAGTTTCATACAAACCTGTGATTACACAGCCACAAATGATGGAGAATGTATCGACCAGCTATCAATAAATCTATAAATAAAACTTGCCTGCTGATTGACAGGTAGGAAGCCTTACATCAGCAACCAAGAGCGTAAAGAGTCACAATCATTTACTGAATAAGATGGATTTCAGCTCCAACCGTTCACTGACAAATTGCCTACTTTCAAACCTCCCTTAAGCTCCCCCTTAAGCTCCCCCTGAAAAATACCGACCTTCCTCGACCCAGTCAATCATGCGTCGGGATTCCTCATTGCATGGGGTCAGCATCTTGATGTGCATGCCTGTGGCGCGTGTGTGTGTGTGTGTATGTGTGTGTGTGTGTGTGTGTGTGTACGTGTGTGTGTGTGTGTACACCATTTAAGGTATCAGCCACAGGGTGTGTATATGCAAGGCATGGTGTGCTAAGCTGCTGTAGAAGCGTGCGTGAATGTGTTTTGCGTGCATACATTTTTGCATCGGAAAGTGTAGGAGCAACTTATTCAATAAGACGTCTCTGATTATGAAGGTAGCTGAGATTGACGTAGCACTACAAAGGAGCTGGAGCAGGAGCGGTCTCAAACCTATAGACTTATTGCAGCCAGTCTGGATGCATAAGCAGTCTTTTTACCGTCCAAGTTTTTCATGTCGACGCCCTTGAAATAGTCATCAGGGAACAGGCCACGCAGGTAGCTGATGTGGAAGACAGACTGGGAAGATAGGGCATGAGAGCAGGTTGGAGCTAATTGATTCTGGCATGGACACAATGTTTTACGAGTAGCAGATATGCTTGTGTGGTACATGTGCGTGCTGGCTGTGCCCCCTTTTAAACAGGAAAGCCATGCAGATAGAGACGGCTACACGTGCACGTGCGTGTACTTGTTAGCGCCGCCAACCATTGATATGACTCACCACGCGCAGCAAGCAGCGCACCTGAAGCGCAACGTACAAAAAAAAAGGGTCAGGGACACAGAGACAGGGACCCGTAGAGGCAGGCACTGGTAGCTGTCAGTAGCTGATGAAATAAAGCGAGATAACACTATTCTGATGCAAGCACGCTCGATTACAGACACTCACCAGCTCCAGGCTCTCAGTGTGAGTTATAGCACTTTGCTTCTGGGCCTGTGCTGTTGCAGTGGCAGGAGCCTGCGCTCAGACATCGTGACGGGGCGAGTGATGATGAGGATCATATTTTGTGGGACTGTGATGCGAAAGGCTGTGTAGTTCTTTGGTCAACCTGAGTCTGTGACTTTTGAGCAGCTAGTCCTACATCTACTGATGAGCAGCACGCAGGCAAGATAATGGACGAATTGTACAGATGGACGCAGCTGGCTGTCGCTTTCAAATCATCAGCACAAATTGGTGATAAGACATATAGACAGCATACCATTGTATCTACAGGAGTAAGGGAAGTGGGGGGGGACGGTTGGGCGGAGGCGGCCCGAGAGTGGACAGGTACGTGAAAGTTCCAGTGTTTTAATAACGATTATGCAGAAATATGTAAAATTTTTGAATACCTATGTCGAGGTGATTTTGCAAATAAGGCGCAAAAAAGGCGGATAAAATGGCTATTTTATTAAAACTAGGTTAAAAAAAGGAAATGCAGTTAACATCTACAGCAAACTTGCAGGGTAGTGTGAAGTCTCAGACTGTTACAAAATCCCTTCCCCCTCCCCATGTTGGATCGTTGAAGCTTGTTCCAAGCTGCAGAGCATACAGCAAAGCCTCTTTCGCTCCTGTTTATCCTCTTGGCACACGTGCTCACGTGCGCACAAACAGTGAGTTCTCGCATAACGAATGCTTTCATAAGGGTTTGGCGCGTGAGAAGCCCTTGTAATATTTTCACGGCATGGCGTAGTATAGCTTTTCTTTTGCAATCAAATATCCAATTTGCAGGCATTGCAGGGGGTGAGCGCGCGTCTGGAACCGCACCTTCCTCTAACTCGACCGAGTGGATGCAAAAGGTCGTTGAGCTACCCCCATATGACAGGTGAAAACGAACGTAGGAAAACTGCGCCTGCTGGCTCCAGTTCCTCTACATGGCACAGGCAAATATGTCCTGCCACCTTACATTCAGGGGCTGTCATGTAGTTACAAGAGGCATTTACAACGCGCTACCTGAGCTGAGCGAGTTTGAAGTGGTGAGCATTAAGCTGCACTAAATTTGCGGCTATGCTGTTTGACACGCAGCAATTTTGTCAAAATTTAACCTGGTCACACGTTGCTTTTCGCTTTGTCATGGTGTCACAACGTTCTATTTGTTTCTAGGGCATGGCAAACCTATTCGTGATGCACACCTCTGCAAGGTAACGAACGGCGTACACCGCAGTGCGCTTTCTTGTCTTCCTATGTTTGTGAGCTGACAACGTGCTAATTACAAGGGATGGCGTGCTCCCGCACATGTTTACCCCAGCTGGCAAGGTCATCGAATTTAATTTGATGAAGTAGTGAAGGAAAAGTTATTCCCTGAATGTTAAAAACAAGCCTGTTTGGGCACTTGCTCAGTCCACCCCCTCTGCTAATTACCTCCTACATTTCCGATTTGCTTCTACAGTCTTACCATAAACGAGAATGCCTCCCCTGACGTGCCCCTGGATTTAAATGTGAGTGATGCTTATTTGCACATTCGATTTGCAGGTCCACCCTGTAATTATGTTTCCCTAGTATATTGAGGAGGATCAACTTGCCTGCCTGCAACTGCCTCAGTTACAGAACTTTTTTCTCTGCTCCCCATTATTTTGTGCTTCGTCGCTCTAAAAAGGGCGCTCTTTTTTGTCGTTAGCAAAAGCAAAGGCTACACCTGCACGCGTGACTATGTCAGGACTCTTTGGATCGGATAGCGCCTGAAAGAGCTCCCTACAGACATACAGGTGCGTATTGTGTGTTTCCTACTGTTCTACATTGCAAGCTGCAATTTTCCCCATGCATTTGCAGCAAGTAATCCTCTTTTACAGACAGATGTTGTACAATGCGTTAACGCTACCTGTCCTCCCACACATGTGCAGACGAAGGTTCAGACGACATGCCGGTGCGCCAAAAGAGCAATAGTACTGAGTAGAAAGCGTCTTCACTGTCTGTATTATTATCTGACTTTTTGTTGCAAAGATGTTTGTTCGTCCGTAGCATTTGGGCGCTGTATGTTCTCAATTTTGCCCTGTTGTCAACAACACATTGTTGCCATGCATTTGGATTTCCTTGTTGTAACAAATGCACAGCAGAGAAAGCGCAGGCATCAGGCATGTATGGCTTCTCTAGGTAATAGTTACAAGAGTGTTCATGGTAAAATCTGATGTGCTGTGGAACATATACCTTCCTCTATTGCTCTACACATGTGCTACTCAGGCCCATGTGAAATCTTCCCTGATGGGTGCTTCACTGATGCTTCCAGTTTCACACGGCCGATTTGGGCTTGGCACGTGGCAAGGCATTTATTTAAACGAGCACCGGTGAGCTCCTGCTGTGTCTGTTTCCTTCGTTTCCAAGGCACTCCTTCATTCTCTAGGTGTGCTGCTTCCCAGCTCACGTAGGATGCCCGGCTTTGCTTGCATTGCAGCGCCGTGTGAGCAGCGCCTGTCGCATGTATATAGTACCTATATAGCAAGTACTTGGGGTTAGTCAGAAGCACGTGTTTAATTGGGTTAAAATATGGCAACATTGACAGGGTAATTACGTATTTACGTAATTACGAAAGGCTTGTATACAACTAAATTACACAACCCTACAGATGCTAGACGTGTAAGGTTTGCTGTCCTATCCCGCATGGATTGCTGAAGGGAAATTATACAGGCAGATTGTTTCCAAATTTAGGCAAACAGCGCATCACTTAGCCCACCTCCTGCCCTCAAGACTTGTTTTGGTCCTTTACGGCAGATTTTTGAGGAGCATTTGCATGCCACACCTGAACTCTGCCACTGACCCAAAACCCCCTGCACGGTTAGCCCCAGCTGTCAAATGTTCTGGCAGCAATACAGCAAGTCTTAAGAGGCAGGTCTCCTCACTGCGATTACCCTCTTTCTTCCTCATGCCTCATAGTTCTTTCAATTGGAAGATTCCATCCATCCATCTATGGTGACACTGCTGCACTTGATTTGCAAAAGGCTGCATACCACCTTGTGAACTCCAGCAGAATCTACCCTGCACTAGAAATCCATGTTTGGGCTAGTCATTACAGCCTGGCGTGCGCTGTAAAGACAATTGCGGATCCTATGCGGTGATTATTTTCACGTTTCAGTTAAATTCCTTTATAACCACTGCTGGCCTCTGTCTTAAAGGACAAGCTTGGTCCTTGCTGTTTTAGAAATTCAAGAACCCTGACCTTAAATTTGTTCCTCCTCCTACTGAAAATTCCGGACCCTCTAATTCACTGTTATTGCCTTGTCCCTCCTGCACAGTAATTACGGAGGTGCTCGACGGATCATGGTGACCATTCAAGGACAAAAGCGAGCTGACGGTCGCAAGTACCCTGTTGGTGCCTGGCGCTGATAATGACGGCTTATTGCGTGCTTTACAAATATGGCAAGCTTTGCTGTTTTAATTGTACCTGTATGTAGTGGATGATGATTGTATTCGTACTTACTTTCTTTGACCTTTAGAATTTATTTCTTACTTCTGCCGCGCCCTAAACTGTGCATGAACAATACCTGACAGATAACCCACCATTATATTATATAGCTGCCGTGGGATTGTCGTTCAGCAGCAATAGTTAAGACTGCTGGCTTGCTTTGCCGGCGGAAGAGAAGAATTTACGGGCCCGGAATTTCATAAGCTCAGACATTCACCACAACTCTTTTATAAATCAGTCACTTATACGGGGCGTATAAAAAATGGGAATGGCGACGAAAGGCGTAGAACGATTTCTGTCATCCTTTCTCTGAAGGAGAAACTGAATAGCAGCCTTGAGAAGAAGCACTTCAATTATTTCAATCATTTCGGGTGAAGCAAAGACTTTTACCTGCACCGCAATCTGACATTTTCCCTCTCTTCGAATTAGGTTGAAATTGAAAATCTTTGCCAAATTTTCCAGCATGCTACTCAACAAACGTGCGGCGTCCTCCGCCGTTAGCAGAGTTGGGGGCCAAGTTGCCACACCTTTAAGGCCAGTGGCTAGATGCACCACCAGCCGGCGTGGAGCTAGACTAGCAGCCAGGGCTGCTGAACCCACTGTGGTGAGGATCCTGGGAGGTGGAGCAGGCGCTCCTTTTGGGTGTGTCTCAGGTAGTGCCAACCATTACAAACACACACACAGGTCGGCACCCTTGATTCCACAGACACCATGGAGGATGATGATGATGATGAATTGGACACCATTGTGCTGGTGAGTGGGGACTGCACGCGCAGGCACAGACAAGTGGTGGGGAGCCTCTGCTTGCATCCCACTTCTCTTCCACGGTGTTGTCACACACACACAGTTGTAATTCACACAGCATTAATGGCAGTATCAACATAACCGCAGGACGATGAGGCGAAGGAGGCCATCCGCGTCGCAGAAAATGTGATGCAGACTTACGCCCTGGAGCAGGCGCTGGAGGCAGAGTTCGACCCCAGCCTGCAGGAGCGTCTGGCGGGACGCCTGGGCAGCCGCCTGGATGCGGAGGGCAATATCGACCCCACCCTGAGCCAGACCATGGAAGCCGTGTCAGACAACACCGGCACGGAGGTAGAGGAAGAGGACTGGCAGGGGCCCACCGGCTACAGCAAGTACGACGACGAGGAGGACTACGCCGTTTCTCCCCAGGACAAGGAGGCAGCCGTGCAGTATAAGCTCACCCGCCAGGAGCTGGCAAACCTGGTGCCGCAGGTGTGTTTGTCTGTGTGTGGGTGAGTGAGTGAATGGGCGTAACTGGAACTTTTACACTGGCTTTCTGGCTAATGCACCTAGCCCAGTGTACTAGAGTATTGGGCAGGACGGAGGGGCGGGTAGTGCACAAGGGCTTTACTTGGTGCAGCCTTAAAACGCGCAATACATCCTGTCCTATTAATGGTGCCTCCATACTAGCATCCTGTCCTGCCTGCATACAGCATCCTGTCCTGATACACATCCTGTCAAGCCTGCATACTAGCATCCTGTCAAGCCTGCATACTAGCATCCTGTCCTAACAATGGTGCCTGCATACTAGAGTGAATGATATTCTGCTGGTCTCAACGCCCTTTCCGTTGCACACACAACTAGTAAGCTGAAGAGGGTGGCAGGGGGCAGGAGCGAATACATGTGTGTGGGGGGAGGATAGGAGGAACATACCTGTGCAAGCGAGACATGCTAGATATTCCCGTTTATACCAAACTCCTGGGGCGCTCATTCCGCAAATCTCACCAGTTTCATAAGAATATTATGCGTGACTGGGTTAGTGTGTGTATAGGAGTGGGAGGGACATCCTCGGATCAAAAGAATTGCAAGCCTTTCCCATACATTCCACCACACCATGTCTCACGCTCACGGCTAACCCCAAACCGCCTGTACTATGCAGAACTGGTCCGACACCAACGTGGATTGGTTTACGAGCAGCGCAGAGGAAAAGATATCCCTACCAGACTACCGACTCACATTTCTATGGCAAGAAAAGAACATTGCTGTGGCAGTAGACCAAGTATACAGCAGGGTGGGTCCATGCAGTGTTGATACAACTTGATGAATATTGCTCTTCTACATGAGCTTATCGGGTGCAATTGAGTTGGTATGGATGCAAAAATGTGGGCGTACGTGGCTGGTTGGATAAAGGCACTTGTGCGTGCAGTTCCTGTAATTTAATTTGTCTGAAACACCCTTGTGCGCGTTGATCTGTGACGTCAAATTGAAGGCATAAATACGTTGTAGGCCAGGGCTAAATCAAAGGGTGCCTCTTCCGCTCAGTTGCAAAGTGCGTCAGCACTTGGTTGTGCCATCTTTGTGTGTGTGTGTGTGTGTGTGTGTGTGTGTGTGTGTGTGTGTGTGTGTGTGTGTGTGTGTGTATGTGCGTGCGCGTGCGCAAACATGTGAGTGACGCGTCTTGCCGTATAGGGTTCAAAGCTCGTGCTCACAAGCGTTAAAATTGCACCCTGCTTAAATACGCACCTCTTGGATATTCATGCTTTAGCAACACGGCGCACTTCTTAGCTTGATTAGTTCCACTAGTCACCTCTCAAGCTCAAGCACGTTGGCATCTCTGGGTTAATTCTTTTATTAATCCTCTATAGCCTGGCTTTGATTTGCTCTTTGCGCACAGGGACAGACAAGCCCTCTTACAGAATTTTTTGTGTGGCCACGAAAGGATGCCTGGGAGGAGTTGAAGAAGGCATTGGAGACCAGGAAGTGGATGGCCGAGAAGTAAGTTAAAGGAATTTCGAATTTGTTTGGTTTAATCTGTCTCTACATTGGGGAACTTGCTCACTTGGAACTCATAATGCTCGTCATGTCCTTGTGCGCTTCTTCTTTGCTTTCTTCTCTTAAGGGTTGCTAGGGCAGTGTGCAGCGCCCAGAGCATGCAGTGTCAGTTGAAATACAAGCGAATGTCAGACGAGTGCTGTACACACTAGGTTACGCAGGCTTAGTCAATCCTTTCCTGCCATAACATAGCTTCACGCCATGCATTGTTTTGCCAAGAAATTGAATGAGATTTTGGGATTAGAAAAAGCAACTCTCTTACAACACATTTGAGGGGGATACGTCGTCACTTTCAGACGCTCTGCGTCGCTTTTATAGTGCTGCACAATGACGCCCGACAAGTAGCAAAATGCAAAATAAGTAGATTGGCAGGTCCAGATGTTGTCGCAGTTACCTGTCACCCTTGCTATCCACCCTCGGGCAGACACAAAAGTAAGTAGTCTTAGGAGCTAAAGAATTGATTGAGAAGCTTCTGAACTGGCATGGTTGGCATGCTTTGACTATGGGAGGAGTGGAAGGATCGGGTATGCAGTGAAATGTATCACGCTCCCTCAACCTTTCAATTGTCAAATCCTTGGTGACACCGTTGTTCCCATCGTCAAATGCTTAAACAGCAGGGATTATATTAAGCCACTGCCCTCTCAACCTTACGCTCCTCCTGTGTTCCTTGATGACACCGCTCCTCCCCCATAGTACCAAAATGCTGACCGTGCCATCACTGCTGTAAAACGTGAAGTCTCATCTTTACAATGATATTGTGCAATTTTGCAACTCTCAGGGACAATGTCACGCTGCTCAACCGTGTGACTGAGGTCATCAACTACTGGCAAGACGGGGAGGTCAAGCACTCAATTGAGGAGGCCAGGGCCCTTTTCCCAGACTGCCAGTTCTCTTAAAAGCCCCCCCCTCCCCTTGTCTCACAACGCTGTATTTCCATCCACCCTCCATGCTGTCATTTAAATGCTCTCCCCTCGATCCATCATTCGCTTCATGCAGCGTTCCTTAGTGTTAGTTGTTAGTTATTTAACATGAAAATTGCTGATTTTTTTCTGGGGTATTCCTAGGTAGAATGCCTGGAGCAAACTACCACAGTATCCTCGCTTGCATCCTTTTGCTTTCCAACAGCAAACGCAAAGGTGCAACTTGTTATTTTTCTCACTTTCCTAAACTCTCCCACCAACCTGATTGAGAGGTTTATCTCAAGTTTTAGCAGCGTCCTCATTCTTTGCTTGCAATAAAGCTTTGTCTTGGAGGCTCTTTTCAACAAACCAAGTTGTAAACCAGATGTTTGAGTTTGACAACGACATTAACACAATAACTGACTAGCAAAAGATCCGCTCCATAGAAGGCAAGGGCTCAAGAAGGTGATGGGCAAATACCAACATCCCAGGAACAGAAATATGATCCTTCAATCAGCTTTTCCCTGCCTCTACAGTTATCCAGGAAAGAAGTAAGGTAAGGTAAGGTTGCATCGCTCTACATGCCTCTGGTGGGCATCTGAGCGGAAGCTTGGTTCATAAAGGGGGTAAGGGTTACACAGCTATATCCGCCAGCGAGGGCAGTTGAGCTATAGCAAAAAAAGGCAGCTTCAAGAAGAGAAAGAGGCCAGACTGAACAAGACACCAGAAAAAGAAGCTAGAGGGAACATGA
>Ga0307945_1003769_pt1 | contig 12273 bp, 14 predicted proteins | sample OrgLakmetagen228_FD_201818 | JGI IMG/M metagenome (GOLD analysis project Ga0307945, IMG submission 201818) | Saline water microbial communities from Organic Lake, Antarctica - #228 | ecosystem: Environmental > Aquatic > Non-marine Saline and Alkaline > Saline | place: Antarctica: Organic Lake...
TGTAAAGTTGAATTTGGGACCGTAATTACGGTATTGACCGTAATTACCCCGTACAGTATGGTCCGAGTTACAGTCGGCCAAAATTTTCAACTAGGAACCAAGTACTGCGTCCGACTTAGAGTTTCCATGCAAGTCACTGCTGGGCCCTTCCCCCGAGCTGGTGCAGCCCCAACCCAGCCTCAGGGTCGTCAGGGAAGCATTTCTGTGGGTCAATACGTAAGAGGAGCATGCTGGAGGTGTAAATGGGAGGTGTTGGGGTGGAGAGGCCTTTCTAAGGCCATCTTTGCACAGGCAGTGCCAGCTTGGCACCGCACCGTACACCGTACAGAAAATTACCGTATTACGGTAAATTAGGGTCCTCCAAAATTGTAATTACGCCGTAATTTACGCCATAATCTACAAAATTACGGTACATACAGTAAAAGGCGTACCGTACTGTACACCGTACAGTGCACAGGCCTGTATACGATATATACATAATACGTTTTATATGCCGTGTGTATACGTATACAGATATCTTATTTACGGTCCTGGCCGGCCAACACAACAATTGTATGGTGCGGCCATATTTGTTGAATACAGTAATTATGTGTAAAATACAAAATACGGTACAACATGAATACGCCGTATGACACATCTCTGGTGAATAGTAATACCAAAATTACCCCTTTTCTTTAATAGGCTTGACAATCCTGTCATGAAGTGCAGCCACAGCACTCTTTTCTGTCCCTCCAGTTAATAGGTTTTAACTCACGCAATCACACTCATCTAAACCTCGGGCTCAAGATAACTGCTGCCTGTCTGCACATGCTCCCCAATCCTAGGTAAAGGTGCTGACTGCGTCCCCTCTCTGTGTGTAAAATGTTTTGTGTGAAGGTATGCTCATGCTGAGGCCCGAAAGTCGCCTGTGGTTGATGGCAAGGTGCTGCGGACAGCTGATGGAAAGGAAATGCGCTTCCCTGTGCTCCTCACGCCTCAGGTATGTGATTGTGTGTGTCTGCGTGCCTGTGCCTGTGTGTGTAGGTGTGGTACCATGTATTTGTACACTGCACATAACTGCAATGCTGTGTGGTGCGCACAAGTCTACTCTATTGTGTTGCTAGCGGCTCCGTGCAAGCTTGTGGGGTGTGAGTGGACCATTTTTATAACTTGCTTGTGCGTCTTGTTCACCCTGCCTGTGTATATATGATTGTTCTTCCTTTCCAACTCAGAGGCAATAGTCACCACAAGATGCCATGTATAGCCAGTGGGGATTGGCATGTGTATTCAGGGCTATCAGCAGTGGTCCTGTGTGAATGTGCGTGTGCATATGTGAGATAATCTGCTCCCTATGTAATAACCTATGGTTTCTTCTTGAGTACTGGAGGCATGTTTTATCCATAGATTCCCTGTTGTGCGCTTCCTGAAAATACGCGTGTGTAAACGTCTGCGCACACACACACAAACACACAAAACACACGCTTCATCACATGTGCCCTGGTTAATCAGGAAAAGGAGGTGGCGCGGCAGGTGGTGATGGCCTTCAACCAAAATGTGTGTGGCTTCGACCTGCTGCGCTCAGAGAAAGGAAAGAGGTGTGTGCAATCGTATGCTAATTACAACGATGCTAATTAGGTGCATGTGTGTCCGCGCAACTGTCTGAGGGCTCGTATTAAAAGCAAGGCTTTTGTACATTGCTGGACAAAAGATATTCTATGGATTTGGATAGGGAGCAGGTGAAGGCACTTGAGAGCAAGCGAGCGCGCGCCGGAATGGTCCTTCTATTATTTGGTTATCAAAATAAAGACGGGAGGAAAGAAGCAAACCCTCCCCCAACAGTTCTAAGGTTCACTGGTTATGTTTTGCAATGTGTGTGTATGTTTGTGGACGTGCACATGTGTACGAGTTTGTAAGTGTGTGAGTGCATGTTTGCGCCTAGCTTACAGGCGGGGCTGGCGGCTATTTTCTTCTTACCACGTATTTCCCTCGTCATTGCTTACTGATGCCATCCATCAGCGTTAAAATATCATCTGCTGCTCATCATTGCCAACCATCATGTTTGACAGTCATTCACTACAAACATTACCATCCATTTGTAAAACACCAACATGCCCACCCCTCACCTGTCTTTGCAGTTATGTGTGTGACGTGAACGGATGGTCGTTTGTGAAGAACTCCAAACGCTACTACGACGACTCTGCAGGAATCCTACGCAGGTGTGTGCGTACGCATGCGTGAGTTTTTGTGTGTGTATAAGTGCTTGCTAGAAATCGTTGTTATGCAACTGTGATGCTTTCAGTCTTTTGCTGGAGCTTCCAGGAGCTCATTGTTGCTTCTCATCAAGCTTGCGTATAACTTTCTGACAGGCCGGCGATACAGACATCCATGCCCCAGACTGATGATCTGCTAGTCCACATTGCCTCTCATCATGCATGTTTCGGGGTCACTTGCTTTGAGACATGAAAAGTCCCCGAATACATGCGAGCAAGCGCCCCACAAAGAAATCACGCAAGTAATCATTTACACATACATGTGCACACAAAGGAATCACGCGATCAATCGTTCACACATACATGTGCACACAAAAAATTTACGCAATTAATCATTCACACATACATGTGCACACAAAGAATTCAGCAATTTATCATTCACACGTACATGTGCACACAAAGAATTCACGCAATTATTCATTCACACATACATGTGCACACATGCATTGTATGCAGCATGATCCTGGGTGCCGTTGCACCTCAGCACCTGGCTGCCATGCCCACGCCTGACGTGACGTTTTCGTCCCTCAACCCAAGCAACCTGTCCAAGCACGCCCACAGCCACAGCCACTTGTACGGGCTGGAGCAGGATGACGCGGCGCTGCTAATGGATGCAGATGAGGTGTGTGTGTGTGTGTGTGTGTGTGTGTGTGTGTGTGTGTGTGTGTGTGTGTGTGAAGAGGTGTCTCATCGTGTTACGATAAATAACATTTGTACGGGCTGCAGCAGGATGACGCGGCGCCGCTGATGGATGCAGATGAGTTTTGTGAGGTGATGAGATTTTATTTCTTGTACAATGAACTGTAGAGAGAATGGTCTTAGACATTTGTATGGACTGAAGCAGAATGACGTGGCGCTGCTGATGGATGCAGACGAGGTATGTGTATGTGACATGGCAAAGTATTTATGGTTTTTAGACATTTGCATGGGCTGGAGCAGGATGACGCAGCACTGCTGATGGATGCAAGGTTCAATATGTGCATGTTTGTATGCATGTCTGTGTGTATACGTCTTTGTGTGTGTGCCCAGTGTCAGACTTTGTGTATGTGGCTCATTGCACCTGGGCCAAGGCGAGCTTAAGAGCAGCAGATGTACTTGTGCAGCACTTTTAATCCTCATCACAAATTGCTCGTACAGTGCAGGTCGTCCCCACGCCAAAGTCACCCCAAACAGTGCCAATAAGCTATTCACCCAATTCAAAGCTCGCTCTACCGCATCCGAATGCAAGACTTGACTTTACATCTGAACTATTGACATTTGCTGGAAATTTGGCATTCTGGGGGGCTGCATGGGGCCCGGTGTATCTTTTGCACCCACATTGGCAGGGAAAAGGTGCAATTCTAAACTTGCACCGATCAACTTTTGCTTCAGGATGTAAGCATTTTAGAATGTCATATAACAATGCTGCAGTGTCGAACTCGGGGCAGGGGTACTGGGAATGCCTGCTAGTAGGAGGCACCACACAAGGGACACAGGGGAAAAAGGCAGATTTCTGTCGCTCCAAGCCTGCTGCGAGTTTTTCTTCTATGTCGTCACTTGGGAACAGCTAGAGACACACGACTTGCATAAAAGTAAAACAAAATGGTCTGCTGGTGCCCCAAGAAGCACTGAACTCACAACTAATAAAAAATCTTGGTTGCTCACACCTGCACACATATGCTACACACACACACACACGCACACGCATATAGCCTGGTGGTGGCCTGGAAGAGGAGCTGGCATCCTGCATCGACGATGCTGAGATTGCGCGCACCGATCACCGCTCTGAGAATGATGAGCTGCGTTGTGTGCTTGCCGTCATTCGACACGGAGGTGTGTGTATGTGTGCCATCAGCAGTGTGTGCGTGTCCACGCTTGTGTGTGTGTGTGTGTGTGTGTGTGTGTGTGTGTGTGTGTGTGCGTTTGTCCATGCAGCTGTCCATGAATTTGTACAGGAGTATGTTTTTGAGTGCGTGGAAAAGAGGAGGTGAGTTCTAATTTAACATCAGCACATAAGAGGGATACTGAGTGCTGTATTTCAGGTGCTGTTTAAGGTACCCAGTTTTTCCTCGTGTCCTACCTGTAAAATAACAGGAGCAAATCGGGAAATTGTTTGAGGACGGGTTATGATGGGCAAAGAGCATTCAAGCTTTGTTCTCCTACTTGGCCCCTTGCCCCACAGATTGCAACCCCAAATAGAAGCTGAAGCTGCACACTTGCTCTCTTGCTTGGCCCCTTGCCCCACAGATCGTACTCCCAAACAGAAGCTCAAGCTGCACACCACTGCTGAGCCCCTGCTGACGCTGTTCAAGAAGTACAAGGACGCAAAGGGCAAGCAGGCCAAGCTGAAGAGCCCAGGCCAGCTTCAGGAGCTGCTCAACATCACACGTCAGCTGCTGCAGGTGTGTGGGTGTATACATGCTTGTATGTATGTGTGCGTGTGTGCGTGTGTGTGTGTGTGAGAGAGAGAGCGCGCAATATCCTCTAGCTGCATCAGATGGTGTCTACTGTAAGAGCTGCTCAACGTTACACCAGCTGCTGCAGGTGCTTGGGTGTTTATATATGCATGTGTGATTGCGTGTGTGTGAGTGTGCGCGTGCGCATGAGTGAGCACACCCTACTCCAGCTGCTGCAGCTGCTGCAGTGGTGGTGGTGCTGTAAGGACTGTTGGCATCAGAAGTCAGCTGCCACAAACAAAGTCGCTTGCACACACTCACCCATATTTGCGGCCCGATACATCTTTCAACTTTCATGCACAGTCCATGGAGAAGCCTCAAGACGAGTCCTCTGCCCAAGGCCGCCCTCCCTCCACTGCTCCCCAGCAGGTGTGTGTGTATGTGTGTGTGTATGCTGTGTACATGTTGTTCATAATGTGTGCATGTGTGTTCCAACAAAAAAAAGTTAGACAAATGTGTAATTCTTAGTTTAGGAGGTCTGCCCTTTTCCCCTGCTCTGCCCCCCAGGTGGCCACAGCACTACAAAAGGTGCACACACATTGTGCCTTAGATTGTTAATGACACACGCGCGCACACACACACACTTCGCCTCCCAGGTGTGGCACTACGACAAGCGCGGCAGCTCTGGCAGTCAGCCAGATGGGAGCGGAGAAAGAGGTGGAGCATCCTCAGCAGCCGCTGCAGCCGCTGTCGCCGCTGTTGCCGAAGCTGGGGCAGGTGTGTGTGTTTATGTGTGTGTGAGTGTGTGAGTGTGTGTGTGAGTGTGTGTGTGTGTTTGGTCTATATATGTGCCTGATTTCAGTGACCTATATGGTGGCTTTTTGGGTCTAGTGCAGTTGCTGATACACCAGAAGGAAAGAGGCAGATGTGGAGCTGCGTAAATCAATGCATCGTGTTGGCTAGTACGCGCACACACACATACAGCTCACTTTGCCAAAAACATCTGGATAGGGGATGACGCAAACGCCGAGCTGCGTGAAAAGCTGCGCATTGTGCGCACGGTGCTGGAGCAGGCGAGCTTCAATGGCATCAACCGCAAAGTGCAGATCAAGCCCACGCGCTGGAGAACAGTAGCGCCTGCTCAGGTAGGAGAAGGGTGTGCTTCTGCTTGCGGGTGTGATATGAAGTGTGGGTGTAGGTGTAGGTATGAGTGTGGCTGTGCGTGCGAGTGTACGTCTGCTTATTGGCGTGGGTATGGGTGTAGGTGTGGGTGTAGGTGTGAGCGTGGCTGTGTGTGCGAGTGTACGTCTGCTTATTGGTGTGGGTATGGGTGTGGGTGTGGGTGTAGGTGTGAGTGTGGCTGTGCGTGCGAGTGTATGTCTGCTTATTGGTATGGGTATGGGTATAAGTGTGAGATGTGATGGTGGGTGCAGGCGTGGGTGCAGGTGTGGGTGCGGAGCAAACATACATTTGAGTTGTAACAGGTGCCTGTGCCCCCTCACTTTCAAAGCCTGAACCCTGCTTCTATCTTCTGCCGCCCTTTCTGTTGGTGCAGCCAGGAGTGTTTAAAAGGATGTGTGCGGTTGTGCTTCCTCTTGGCTCGCTCCCAAGGCCTGGCCACACATAGGTCGCCTGCTTTGCAGAGAAGGAAAGGCATCCATAAGAAAGAGCGCTCCTGCTCACATCGTTTTGTTCCAGGTGGTGCAATCCACTTTTTCCCTACAGCGCTCCCTAGCACTGTTGAGTTGTCAGATGAAACCACCATCACAACCAAGTATGAGCCTTGGCACACCTGAGCTCACATCCTGCTTGCAGGACTCCACAGTGGGTGCAGGTGCAGCTGGCAGTGCCAAGGCAGAGGGTTCCTTTGTAGTCTGGGCAATGTTCCCTCACACTTACTTTACTGTCTGCTTCACACCGTGTCTCTGACACTGGTCCGTTCCTGCCTGCAGCCTAAAGTCACCAGTGAGGGTGCAGGCGCAAGTGGCGTTGGCAAGGCAGGATGCGCTTTGTGTATCAGACACTGCTCCCTCACACTCACTTCACTGTTCTTTCCTTCCTCATAAATGGTCCCTGACACTGTTTGTTTCTATCTGTCGCCTACAATTTGCTCACACTGTTTCCTGCTAGGTCGTTTTGTGTTCCTCATACTGGTTCCTGACACAATTTGTTCCTGCCTGCAGCCTGCTACTAGCTCGCACTGCTTCCTGCTGTTTTACACTGTGTTCCTCATACTGGTCCCTGACACTGCTTGTTCCTATCTGTGGCCTACAATTTGCTTACACAGTTGAGTTCCTCATACTGGTCCCTGACACTGTTTGTTCCTGCCTGCAGCCTGAGGCCTCCACCAGTGAGGGTGCAGGTGCAGCTGGCAGTGCCAAGGCAGAGGGGGCAGACAAGGCAGGTGCAGGCGGTGGTGATGGGAGTGGTGGCGGTGACGATAAAAGTGCTGCTGATGCTGCTGGGGGGGGGCCAGCTCAGGATCAGAAGGAACAAGCCAAGGAGCAAAAAGACCAGGCCAAGGAACCACCCAAGGAGCTGGAGGAGGCCCTGCTGGTGTGCAAGTGGGGAGGTGTGCTCACACACGCAGGCAGGCAACAAGCGGAGGACCTGGGGAAGGTGTTCAGGCTGGTTATGTATCCTCGGTGAGTCTCAAATATTAGTTTAAGCTGCCCATTCATTAAGTTTCCAAGCGCGCTTTATAGACGGGCGTACAGACGAAACAAACACCTTTCCAACGCAACTTCCAGATCACAACACGGTCCAAGGTTGGAAAGATATGGAATATTTAAGTGGTCGTTTATTTCGCCTCAGGTCGTTTCCGGGTATCTTCTGGTACCCGGGACATTTTTCGGGTGTACCTGGAACATACCGCCTCAAATAGGTTTCTAAGTTTTGTGGCTGGTGCTTTTAGGCCTATGTGTTTTAGTAGGACTGCCATGTGATTGGCAAAAGCGAATGAATGATGACGTGGTTGAAAAAGCATGTACCCTAGGTGCGTCCTTGCAAGTTTATGGTTGGTTGTGTGTGTTGGGAAGGGAGGGCGCATTTGCCCACATCGTGTCTTAGAGCGTGCAAGTACTTGTGTGTACGATTGTGTGTGTGTGTTTGTGCGTGCATTCGTGTGTTGTGCGTGCATTCGTGTGTTGCGCACATGTGTAGGCGATAAGGATAAAGATGTTTTGCAAGCAAAGGTCACCCATCCCATCACCAATAGCTTAAGAGTATGTCTTGGGTTTGTTTTGCGTGTTCGAGTGAGACTTGAGTGGTAGATGAAATGGCAAGCTTTCTGGACTGGTCAGACTTTTTCTTTAACGACTAACAACTGAACCACTCCATACCAGCCTCTGTCAGCCATGCCATTCTTTTCACAGACCTGTTTTACGCCTGCAGCTTCAGTTTGATCGTTCAAGAATATGTAATAAAATATAGTATACTGAATATTTGCATCACCGCCATTCATTACTGTCAGGCTCCCCTTTACACATTATTCATTTCCTTACTCCACTAGCTGCTCTCCCCCTTCATCTGTGAACATCCATACACACGCGCGCACACACACACACACACACACACACACACACGCAAAGTCACAACTGCATGCACTCACGTACACGTACACATACACATACACACAATTACAAACCCAAATGCGCACATACACACACCACTGCAGCTACGGTTCAGCAGGAGGCGGCCTTCTACGTCTGCACTCTACGTACCGGCATGACCTTAAGATCTACTCCAGTGATGAGGGCCGAGTGCAGGTAAATCAGCTTCCTCTTCCTTTCCTGTGGTATGCGTTGTTAAGTACGTTGCATTGTTATTAGCACTCTCTGCGTCATCGTCACCAGTGAGCCTGCTACTGTGGTAGCACACGGCATTTAGGTGCAGGCATGTTCTCTACTGCCGCGATGTGCCTCTGTACGTCTCTTGCTCACCCATGCTTGTTAGTGGTATGCCTGTGCTCATTCTCTACTCCCGCATGTGCCTCTGTACGTCTCTTGCTCACCCATGCTTGTTAGTGGTATGCCTGTGCTCAGTATGCACCACCTCACAAATCAGGGGGCTTGGTCTCTCTTGGCAACCCATGTGGCTTGAACACCTGGTCTAGTCCTGCCTATAAGTGTGCCCACAGTAATTTGCAGCAACACGAGCCTGTAGGTGTGCCCACAGTAGCCTATAGTTGTGCCCACGGTAGCCTATAGATGTGCCCACAGTAGCCTACAGATGTGCCCACAGTAGCCTGTAGGTGTGCCCATAGTAACCTATAGGTGTGCCCACAGTATTCTGCAGCAAACACACAGGCACCCACTCCTACACACCCACACCCCCACACACCCCCCACACACATACACATACACATACAGGTATGTCCTAAGTTTACGCAACGTGCACTCACAATGCTGCTCATCAATGCTACATGCACACGCTCAATCTTGTGATAACTCCTTACTCGTGTCACACAGGCCCCTGTTTGTTATGTGCACACACAAATGAGCACGCTCCTCACAGCATTGCTCACAACACACGTTTGCACGCAGGCCAGTGCTGCTGCCTTTGCAAAAGGTCTGCTTGATTTGGAGGGAACGAGCCTGACGCCAATTCTCGTATCTTTGGTATGTTCTTTGAGGTCTGCATGAAGGTGGAAAAGGGGTTGCATGTTGACTTGTATGTGAACGCCTCAACATACTCGAGGCCGTGACATGGCAAACACGCAAGTACACGTGTATGAGCACATGCATGCATCTGTGCATCTTACTAGGGTTGGCCAGAACCATACATACATGTGAAAGGTGCAATGTGGTACGCTAAGCGGGGATATTAGAAATTATTATCAATAGTCTTAAACATGCATGTATGTAGGTTCTAACCAACCCTTGACCCTTAAACCACAGGTTAAAACAAGGCCAGTATAAAGTCCAGTATAATAAGTCCTGTATATCTAATATAAATACCAACCCTAATCTTACACCATACTGATCTTACACCTTAGGTCAAGAAGGATGCCAGTATGCTGGACGCCTTTGGCAAGGGTGCCTCTATGGACATCCAGGATGCGAAAGATGCTGTATACAAGGTGAGGCTTTCTTTGTGTGTATGTGTGTGTGTGTTTGTGTTGGAGCGTTTGTGTTTTGCTTTGAAGCGGAGGGAATGCAGTGTCTATGTTGGGGGCAGGGCTATAGAGCACTTAATGTTTACCTTTTAACCTTTTGAAGGTGTGTGTCCGTGGGGGAACAGATTGGATATGCAATTGGCAACATCTAGTAAAATTTTGGATACGTTGCAAGTCTTGGATACACCTCAACCCGTCATTTCAACTCAAAGTGCAATGTAGAGCAATGAATTAGTCTGCAATATCCTCTGTACATTACAAGCAGACCGTGTCATCTTGGGCTAATGCATTGTGTGGGTCCCGGTCATGAACACGTTTTAGGCAAGACCCTCGCTACTCTCATTCTACGGCTTAGGCAGTGAACCAATAGAATGCCTGCTTGTTAGGGCCTTGACGCACGACCCAGATCTTGCTGTAATAAAATGCCTGCTCTTTTAGGCCATGACACATAATCCAGATCTTGCTGTAATAAATGCCTGCTCTTTTCGACCAGACACACAACCCAGTTCTTACTTTTACTAAAGAGCGTAGTAGCGCAAGCGTTGCCCTGGCTAGGCTACGTCCATGTACAAGACCCCCACCTACTCATAACCGACATTTTAACCTCTCATTCCAGTGCTTATCAGTGTTAAGTAAGGTGTACAAATTCTTGTATTGTGTGTGTGTTTGTGGTTCAACCAAGCCCTGGCCACTGCTTTGGCAAGCACAGGGCTTGACTTGTTCCTCTCTGCTAGATTTTTTGATTTGATTTTAATTATCGTGCACGTCGTGTTGCAGGTCATAACACACGACCCAGATAGGGACAAGCTGCAACAATGAAAGTTTATATCGTGCACGTTGCGTTGCAGGTCATGACACACGACCCTGACAAGGACAGCCCTGCAATGACGAAAGACAGCCCCATCCCCACCCCAACAACAGGATCCTCCCCCCACCACATGTCACGCTCCCCATCAGCTGTTGGGGACATGGCAGCTGCCACGGTGCGTACATCAAATGTCCCCACACGCTGTAGTTAGTAATGAATTAAGGACCATGCTGTTGTGAGTAATGAACTAAGGACCATGCTGTTGTGAGTAATGAACTAAGGACCATGCTGTTGTGAGTAATGAACTAAGGACCATGCTGTTGTTACTAATGAATTAAGGACTATGCTGTTGTGAGTAATAAACTAAGGACCATGCTGTTGTTACTAATGAACTAAGGACCATGCTGTTGTGAGTAATGAACTAAGGACCATGCACTGCCCACAAGACTGGAGGTGGATGGTGTCAGTCTTTAATTTGATGTGCATATAATGGACTAAGGACCATGCTCTGCCCACCAGACTGGAGGTGGATGATGTCAGTTTTTTATTCGATGTGCATATAATGAACTAAGGACATGCTCTGCCCACCAGACTGGAGGTGGATGATGTCAGTTTTTTTTTCGATGTGCATATGGGGAGGATCCTGGTTGCCTTTGTGCTGGTGACCCGCATGTGTTGGATAGACCGCAACCGCATGTGTGCGTGTATGTGTGTACCTTCATATGTTAAATTTGTGTATGTATGCGTGTTTGTTTGCGCGTGCATGTGTGTGTGCATGTGTGTGTGAGAAGCAGTGAGGTGTCGGCGTGCTTATTTAGACCACAGCATACTTGCATGCATGGCATACTTGTGCTGATGCTGTGTAATAAAAACACGGCAGATGCACGCACAAGCAATTTGGAGCATGCTTCTTGTTACAGCAACCCTGCGTTACAGCTTTCCTCCTTGAAAATTCATACTATCTGGAAAATCCATTACTGTTTTTTAAACATTTATTTTTAAGCTTTGCCTTGTCCAAAGGATGCTATCATGCAAATGCTGTTGCTTAGCATGCTGCAATACTTGTTACTGAACATTGCTTGTGGTTGCACTTGGTATGACCTTACAAAGTTCACAGCAACATATATTTATATCAATGAATGCATGTCTAGTTATAAATACACATGACACAGGAGGGTGTTTATTTTATTCCTTGGAAGGCATGTCCACTTTTTGGGGTGGACCCCCCTGAGGGACCACCCGCCCCCTAAAACCCCTCCCAGTGCTCCCACCCAGACAAAAAGGGTACCAATCTGCTCCTTTTTATATTCCTGCATCCATCTGCATACTCACCAAGACCTGAAACTGAAGTGTTGCAGAGTTATAGGGCAAAAGTTTAGATACGGACGCCCATGCACACATGACCTACCAGGCACCCACAACTGCTTGCACAGCCCCATATTGCTTCCATTTCTTCAGAATTTCACTGTCTATCTTATGCTGACACAATCCTGGAAGTTTGGAGTGAATTGCTCCTCCATTGGCTTGGCTCACCCCGCGGCCTGCACCCGAGATTGTGTGCCTCTGACTTTTGGACATGTCCACAGACCCACCCTTTTACCCGATTCGCTCAAAAAGGGAGGCAATTGACTGGGCTTGAGCTAAGGATCCCGATGTTATATTTAAAATCTCGTGAAATTGGCCCGGAAAAAAGGGGACATAAATTAAAATCCCACCGGGGGACCA
>Ga0307945_1003770_pt1 | contig 12273 bp, 21 predicted proteins | sample OrgLakmetagen228_FD_201818 | JGI IMG/M metagenome (GOLD analysis project Ga0307945, IMG submission 201818) | Saline water microbial communities from Organic Lake, Antarctica - #228 | ecosystem: Environmental > Aquatic > Non-marine Saline and Alkaline > Saline | place: Antarctica: Organic Lake...
AGTTCATGCAAGGGGGCGGCTCATGCGTGCGTGCGTGCGTGCGTGCTTTGATTGGTGATTGGTGCAGCACAAGCCGAGCCTCCAGCGCAGCACATGGGATGGGGGCGGCTCATGCGTGCGTGCGTGCGTGCTTTGATTGGTGATTGGTGCAGCACAAGCCGAGCCTCCAGTGCAGTTCATGCAAGGGGGCGGCTCATGCGTGCGTGCGTGCGTGCGTGCTTTGATTGGTGATTGGTGCAGCACAAGCCGAGCCTCCAGCGCAGCACATGGGATGGGGGCGGCTCATGCGTGCGTGCGTGCTTTGATTGGTGTTTGGTGCAGCACAGGCCGAGCCTTTAGCGCAGCACATGTGATGGGGGCGGCTCATGCGTGCGTGCGTGCGTGCTTTGATTAGTGATTGGTGCAGCACAAGCTGAGCCTTTAGCTCAGCACATGTGGTGGGGGCGGCTCATGCGTGCGTGCTGTGATTGGTGCAGCACAAGCCGAGCCTTTAGCGCAGCACATGTGATGGGGGCGGCTCATGCGTGCGTGCGTGCGTGCGTGCTTTGATTGGTGATTGGTGCAGCACAAACCGAGCCTCCAGTGCAGTTCATGCGAAGGGGCAACTCATGCGTGCGTCTTTGAGTGAACAGCACAAAGCCAGATCCAGCGTAACAAATTTGATGTGGGGGCTCACACATTTGCGTAGTTATTGATTGCTCGAACTCTGTTCTCAATGACCTTGACAGCCTCAGCTCAAGACATCGATGCTGTTGTGTGCAGAGCACACGCTCTTAGCCAATGCTGTGTGCACAGAACACGCTCTAAGCCAATGCTGTGTGCACAGAACACGCTCTAAGCCAAAGTTGTGTGCACAGAGCACGCTCTAAGCCTCTGTTGTGTGCACAGAACACGCTCTATGCAAATGTTGTGTGCAGAGCACACGCTCGAAGCCAATGTTGTGTGCACAGAACACGCTCTAAGCCTTCTCATCAAAACAGCTCAAGACGTCTACTACAGTGTTTAGAGTTGGCCAGGACCGTTTATTCACACCGTATATGACCGTGCGTATGGCGATGTCCCTGCTGAAAATACCGTATGTACACCGTATATACGAATGAATATATAATTCTGGCCCACCCTAACAATGTTGTGTGCAGAGATCGCTCTAAGCCTTCTCATCAAAACAGGTCAACAATGTGGCTGCACTCGCTCACTTAAAAATGCACACGCCTCTGTTTTCCACACCCTGACCCTGATCCACATCCGGGCCCATAGCCACCACACTCAAGCTTACAGTCACACCCACACCTGCACCCAAACCTGCACCCACACCTACATCCACCCTCACCCTAATCCACATCTGAGCCCAAAGCCACCACACTCAAGCTTACACTCACACCCACACCTGCACCCAAACCTGCACCCACACCTACATCCACCCTCACCCTATTCCACATCCGAGCCCATAGCCACCACACTCAAGCTTACAGTCACACCCACACTTATACCCAGGCCCATACCCACACCTGCACCCACACTTACGTCCACCCACACCTGCACCTACACCTACACTTATGTCCACATTCACACCCATACCACACCTACACGACTATAATGTGTACGTACCAGCAAGTCCATGATGCCTGTGGTGGCAGCTCTGGCATCAAAGGTCAGCCCCAGAGGGCGTGTAGCACCCCCGGGCAGCTGCAGGCGAGGGGGTGTGAACTGCAAGCCACATGGTGTTGTGTGTCAGAGTGGTGTTGCACATTTTTAAGGATGCGCGTGCAAGCAACACGGTTGAGCGTGGCTGGAGGTGTAGTTAAACAGGGGGTGTGAAATGCAAGCCACACGGTGTTGTGTGTCAGAGTGGTGTTGCACATTTTTAAGGACGTGCGTGCAAGCAACACGGTTAAGCGTGGCTGGAGGTGTAGTTAAACAGGGGGTGTGAACTGCACGCCACACGGTGTTGTGTGTCAGAGTGGTGTTACACATTTTTGAAGGATGCGCGTGCAAGCAACACGGTTGAGCATGGCTGGAGGTGTAGTTAAACAGGGGGTGTGGAATGCAAGCCACATGGTGTTGTGTGTCAGAGTGGTGTTGCACATTTTGAAGGATGCGCGTGCAAGCAACACGGTTAAGCGTGGCTGGAGGTGCAGTTAAACAGGGGGTGTGAAATGCAAGCCACACGGTGTTGAGAGAGAGAGAGAGAGAGAGAGTGGTTTTGCACTTTGTAGGCAGTGCAGATTGCACGCACAGGGTAGCAGCACATCAAGAGCATCACAGACACGCCCAAACTCATTCAATCAATCGCACACAAATGATGATGCTAATATATTATATTCAAACGCCTACATCCGCTCCCACACCCACCCACCCACCCACCCATGCAGACACGCACGCACACGCACACGCACACGCACACGCACACGCACACGCACACACACACACACACTCTCTAAAAAAAGACACACACACACATGAGCATACCAGCAGCAGCCAGGGCTGGTTGTAGGTCAACTTGACTACGCACACATGTTCACACTCATGTCCAATATCATATTAGTATTATAAGTCGCACACAGACGTACACACACACACACACACACACACGGGCGCACCTGCAACAGCCAGGGCTGGTTGCAGCGCATCGTGAACGTTCGAAACGCGGGGTATGGGTTGGTGTAGGATATCTTCTTGTTTGCCACAGCACCCACAGGGATCTCCATTTCAAAGGTGCGTGTGACGAGAGGACCCAAGCCCTCTGCTGCCACAATGAGTGCGTACACTAATTCACGGCTCTCCACGTCAACAAGGTGCACCTGTGTTTACATGTGTGTGTGTGTGTATGTAATGCGCAAGTATGCACGCGTGTGTGAGAGTGTGTGTATGCGTGCCTGCATGTGTGTGTTTGAGTGTGTCTGTGCGTGCCTGCATGTGTGTGTGTGTGTGTGTGTGCGCGTGCCTGCATGTGTGTGTGCGTGCCTGCATGTGCATGTGTGTGTGCCTGCATGTGTGTGTGAGTGTGTGTGTGTGTGCGTGCCTGTATGTGTGTGTGTGTTTGAGTGTGTCTGAGCGTGCCTGCATGTGTGTGTGTGCCTGCATGTGTGTGTGTGAGTGTGTGTGTGTGCGTGCCTGCATATGTGTGTGTGTTTGAGTGTGTCTGTGCGTGCCTGCATGCGTGTGTGTGTGCCTGCATGTGTGTGTGTGAGTGCCTGCATGTGTGTGTTTGTGTGTGTGCGTGCCTGCCTGCCTGCCTGTGTGTGTGTATGTGTGGAGCATATCATATGAGGTACGTACATAATATAAGGTGCGTAGTGTATTGTCCTTAAAACAAGATCCTACGGCCCTACGAAGATGATATGTTGCCGGCCAATGTTGCAGGCCCTACAAAGGCCAATGTTGCGGCCCTACAAAGATGATCTGTTGCAGTTCAATGTTGCAGGCCAATGTTGATCTGTTGCAGGCCAATAATGCAGGCCAATTATTATTAATGTTGCAGGCCAATGTTGCAGGCCAATGCCTGGCACTTTGCACCATGCCTTCACAAACACCCACCCACCCCCACACTCACACTCCAAACCTAAGCTCCCACCAACCCACATGCAACCACAGTCACGCTCACTCCCACACAAATTTATGCACCCCACCCTCAACACCAACCCCATCCCCCCACAGCCGTAATCACACCCACACCCACACACCCACACACATACACCCACACCCACACCCACACACGCACCCACACGCACGCACACACCCACCTTGATGTCCTTGGGGCCTGCAGTCACAGGCTTGAAGCTCAGCAGCACTTCTGTCAGCGCACCCGCCACCAGCACAAAGCCATCAGGAGATACCTGTGTGCACGTTGTGTGCATGTGTGTATATGCACGCATGTGCCTGTGCTTGTGTGCTTGTGTGCTTGTGTGTGTGTGTGTGTGTGCCTGTGTGTGTGTGCGTGTGTGTTTGTGTGTGTGAGTTTGTGTGTGTGTGTGTGTGTGTGTGTGTGTGTGTTTGTGTGTGTTTGTGTATGTGCGTGTGTGTGCGTGTGTGTGTGCCTGTGTGTGCGTGTGTGTGTGTGTGTGCGTGTGTATGTGTGTGCCTGTGTGTGTGTGTGTGTGTGTGCGCGTGTGTGTGCGCGTGCGTGTGTGCGTGTTTGTATCCCACTTGCCTGATCCCTCCTACTCAATCGTACCCGTAAAAAACCACGCAAAAACTTGCATCTCTCAGTTAAAATTGCTTGCGTCGTGTGCGTGGCTGCGCTCATTTGTGTGACCTGATTCACTCGTCACTGGATGTCATAACTTGATCCTGCTTGGTCGCACACAATCAGGGTTGGCCAGAACCGTATATATACACCGTATTTCCGGTAATTTCCCTGCCAGAAAATCGTATATGCACCGTACTTATGTGGTACTGGCCAACCCTACGCATAATTGTGAGCAGGGCAAAGGCAGAAGACAGGGAGTGCGGAAACAAGAGGGCAAAGAGCGTGGAGACAGGGAAACAGGGAGCGTGAAGATTAAGAGGCAGGGCGCAGGGCGCAGGAAGACAGGGAGCGTGAAGATCAAGAGGCAGGAGTGTGAAGATTAAGAGGCAGGGTGCAGGAAGACAGGGAGCGTGAAGATTAAGAGGCAGGAGTGTGAAGATTAAGAGGCAGGGTGCAGGAAGACAGGGAGCGTGAAGATTAAGAGGCAGGGTGCAGGAAGACAGGGAGCGTGAAGATTAAGAGGCAGGGTGCAGGAAGACATGGAGCGTGAAGATTAAGAGGCAGGGTGCAGGGAAACAGGGAGCGTGAAGATTAAGAGGCAGGGTGCAGGGAAACAGGGAGCGTGAAGATTAAGAGGCAGGGTGCAGGAAGACATGGAGCGTGAAGATTGAGAGGCAGGGTGCAGGGAAACAGGGAGCGTGAAGATTAAGAGGCAGGGCGCAGGAAGACATGGAGCGTGAAGATTAAGTGGCAGGGTGCAGGGAAACAGTGAGTGTGAAGATTAAGAGGCAGGGTGCAGGGAAACAGTGAGTGTGAAGATTAAGAGGCAGGGTGCAGGAAGACAGGGAGCGTGAAGATTAAGAGGCAGGGCGCAGGAAGACAGGGAGGCAGGGCAGAGGAAGACAGGGAGTCATGAAACGGAATGCTAAGGAGCACAGAACGTGCTATGTCTCCCTCTCATGCCCACATTCTCACAGACTTGCAGCTTGCCGGTATGTGATGCAGAAAACACTTTAAAGCCCGTTTGCAATCTAATGCACAAGACGTTGAACACAAGCACCCACACCCACACTCTCACACACACACCTGCAGCTCGTCAGGGTGGGAGGTGTAAGCAGCCACATGCTGCAACATCATTTATCAGCAGGCAATGTTAATACACACACATACATAATACACAGCACCCACACCCACACCCTCACACACACCTGCAGCTCGTCAGGGTGGGAGGTGTAGGCAGCCACACGCTGCAACACCATTTCTCAGCAGGCAATGTTAGTACACACACATACATAATACACAGCACCCAAACCCAAACCCACACCCTCACACACATCTGCAGCTCATCAGGGTGGGAGGTGTAGGCAGCCACACGCTGCAACACCATTTCTCAGCAGGCAATGTTAATACACACACATACATAATACATAATACACAGCACCCACACCCTCACACACACCTGCAGCTCATCAGGGTGGGAGGTGTAGGCAGCCACACGCCGCGACACCATTGCCCCACGCACAACTACGCTGGCGGTGCTGCTCTGTCCTATCATGGCGCGCATGTCCACCTTGCGCAAGCTGTGCACAAACACCTGCGCGCACTCACAGCAGATACACACACATGGCACACACATTTGTTTTGGTTGATGTTCACCTTGCGCAAGCTGTGCACAAACACCTGTGCGCACTCACAGCATATATACACACACACACATGGCACACACATGTATTTCAGTCGATCATGGCGCGCATGTCCACCTTGCTCAAGCTGTGCACAAACATCTGTGCGCGCTCACAGCATATACACACACACATGGCACACACATGAATTTCAGTCGATCATGGCGCGCATGTCCACCTTGCGCAAGCTGTGCACGAACACCTGCGCGCGCTCACAGCAGATACGCACAAACACCTGTGTGCGCTCACAGCAGATACGCACACACGGCACACACATTTGTTTTGTTTGGTTGCGGCATTCAGGTAGAGAGTGAAGAACACTTGGGCAGAATGAGCAAGCGTGGCAGACATGTCCACCTCTGATATGAGTGACACACATGTCCACCTCTGGTATGAGTGACACACATATCTACCTCTAATATGGGTTGCACACATGTCCACCTCTGGTATGAGTGGCATACATATCCACCCATGGTATGAGTGGCATACATATTTACCCATGGTATGAGTGACACACATATCCACCTCTGGTATGAGTGGCACACATGTCCACCTCTGGTATGAGTGGCACACATATCCACCTCTGGTATGGACAGTTATGCACCTCTGGTATTAGTTATGCACCTCTGGTATTAGTTATGCACCTCTGGAATTAGTTATGCACCGACATATCCACCTCTGGTATTAGTTATGCACCGACACCTGCAAGCACGCGCCTGGTATTGCAGTAGAGACTTCCTCACCGTGCTACTACGGTGTTCGTGGGGGAGACTCACGGCACTTCGAGCAAATGTGTCTTCTCCTTTTCTTTAATTGATGCAGGTAGTGTTTTGCTGCCTGCGTAGTTTTTCTCGTTCTTTTTCTTGTTACGTACGGGCACATCCACACGGCTTCCTCACTGTGCTGCTATGTACATGTTCATGCACATGCACATGCACATGCGCATGCACATGCACATGCACATGCACATGCACATGCACATGCACAGATCATGCACTGGCTTCCTCACCGTGCTGCTTTGTAAATGCACATGCACAGATCATGCACATGGCTTCCTCATCGTGCTGCTTCGCACAGGCACATGCACATGCACAGATCATGCACATGGCCTTGCGGTAGATGCTTCCTAGACTTCCTGACTGTGGCTGCTATACACACACACACGCACACACCACTCTGCTCGATCATCCAGCCATTGGAAACCAACAGGCATACAGCATGACATGCATGCTGATGTCAATGCATGCTGATGTCAGGCATTGCATTAACAAAGCGTCGCAACTGTGTACAGTTGTATGGTGCACTCAATCCAACCCATTGTTTCTTCGTACACAAAGGCGCACTCAACTGCACCTACACCCACACCCACATCTACACCCACACCCACACCCACACCCACACCCACATGCGGGCATCCACACCCACACCCACATCCACACCCACCTGCCACACTTCAATGGGACGAGCAAGCAGCCTGTCACCATATAAGACCACGTAGAAGTGAGTGACCTCAGGAGCTGGCCCACACTTGTATTTAATGTACACCTGTGTGTGTTTGTGTGTGTGTGTAAGTGCGTGTGTGTGCGTGTGTGTGTGTCCTCATTGTGCATGTGTTTGTGTAGATGTATGCAAGTGCGTGCATATGTGCTTGTGTGTTGAAGTGCGCACGTGCTTGTGCGTGTGTGTGTGTGTGTGTGTGTGTGTGTGTGTGTGTGTGTTTGTGTGTCTAAACACACATGGAGGCCATGGCCCAACCCTTTCCTTTAATGCGTGACTGTGAGCACGGCTGTGTGATACGCACAGGCACATACACACGCACCCACACTCTTCTCTCATCACGCACGCACACACACACACACTCAGAAACACAGCACACACACATACAAACACACCCACACTCTTCTCTCATCATGCTCACATACACACACTCAGAAACACAGCACACATACAAACACACCCACAGTCTTCTCTGATCACGCACGCACACATACACACACTCAGAAGCACAGTGCACATACATCTAACCAAACCCACACTCTTTGCACATATCACGCATGCCAGTTGTCACAGCCATGCCAGTTGTCACAGCCATGTCAGTTGTCACAGCCATGCCAGATATCACAGCCATGCCAGTTGTCACAGCCATGCCAGCTGTCACAGCCATGCTAATGCTGCTGCCTGCACAATGTATCAAAGTCATATAAACGCACACATACACACACACAGACACACAGTACACGCACCTACACACAATTGCGCAACCTAAGCCCTCACCTCGTCGCGTGTGCCAGGCCCCCCTGCCATGCCACTGCTGCTGCCTGCATAATGTGGGGTTGCCTTCTACACACGCACGCACACAGACACACAGTATACGCACACGCACCCACACACATTTGTGCAACCTAAGCCCTCACCTCGTCGCGTGTGCCAGGCCCCCCTGCCATGCCACTGCTACTGCCTGCGCCGGTTATAACGTCTGGATGGGAGGCAGCCACTGCTAACGAACGTAGGGCCGGGCCGCTGAAGACAGAGGCCGCTCCTCCACCAGATAGGTGGTTGAGGTTGATGACTTGGCGCATGAGCTCACGCTCTGGGTGAGAGAACCTGAGTGTGTGTGTGAGTGTGTGTGAGTGTGTGTGTGTGTGCGTGTGCGTGTATGTATGCATGACTTGGCGCATGAGCTCACGCTCTAAGTGAGAGAACCTGAGAGTGTGTGTGTGAGTGTGTGTGTGTGTGTTTTGTGTATTTGTATGGTTGCAAGCCTCTGTATGTGCACCTGTGGGTACGTGTGTGTGTGCGTGTGTGTGTGTGTGCGCGTGCGTGTATGTGTGTGTGCGTGTATGTGTGTGTGTGTGTGTGTGTGTGTGTGCATCTTGTGCACATGTTGGTATGAATGTAGATTTGCGTGCGGTGGCCTTGCATGGAACTTTCTTTCCACTTAACACTTAACCACACAAAAGAACATTGATGAAGTCACGTGTCAGATGTGCACACAAAAATGGCAAAAATAGTCATGAAGTCACGTGCCAGATTTGCAACCCTGGATTTCCGTGTGAGATCTGGCAGGCGTCATGGCAGATCTACAGCTATGGCACCCTGTGCGTCATGGCAGATCTTCAGCTATGGCACCCTGTGCGTCATGGCAGATCAACAGCTATGGCACCCTGTGCGTCATGGCAGATCTACAGCTATGGCGCCCTGTGCGTCATAGCAGAACTACAGCTATGGCACCCTGTGCGTCATGGCAGATCTACAGCTATGGCGCCCTGTGCGTCATGGCAGATCTACAGCTATGGCGCCCTGTGCGTCATGGCAGAACTACAGCTATGGCACCCTGTGCGTCATGGCAGATCTACAGCTATGGCACCCTGTGCGTCATGGCATATCTACATCTATGGTACCTTGTGTGTCATGGCAGATCTACAGCTATGGTATCATGTGTGTTCCCACACCGAATCGGAACCAATTCAGCTGCCTTGAAAGCCTAGTGAAGAGTGACTCACCTTTGAATCTTAGCTTGAACACCAACCAATCACACACAGTAGCTCACAACAAACAACCACACACACACAGTAGCTCACAACAAACCACACACACACACACAGTAGCTCACAACAAACAACCACACACACACACAGTAGCTCACAACAAACGACCACACACACACACACACACACAGTAGCTCACAACAAACAACCACACACACACAGTAGCTCACAACAAACGACCACACACACACACACACACACACACACACACACACACACACACACACAGTAGATTACAACAAACAACCACACACACACACACATACGCAACAAACAACAGCCCCCCGCTTCCCCTAACACTCAGACCAAAACAATGACTGGCCTGAAAGTGCGGTCAATGATGAGTGGGCGTGGTGCGATCCGCAGCTCCAGCACACCCGCAGAGTGGCGAAATGATACAAACAGCTCCCCCGCTCCCCCTAACACTCAGACCATAACAACCACCCACCTGAAAGTGCGGTCAATGATGAGCGGGCGTGGTGCGATCTGCAGCTCCAGCACACCCACAGAGTGCCCGTGGCTGCTGCTCACAATGTCCACACTGACCACGTGTTCAGAGGTGTCACTGCATTTAATTGCAATGTGTGTGCATTTTTGTGTGTCTGTGTGTCTGTGTGTGTGAACAGGTGTGTGTATGCATTTGTGCGTGTGTGTGTGTGTCTGTGTGTGTGAACAGGTGTGTGTATGTAATTGTGTGTGTGTCTGTGTGTGTGAACAGGTGTGTGTATGCAATTGTGTGTGTGTGTATGTCTCTGTGTGAATGTGTGTGGGAACACGTGTGTATGCATTTGTGTGTGTATGTGTGTGTGTATGTCTCTGTGTGAATGTGTGTGTGTATGGATGTGTGTATGTATGTGTGTGTATGTGTGTATGTGTGTGTGTGTGTGTGTGTGTCCTCACCTGTTTGGCTGGGCTAAATCGTGGGGGGGCTCATGGATGGATGCAGCAATAGGAGAGGGGCCATAGCCATGGGGGGGTTTCAGGGATTGAATCTTGAGGGGCAGCACCACACGTTCGTTGGCCTGTGTGTGTGTGTGTATGTGTGTGAGTGTGTGAGCATGTACAGTGTGTGAATAAGTGAGCCTTGCGCACCTTGGATAGCGGAAATGTATGCATGCACAAGCGCCCACCCACCCGCCTATTAACCCACACCACACCGTACCCCTCCCTACACACACACACACACACAAGCACGCACACACACACGCACATACACACACGCACACACATACGCACATGTACACACACATGTACACACACACATGTACACACACACACGCACATGCACACACACACACACACATACGCACATGTACACACATACGCACATGTACACACACATGTACACAAACACACGCATTCACACACATGCACCCACGCCCACACCCGTACCCGCAGGTACAGCCTATTGCCTCCCATCAACTCTGGCTCCACATCGCCCCCTGCTGCTGCATGCCCCTGCTGCTGCTGCTCTGTCCCCATGAAGCGTGCGTTTGCAGCCTTGAGGCCTCTGTACTCCTCCCCCCGTGCCAGCACGCACACTTCAGCAGGCGAGCTGATGCGCAGCTCAAACACCTGAGCACGCATTGTTTATCGCAGTGTGTGTGTGTGTGTTATTGCAATGTGTGTGTGTGTATGTGCACGCGCGTGTGTGTCTGTTTCTGTGTGTGTGTGTGTGTGTGTGTGTGTGTGTGTGTGTGTGTGTGTGTGTGTGTGTGTGTTTGTTTGTGTGTGTGTGTGTGTATGTGTGTGTGTGTGTGTGAGAATGTGTGCTATATTTTGCCCCCCTGTGCTTAATTCCCCACATCACACTTGTCGTGCCCTATGACAGCCACACGCTTCGTGTGTGCCCTATGACAGCCACACGCATCGTGTGTGCCCTATGATAGCCACACGCTTCGTGTGTGCCCTATGACAGCCACACGCTTCGTGTGTGCCCTATGACAGCCACACGCATCGTGTGCGCCCTATGACAGCCACACGCATCGTGTGTGCCCTATGACAGCCACACGCTTCGTGTATACCCTATGACAGCCACACGCTTAGTGTGTGCCCTATGACAGCCACACGCTTAGTGTGTGTGCCCTATGACAGCCACACGTTTAGTGTGCGCCCTATGACAGCCACACGCTTTGTGTGTGCCCTATGACAGCCACACGCATCGTGTGTGCCCTGCGCTCACAAAATTCGCAGCCAGGCGCATCAGGTCACCAACGTCTGTGTGTTTGTAACACAAACACGCCCAAGGTGTGTGCGTTGATGCCCAAGGTGTGTGCGTTGGCTGCGGCACTTTCAGCAGGCAAACACTCACAGTCAAATAAAAAACAAAACAACACTCCATGACTTTGCAACCATCTCAGACACACTCCACAGTCAAACAAAATCAGAACAACACTCCATGACTGTGCAACTATCTCAGGCAAACACTCCACAGTCAAACAAAAAACAGAACAACACTCCATGACTGTGCAACCATTTCAGGCACACTCCACAAATCCCTGCATTGACTGTGTGAAGCATATGAAGGGCACACTCCCAAACCTACTATCCCACACTCACATCCACACTCCCACACTCATGCCCACCCACACCCACACACACTTGGTACTTTAGCCCACTTTTGCTCACCCACACCCACTTGGTACTTTAGCCCACTTTTGCTCACCCACACCCACTACCCCACACTCACCTGCATCCACTAATTCACACACTCCCACCCACCCCCACCCACGTCCATGCCCACTCCCACCCACCCACCCACTTATACCTACACTCACACCCACACACACACACACGCACACACCCACACCCACTACCCCACACTCACCTGCATCCACTACCCCACACCCCCACC
>Ga0307945_1003777_pt1 | contig 12261 bp, 10 predicted proteins | sample OrgLakmetagen228_FD_201818 | JGI IMG/M metagenome (GOLD analysis project Ga0307945, IMG submission 201818) | Saline water microbial communities from Organic Lake, Antarctica - #228 | ecosystem: Environmental > Aquatic > Non-marine Saline and Alkaline > Saline | place: Antarctica: Organic Lake...
CACTCTTTCACAAACACACCACACACACACACTCTCACACACACACACACACTCTCTCTCTCTCTCTCTCTTTCTCTCTCTGTGTGTTTGTGTGTGTCTATCCATCCATCCATTTATCTATCATGCGTAGGGTTGGTCATATCCATATATATACGGTGTACGCACAGTATTTTTGGCAGAAAGTCCACCAAATATAGTCATGTAGGCTGTATACATGCGGTTCTGGTCAACTCTAATAATGTGGTTGTACAATGTTAACACACCCACACACAGCTCGGTGGTGCACCTGGGCGACGATGCCAAGAAAGTAAAAAAGCATGTCGTCAAGCTGGAGCGGAATGTGGAGGTGAGCAAGAGACAAGGGGTTAAAGAACTAGTAAGAAAGGATGAAGGTACTTACATTGAAAGAGCAATAGGAAATAAGAGTAAAGAAAGACATTCGAAAAGAATTAGCATGTAGCGTGTAGTAAGGTATGCACCAAACTAGCGCTTGCATGAGTCAGGCCGCTCATCCTCATGAATAGTAGTAGCTCACCAAGCGCATGGCTTCCTTGATCTGGTTGGCGCGGAATGGTGTGAAGAGATGGAGTGAATAGCCAGGTGCTACTGCTCCTTACAAGTTTCAGTTGGGATGCGTTTGAAAGGAGAAAATATTCACCTGTTTTTCCGGAAACTGTTTTTCCGGAAACGAGAGCAGAAATATTCTCCTTTAAGAATTGAGCAAGGAATACTTGTCTTAGGAGATCACTACTGGGATTTCTAGGACGAAAAGCATGCCAGTAGCGTCCCACTCCATGAGGGCACTGTTGGGAAAAGGGATCAAGCGCATGAACTGGGACCTGTCGAACCCCTGTATGCTATATGGCTCGGGGTGTTAGGATTAGTCTGTTACGTTGCTGTTAGGATGAGTCCGTTACGCTGTCAAAGGCTGACAAAAACAGGTAACACCCCAAAGTGCTGAGGGGACATTCGTTTCTGCCTCTGTGCAAATTCATACAGATGCATGCTGGTGCAGTGATCAGTGTTGCTCATACAGGACGCAGCCTTTTTGGTAGGGCTCTGGCTAGTGTGAGCACTGGTTGAGAGCCTTTCCTTAATGCACGCTGGTGACTTCCAGTGTAGAATTTTTACTTTTTACTTTTCTTACAGCCTGGTTTGGCCAATCAGCTGATGATCTGACTGCCTGAATTTTAAGGGGGCTCGATAGCTCCCTGCATCACTGCTTTTGTTCAGTATAGATCAAATCATCAATTGCAACAATACCATTTCTGCACTGGATGATGATTGCATCACGTTGTGTGTGTGTGTGTGTGTGTGTGTGTGTGCGCGCGCGCGCGTGTGTGTGTGTGTCCTTCAAATGATATTTTGTCCATGTCTTATGCCTTTAACTGATCGTGGTACCCCTTCTGCAAGATCTGCAAGAGTTGTTTTTCCGTAAGTTGGTGTTCGAGCAACGGAGGCCCTACAACTTGCAACAACCTTTTTCCACCTGTGCTGTGTGGTTTTAGGTGTCAGTGGCAATCTTTCTGCCAGGGATTGACCATCATATATCATACCATGCCTTCCGCTGTGACGCTACTCACGTCTTGCTTATCGTTACACACGCACGCTTAATGTTACACACACACACTTAGTGTTGTGGTGTGGTGTGGCGTGGCGTGGGATGTGTGTGTTGTGTTCTGTTGTGGTGTGTGTGTTACAAGCACATAACGAAACCACTCACATCACCGTCACCACACAGCCTCATATCCTGTTGAGGGGTCTTGAACATTCTGTGATTCCTGCATGGCGGCTTGCAATGCTGGCTTGTGTAAGGGTGACGGTAGGTCATTGTCCCGTTGTGCGGTGATTTTGCCTGCTGGGATGAATTAAGGTATTACGTCATAACGTTGGTGTTGGTGTACATTAAGATATCATAACGTTGGTGCACATTAATATATCATGCCATGGCGCTAGTGCATGTGAGGATTTTGTGTCATGAGGATGGTGTACATTAAGATATCATGTCATAACGTTGGTGTGCAATAAGATGACACTTCATAGCGTTGGTGTACAGTAAGATGCATTATGATATCATGTTATAATACTGGTGGACATCAAGATCATGTCAATATGTTGATGTCCTCCCTGATGTCCTGGTGTCCTGATGTCCTGATGTCCTGATGACCTGATGTCCTCCCTCATGTCATTATGTTGATGTCCTCCCTGCTGATGTCCTCCCTGATGTCTTCCCTGATGTCCTGATGTCCTCCCTGCTGATGTCCTCCCTCATGTCATCATGTTGATGTCCTCCCTGTTGATGTCCTGCTGCTGGTGTCCTCCCTGATGTCCTCCCTGATGTCCTGATGTTCTCCCTGTTGATGTCTTCCCTGTTGATGTCCTGCTGCTGATGTCCTCCCTGATGTCCTGATGTCCTGATGTCCTCCCTGTATATTACATGCCACCGTGGCTGTCGCACCTGCAGGGTTTACAATCGTTGGGGCACGTGGCTGTGGCAGCAGACAAAGCCTTGCATGAAGTTAGGCAGAGCTGCAATCAAAGTGCCGCAGCCATCGCGGGAATTAAATCCCGCAGTGAGGTAGGTGTGGTGCAGGGGCGCAGCTGTGCGTGTGTGTTGTGGCATGTGTGCTTGTGTGTTCCCGCACCTGTGATTATCTAGTAGTTGTGGTTGCATGTAGGGTGAGTCAGAATGTACATATATGTTCTATAGATATACGGTGCATATAGTATACAGTATTACTGGCAGGGAATATACAGTCTATATATACCATACTATACGGTATACGGCATACGGCATACGGTATACTATACGGTATATACTATACGGTCTATATACACTAAATGGTAAATATATTCGGTGTTTATTTACAGTTTTGGCCAACCCTAGTTGCATGCCGTTGCTCCTGCAGCTCTTCCAGATGTTGGAAGCAGCAGCGTCTGACTTGCACACATGCACACACACATACACACACACACATATACGCATAAGCGCACACACGTGACCTGTAATAACATAATATGCCTAGCACCCACACACACACAGGAAGCGTCAGAGGCAGTGCGCACTGCTATCTTGCGAATAGCAGGAGTAGAAGCTAACCTTGCACGTGCATCGGATGTAGAAGCCCAGATAAAAATTGCAGCTGATCTGAGCGCATCAAATCGTGTGGACTTGGGCAACATGGCGGAAAGCCTGGGATCTGCATTCCAGCAGGTAAACAAAACTGGGTGTGCAGTGTTGCCACTCCCACAAGAAATAAGGGAAAGAAGCTTCTCAGCAGGTATTGATTAGGAAAGAGGTTGACTCTGCGAGGCTTGTGCGAGGAGGCGGAGGTATAAATGGAGAGTATATTATGTCTGTTAGGTGATCTGAGGATCTGAGGGAAAGGAGAGGTCCTGTTACAGCTTGCCTGGAGGCTGTGTGCCTTTTGGTCTGGCTGGCACCCAAAAAGGGGTATGTTGGGGGAATGTTGGGAAGATCTAAAGAGCTTCATAATGAGAACATCTAAAGAGCTTCATGTTGGAAACATCTAAAGAGCTTCATGTTGAGAACATCTAAAGAGCTGCATGTTGGGAACATCTAAAGAGCTCCATGTTGAGAACATCTAAAGAGCTGCATGTTGAGAACATCTAAAGAGCTGCATGTTGAGAACATCTAAAGAGCTGCATGTTGGGAACATCTAAAGAGCTGCATGTTGAGAACATCTAGAGAGCTGCATGTTGGGAACATCTAAAGAGCTGCATGTTGAGAACATATAAAGAGCTTCATGTTGAGAACATCTAAAGAGCTTCATGTTGAGAACATCTAAAGAGCTGCATGTTGTGAACATCTAAAGAGCTTCATGTTGAGAACATCTAAAGAGCTGCATGTTGGAAACATCTAAAGAGCTGCATGTTGAGAAAATCTAAAGAGCTGCATGTTGAGAACATCTAAGGAGCTTCATGTTGGAAACATCTAAAGAGCTGCATGTTGAGAACATCTAAAGAGCTGCATGTTGGGAACATCTAAAGAGCTGCATGTTGAGAACATCTAAAGAGCTTCATGTTGAGAACATCTAAAGAGCTTCATGTTGGAAACATCTAAAGAGCTGCATGTTGAGAACATCTAAAGAGCTTCATGTTGAGAACATCTAAGGAGCTTCATGTTGGAAACATCTAAAGAGCTGCATGTTGAGAACATCTAAAGAGCTGCACTCTGTCACCCACATTGGGGGATTTGTTGGGGGGCATACATGGACCTGCAACTTAGCAGTGAAGCCTGGATGAGCTGCCTGCTGTGCAAGGCCCGCAGGAAATGTGTGTAGTTGGCATCAAATTGGGGGCATGTATAACATCTACTTTACAATCGGAGATGCAATTCAGCAGTGGTCGCGGTTGGATGAGCTGACTGTTTTGCAAGGCTTGCAAGGAATGTCTTTGATTGGCACACCTGTGATATTTTAGTCAATTGACACACCTGTGGTTGGCACACCTTTTCAGTTAATTGGCACACCCTTTCAGTTGATTGGCACACATGTGATATTTCAGATGATTGGCACACATGTGATATTTTCAGATGATTGGCACACCTGTGATATTTCAGTTGTTTGGCACACCTGTGATATTTCAGATGATCGGTACACCTGTGATATTTCAGATGATCGGCACACCTGTGATATTTCAATACATGGGTTGGGGCTGCCAGAACTTTCAACCGTGCATCTCAGTGGCATCTATTTAACAGGATCTTGTAGCTACAAGGGACATAGCCTTGCCCTCACTGTTAAACAACTAAACACAGCGCATACACGCTCATACACAAAAGAACATAGCACACATCACGCACACAAATCAAACATGACACGCGCACACACACACACACACACACTCACACACACACATACACACACACACATGCACACACACGCACACTTATGCTGCAGCTCAATGAAAATGCACGCAAGGGGCTCACACACCAGGCCCAGCAGCTGCAGCAGCTACAGCAGTACTTGCAGCAGTGCCTCCAACAAATGCAGCAGCAGCAACAGCAGCAACCAACCTCATATTTACAGGTGAAGCGAGTTTAACAGTACTGGTGCCAAGAGTGTGTTTGGTCATAGAAGGAATTTTGCTGTTTATGGCATAAGGTGTAATTGCCTCAAAAGTTCATAGAAATAACTTTGCTGTTTACGGCGTAAGGTGTATTTGCCTCAAGGTTGGCACACAGCCATTTGGTATGAGAGGTGCATGCGATGCACAAAAGAAATGGTATGTGCTTCATATGATACACAAATTGGGTCCGCAGTTGGCGCTGCAGTTGGCAATGCAAGCAGGAGCTGGTGTCCGGCCTTTGTTCTCCCTTCCCGGTCTTCTGTTCTTCTACCCTTGTTTTGAAACACTTTTGACCTTGCACACAACTGTGTCAACGCCTGCTTGCCGAAATTTATTAGTGCAGCTGTCCATCTTTTTGATTGATTTATTTGTTGGGACCTATAGGTTGAGCAGCCATGCCAGGCTGGAGGCCTTTGTAACCCAAACTAAACTAATCTAAACAACACCTGCTTGCTGAACAAGATGTCAGTCTTGTCACCCTTCTAAGATCCTTGGCGACAAGGACTGATCAATCTTTGAACTTTTGGCTGAAGGTCACCCCCCATTGTAACCATTGTAACCATTGTAACCATTGAACTTTTAAACGCCCCTCACATATTTTTGGCCTTCTCTTTGGATGCCCCTCACACATGTTTGCCCTTCTCTTTGGACGCCCCTCACATATTTTTGCCCTCCTTGCCGTCACCACGTGCGTAGGGTTGGCCAGAACCGTTTATATACACACTGTATATGACCGTATATTCCGTGATTTCCCTGCCAAAAATACCGTACATACACCGTATGTATGTGGTTCTAGCCAAACATTTTCTTCGGACCTCATGCCTCTCACATATTGTTGCCCTCCTTGCAGTCACCACATGCGTAGGGTCGGATTCCTACATGCCCTACATTCGAAATTTTTGGCAGGGGAATTAACAAATATATGGTCATATACAGTGTAAGTATACGTTCCTGGCCAACCCTAGCCTTCTGCCCTCATCGCTCTCCTGTTCTTACGCTCCGTAGCGCCAATGGCACTCACACAGCTGCCTGCAGTTTCTTGCTTAGGCATCTGGGTTTCATAATCACTGCTGTAGATCACCAGACCGTTTTGCCTCCGACGTCCCTTTGCGCCTGGAAATTCAGACCACACTGCCTCCGTTGGCACTTCTGCAGTGGCCTGCAATTCCTTCCTTGCATTTGCCAGTGCTCTTATTGGCGTACACGTCTTGTAAACTGCTATATCTATCACACTAGCTTAATCTCCAGATATGTACACCTCTGGAGTGCTGCGCAACTGAGAAAACATCATTTCTAGGGTTGGCCAGAACTGTATATGTACACCGTATATGATCATATATTCAGTGATTCCCCTGCCAAAATTACCGTATAGGCGTATAGGTATACATCGTGCATGTGTATGAAGTAAATGTAAAAGTCTACGCTGGAAGTCACCAGTGTGCATTAAGGAAAGTGTATATATATGTATGGTTGTGGCCAACCCTGATCATTTCACCTTTAAGGCACAACAAATTTACACACCTTTATGGCACAACAAATTTACACACCTTTAAGGCACAACAAATTTTCACACCTTTATGGCACAACAAATTTACACACCTTTAAGGCACAACAAATTTACACTGCATGCAGTCCTTACTTGGGCCCGGACCTTTGGCCTCCACTTCTGCTATGTCGATGGCGCGCATGCAGGTAAGCACTGCTCCATGCGTTGTTCTTCACATTTCCATCATCACTTTTATACAGCAGGTAAGCACAGCACCAAGAGTTGTATTTCAGATTTCCATCATCGCTTGTAGACGGCCACGGCTTAGCTACTGTGCATTGGCACGCAGCGCATGCGTTTCAATTCATGGATCGAATTTAACCCTTACATATTCGTAACCGTGCATGTATTTACATACACATGTACTGTTGAGGATCCCAAGTTCAGATGGTACATATATAGGCGCAGATTCAAAGGATTTGTGCAAACCATTGGCAAGCAAATGCGCTTCACGTCATATATACATGGCTGATATGCTTTTGGATTTTGTTGCAAAAACGTCAGCTAAGAAGAGTGCTGCATTCATCTTGCAACTCCCTCTTATTGGTTTGCCTGACTGCTTGCAGCTGCTCGGTGGGCAGCAGCAGCAACAACCACAGCCACTGCCTGTCCCAGTGGCGTCACAAGCCGCAGAACAAACCGCGGTGAGATGCTTTTTGAATAGATTGAATAAGCAGGAAAGAGCGAACCCTTGTCTTAAAAATATGGACGATTGTTCAAGAAGGTACATTCGTCTAAGTGAGGAGGGATCCTTATCCGGGCAGAGCAGGATGCCAAACAATCACACTGATGATAACGTCATGAACAGAAAAGAGGGCAAATACAGAATGTGGTGAGGACATTTACAGTGACACGTTGCCTTATTTTAGAATGCCTGGAAATAGAGGAACTACAGAGGCAACGATACATTCTTCACAATGATTAAGAAAAGAAGCCACTATAATGCCGAGTTCAGTAGGTGACCACACCAGAGTGAACCCAACTGAATGAATAAAGAGAAACCCTTATCTTCTCACACATTGCCAGGCTCACTGCCCTGTTCCTCCTTGGCGTGTGACAGGTCACAGACTTCGATGCATTCCTAAGGAACTTTCGATCGCGGAGCCACAGCGAGTCCAGTCATCGAGTTCACGCACGCAGCAAATCTCCCAGGGCCCGCCGCAGCAGCCATGAAGACAGCAAACATAGGCTTTAGTGAACACTCCCTTTATAAACTCCTCACCGAGACGTCCTTCGTTGTACACAGCTACTCCAAACTTTTTGTGCTTTTCTGTCTTTGACGATATGTATGACTGAAGTGCAATAAATTTATATCTCCATGTACCTTCATATTGAAGCTGTTAGCAACAACATTGATATTTAATGCTGCATTTTTTAAACACGTTTGCCCCTCCACAGGACAACTGGTTATAATTACCGCTCACGGAATGCATGCCATAATCAGACCCGCAACAGACGTCCTGGGTTGCCGTGCAGGTTTTGTGAAGGGATAGTTGTTGTTGTAGCACCAGACTTGTAGCACCTACAAAAAAAAACCTGGAAAGGGAAAAAAAGGCACAACGTTGTTTGTGACATTTCAACACTCTTTCAACACTTACTAAATAAAATCAGTAAACAATCAAGCATCTGCCAGGACCAACCGACCGCAATAAATTAAATAGGGGGAATCAGTTTGTGCCCCCTCTCTCGTTGTGCTTGAATGGGCCAGTGCTTGCATCCCCGTTCTCTTGCATTGTGTGGAGGGCACTGCGTGTGTGATTGCCCAGGAGTGATGTCATGTTGGGTTCAGTCTAGCTGGTTGGAGAACAGCACTGTGTTGCTGTGTGCGAAGGCTGACAAGATGTTCATGCGGACAGTTCAGCAAATTGTGTTCCTCGTCCTGAACAGTGTGCCAGTCACATGTGTCACATATCCTGAGCTCATTAGGCTTTGTATTTTTCCTGTTATGATGCATTCTTTGGACCAGAAAGAAGTTATGGCCAGAAAGGCAAAGGCAAGAAAGTACACGGTTGAGATTGTTGGAAATATGTAAGCGAAGGTAGAGAGGCAACACAGGCTTGTGATATCTTTCTCTGTCATCCCACCAGCCAGGAGCAATCCCCAAAGAAAAGAAAAGAAAACTACGCAGGCAGTGAAAACCACTCCCCACATGAAGTCAAGGAAAAGTAAGCCAATTTGGTACCGAGTACCGTGAAACTCCTTTACCGGGATCCCCAAAGCAAAGGTGCAGGAGGTGGAATACACGAAGTGCTCTCAAATTTCAACTATTTCCGCGGAGATGCGAGCAACCAGTACTTTTTGCATCCAGACGGCTGGAAGTATACGTACCAGTTTTTGTCTGAGAAGCAGTGTGGAAAGAGCCACTTTAATATTATCCTGTTTTCAGCTGTATTAGGAATCTGAAAATTCTGCATAGTCTGCCGTTCGCTGCTGCCTATAACCATGCAGAAAAAGCAGGATCCTAGGGAGCCTTTCTTGCTGATGGCTTTGAAGATCATACTGCCTGCTAAGTTGTATCTCTCAGTGATCACATTTCTTGTTGGCGTGTGTTGGCATCCAGAAAGGATATGCAAGGCACTGTCTAATTGAGGGCAGAGGGGGCAAGTTAGGTGTATTGAGTGCTTAGACCATACCGCATGCTTTTGGTTGTACAGGGTTCCTGTTCTATACTTCAAAATGATGCACTTGGTTCTAACAGGGACATAGGATGTCGTTGGGTAAGCGTCACTAACGGCTCCATTGGCAGTGCCATTTTGATAAGTGATAAGGGTCTGGTAGTATTCACGGCATGGTAGTTTGCTACGGTATTGGCACTTCCTAGTTTGTGGAGGGGGTGCATGTATGCTTGCAAAGCGTCATGGTAATTGGATAGGTATCAAAGCCCTGGGGGTAGGTGACTGGGCTGTGTTTGGTTGATTTTGTATGATCCGGTGTTTTGCATGTTCGTTTGCAAGTGCTGAGTGCAGAGGGGTAGGGGTTGTTATGGATGTAATTGATTTCCCACTTTGCCTCGGATTTTTGGCCAAGCTCTTTTAGCCAAATTTGTTGAGGCAGTTTCTGCCTTTAGTATTCCATACGGCAATGATGTGCATCTCCCAAGTGTGTTTGGGAAGGGGCATCTGTATATTGTTGCAGAAGGGTTCTTCTGCATAATGGAGTTAATCTGATGGCATGGACCCAGGAATTTGCATATGTGCAGGAATCATATTGGCTGTGTCATCACCACCAGCGGAGTGTTTTCTTTTCTTTTTGTTATGTCTTTCAGTGATCATATTCCTTATGTGTGTGTGTGTGTGTTGGTGTGTGTGTGTGTGTGTGTGTGTGTGTGTGTGTGTGTGTTTGTGTGTGTGTGTGTGTGTGTGTGTTGTCACCCAGTGAGAATGTGTAGGGCACTGCCTATCGAGTTGTGGGCTAAAGGGCAGGTACGACTCATCGAGCGCCTGAACCATACCGCATATGTTTGATTGTACAGGGACCCGTGTTCTGTACTTCATAATGATGCACTTGGTATTGACGGGGACATAAGGTGTTGCTTGGGTAAGGTGCTAATGGCTCCATTGGTATTGCCGTTTTTGATAAGGGTCTGGATGTAATCATGGTATGAGCTATAAATCTAGTTTAGCCGATCCACTCCGGTAAACCAAAACTGTCTACAATGTGTGCTTAGAGATGATCAAGACCTGCGCCCAGGATTGCACTATTGGCTGAGCACAGACGCACAGGGCCAGGGTTCACGATGTCACATCAACGCGTCGAGAGCCTCAAGTGCACCACGAGTGCATCACCTATTCAGCAGCAACGAATTGCACGCGCTTTCAAACCGGACACTGGTGCACAGCTTAAATACAATGCACGTTTATTTACCATTCTGCCTGGATCCTCCTGAGTGCATTAAAAACACACACACACACAAACACACACACAAAATACACATACAATATGCCTCAATAAGTCACAAAACTTAATACATACGTGCTTGCACCCACAGATTCCCGTTCATCTGTTCCACTTTCTTTTATGTGTCACCTATGTACCTGAAATACAACTGTGTCGTCCGTTTCAGCAGGCATGCAATTAAAAACAGCGCCAAACTATTAGCCAGGCAAATGTGCCTCACAAGACCACTATGCTACTATGGATGCTGCTCTCACAGCTCTGGAAAACACCCACTGTGCCCTCATACAAGGAGGGGAGGGAAATGGCAGAAGTCGCTTGCTGCTGAAGTACAAAGGACGACATACAGGGCGTGGATTACGCCGGGCTGCATTTTTGGCAGATGTAGGCACATTGACTTTGTAGCGATTCTGTCTTGATCTGAGGCTCGTCAGGGACTTGGCCTGAGCCAAGTCGACATTTGCATCAGGCCAATGCATTTATGTGCATTGACGCATTAAAGGGGATTCCTGTAAATGGCTTATCACATGCATCCTTGCAACCTCATGCGGTCTGTTGAATAACGTAAAGCGAGCTAGCTTGTGAACTCACCACAATGCCTAGCAACGTGAGTAGGATGTTGAGCAGTACATCAGGTGAGAACTTCTCTTCGTGCATCAGGACTGCCAAAGGGGGAAACCAGAAGCATAGGACGATCTGCATATAACATATGAACACATTGTTGGCACCTACATGCTGCAACACCAGTGGTCTGCAAAGGCACACGCTGCAGATGTAAGGGTGGAGGCGGGGGGTCCAGGTTTGGGTGCACTGACACGGGGCCATATCTGTAATATGGAAAGGAGGTTTAAAGGGGAAAGGCTGTAGGTTGTTTTTTGGGGATCAGGTGGACGGAGGCAGAGGCCTGAGCAGAAGAGTGTCGCTGGAATAGTTCATATCTCATGTGCAAACTTGGAAAATCCCGTTCGTTGTGGCAATTTGGTGGCGGTTTTGGTCGTGCTCGGTCATGCAGCTTTAGTGCGGAAAACATCTTTCGGGTGCTTTTATAATCGAGACTGATCTACACACTTGTATAAATGTACTTTTGGCCAGCTACACCTAGTTTTCCCGGGGAGCGACAGTTGGTACTACTTGTTTTTAATTAACACAACAGTGTGGACACACGGAGGCAAGGCGCGGGGAATAAGCACTTGTTGACACCCAGACCACACGAAATCTCATGCAAATGTTAAGCAAGCTAACACTTCGTGTTTTGGACGAGACTGTATTGACGCCAAAACAATCTGAAAGCTCAAAAATGGTGATTGCCTCGTAAGCGAGGGATGAGCTGGGCAGCGCGCTCTCTCCAAAATGCGCCTCTTCCCAAACAATCATGCAACAAACACCAGCTACTTAAGCTTAGAGCCTATGTACTTGAAAGAAACAGCAGTTCGGGCTATCCTTGCACGCAAATGCTGGGAACATGGGGAAGACCTACCTTTCCAACACTGTGTGCACCAAAAGGAAAGGGAAGAAGAGGGTATGAATGGGTGGTTGAGTAGCTGATTCCTCAAGGGGACTGCATTTGCATGGAGACCTACTCTTTGAAGGTCCGTGGCTTTCTCATGGCAATGCAAATAATATGAAAGTATTAAAATTTTGATAAGAAAGTGAGAGTTCAGAAATAGAATTGAGGCAAGTATCACGTTCACACACACACACACACACACACACACGCACGCACTCACGCA
>Ga0307945_1003779_pt1 | contig 12260 bp, 15 predicted proteins | sample OrgLakmetagen228_FD_201818 | JGI IMG/M metagenome (GOLD analysis project Ga0307945, IMG submission 201818) | Saline water microbial communities from Organic Lake, Antarctica - #228 | ecosystem: Environmental > Aquatic > Non-marine Saline and Alkaline > Saline | place: Antarctica: Organic Lake...
GCAAGTGCCAGGCAAGTGCCATCTGCCTGCAACACAAGGCCTCCCATCAATTAAGCATGGGAACAAGGAATTACGCAGAGTGCCAGGTAAAGCAAGTGCCATCTGCTTTCAACCTGCAACACTCCCATGGGGTGACCAGACAGTGCCATCGTCTGCCACGCCATAAGCAACGGGCTGCACACCCAGGGCTGCACACTCGGACCTTCAAGGCCTCTGCTTAACTCCCAGGCCAGCAAGGCCCTTACAACTGCTCAGCCAGCAAGGCCTCTTCCCACCACTCAGACCAGCAAGGCCTCTTCTAAACTCCCAGACCAGCAAGGCCTCCCCTAAAACTCCCAGGCCAGCAAGGCCCCTACAACTGCTCAGCCAGCAAGGCCTTTAAAAAACCACCCGGCCTTACATCCACAAGAGCGAGGCTCACCTCTTCGTGTTCAAGGCCAACGTCATGGCCCTCCAGGGGCCCGTCAGCAGGGAAATCGAGAGACTCCAGGTCCGAGCCGTAGCCCGCGCTTGCATCCCTGTGCCATGATGTCCCCCTGCGACGCCCCTTCGCTGGGCGTGGGCATGCGACGAGCAGGACGCTGCAAAGCTACTGCTGCACTGTTACCTTTGCCCCTACCTCGGCCACGGCAACGGTCCCTTGTGGCCGGGGCAGGGGCAACTCCCTCCACGGCTCAGGCTCCTCCTCTTGTCCTCATGACCAAAAAGAAAACAACCTGAGCAAAAGCAAGGCATAAAAAGAATGCCTTAAACGAGAGTACACAGCACTTTATGCAAAGTGCCTGCCAGATCTCAGCCTACGCTCACTACGCAAGAACTCCAGTTCTACAGCTGAAGCAGAGAACTGATGATTTCTATCGCTGACTTCATACAGGTATTCAATCTACGTGGAGGGGCCCTGGTGCTCTGTCTTGTGGAGGAGTGGTGATCAGTAAAGTGCAGCAGCAGTATGGCTCGTCTGAAAAGGGTAGTAGCAGAGGGCACTTGGTGTTGGAAGCAGCGGTATCGGAGCAATACGATGCGCTCTTGCAGCGTGTGCGAGCTGTGATCTACAGGCAGTACAGTGCATGCACGTAGTAGAATAGGAAGAAATAAGCAAGGCGTTTTTTGCTGTAATAAATCTAGACTATATTTTGATTCGAGGATGTCTGTCTACTTATCAGTAGCATACTGTTAGTGTTAGCAATCTAGCTAGAGAGCGAAGTGACAAACTGTGTGTGTGTGATAGGGTGTGGGAGATTATGCGCTCAATTATGCTATTAATTTCAACCATTCTATTTTGTTGAAATTGTGATTCAAATACGATGATAAAGGCCGTGGCTATTGAAGCTATATGGCATAACCAAAATATTTGGAATGGGATTGGAAAATGTCATTGGTGAATGGATGAGCTGATTCATTGGGGAGGGTGGGATCAAATCTCGATGGTGCCCTCGGCCGTGCTTTAATTGATTAGGAAAGCATTAGCATTCGGTTCAGTCTATATCCTATACCCTAGCGTACTTGTATTTGTGTGCTTGCATACAGCAATTTTTATCTCGTGATCTGAAAAAGATTGCCTTTCTGCTGTTAGGCAGTGATTGGCAGAGTGGAGTTCTCTTCCTCATTCCTGAGCTATGGATATAACTGTGGCTGGGTGAGACCTGGACATCAACCGATCAAATGACATGGCTGAAAGTCATTCGCCCCTATTTAACCATTTCAAGGGGGAAAACTTGAAGAACTGACAGGCAGTGAAAACCACTCCCCACATTGATTTACAAAAGCCGTTGTAACCATCATACCTGGTAGGCAGACTAGGCTTCCCGCTCTGGTGGCCAAAAGATGGACGAGCAGGGATGTGGGTGGATGGTAAGAATGGGAAAATAAGATCCAGGAAAAGTTACACAGGCAGTGAAAGCCAGTGTCGACATCTAAAGAGTCAAATTAGTATAACTCCAAAATCCTGTACTGCAAAATGAGGCAAAGGAAAGATCAACGAGTCCAGAAAACTATGCAGTCCCGTTTGCTACCGCCGCCATCGGTCTGACGGCCATAAAAGCATCCACCACGTCATCCGTTACTGCAGCACGTGTCTTCTGGTGCCGGGCAACCATGTCACTGAGCACCTGGATGAGCTTGGCCTTGATCTCACCTGCAGCACAACAGATGTGTACAGATGTGATCCCACCTGCAGCACAACAGGTGTGTATATACTGTCATGCAGGGATGTGTCATACGGCGTATTATACAAATACGCCGTATCGTATTAAACGTGTATTTTACCGTAATGAACAAATTGGGCCGTATTATACGATTGCAGAATACCGTTTGTTTACGATCACTTTGGAAATTAATTAATTATTTGGCCAGAAAACGAAAATTTTTATTAATTCTTGGAGGCCTCTCCGAACTGAATTCGAAGTGATAAATTATTTATTTAAGTGGTTTTGAGGGTGAAAATCGAAATGAGCTCCAATCGCCAGTGAACCCCCTGGCCGGGTTCTTGAAGCCCAGTCCCCAGCTGAAAGGCTGCTTCAGCCTCAGCCACAGCTTTAGCCATAACAAACAGCAGTAGCAGTGCACAGGCAGCGTTCACAGGGGGGCTCTCGAACTCAAAAATTAATTCCCGACAGGGCCCTCCCGAAGTGCCCTCGAATTCAAAAATAAATCCCAAGACCCCCTCACGAACTGAAATCGAAAATTTAATTAATTATTTGAAAGTGTGGTCACGAAGTGATCGTGAACGAACGGTATTACATTTTCCTTTTTGCAGGTTTTGGCCTTTTTAGGCAATTTTCGCCCCAACAACGGCTTTAAGTGAGCTTGTAATGCTATTACCTATACAATATATTAATAACAATAATACATTGGAAAAGAATTGGGAACAATTTGGGTGATTTTGGGGCGAATCGGGTCCATTTTGGGTCAAAATTCGGCACTCCCGAAATTGCGTTAAAATACTTATTATACGCGTGTTCCGTATTTAACACGTATTTTATCGTATTGAACGTCCAAATGAATCCCTGCCGTCATGACTGAGGACTGATTTACTATACCAGGGAGATCTGGGGCTTTCTAACCGTCCCCTCCTGCTTTTCCTTCGAAGGGAGAGGAAAACAGATGGGGATGAAAACAGATTGGTGATTCTTATAAGTAATGCAGTCTCTTCAAAAAGACCAAAGCTGTTATGAACCCTAGGGCTCAATCGACTACCATTATGGGGCATGTTATGGACATTCCTTGCTCTAATGCAACATTTCTTCACTGACTAGGAACAGACCTCAGGCTCAACCAAGGGACCTTGGCGCAAGCCGTTCAAGGCCCCTTAGTGCAGAAAGTTACTGGGCCCAGTTTGCACGTGTTGCGCTCAAGTGCAATAGTTACGAGCACGTTCAGTATTTCAATCTTTAAATAGCTGGGAAGACAAGCGAACGCACAAAGCATGCACCCACACAGAGCGCACAACGCATGCACACCCACGTGTTGACCGGCTGAGCAACTTGCCCAGGTAGGATGTGACACCCTTGCACGCAATGCATGCGTACAAATTTCCTCACTCGAAGAACCACACCTGTGTGCCACTCCCCCATATTAACAAAAGAAACTGAGCTTTGCAAACAGTAGGTGTGGGCTCAGCACTGCCCTTATTGTGGTACCCCAGGAAGGAAACTCAGCTGTATTGACCGACCAACCGTGTCATTGGCCTGACAAGTGGCACGTTTGTAAGCTCGGCTAAAATCATGTAAATGTAGTTGGTGAATATACTGTATATTTGGCAAATCATCTCAAACGTACAGCCATGCATGTCGTTTGCAGGCAATTCTGGCTTTTCCTCTGTTTTGTGATGCAATGGGCAAATGTGTAACGAATGTACCTTCAAAAGCCACCCTGTCTTCCTCGACGTGTTATCCCACATCCACCCAGGTCCTCTCCCTCTCATTGTCATACGATGTTCCCAAACCACACGGGGTGGCAGAGCGTGCTGAGGGTGCAACAGCGCTGATTGTCTTGACACCTGCCGACACCTTTCTATAAGCTGCTACTTACACCCTCGATTTCACACGTACTTGTCTGCATCCGCCCTGATTCGTACTCCTTGCCAATGTGCTCCAGCTCCTTGTCGTCCTCGAGGAAAAAGTTCAGGTACTTCCAAGGCACATCCACCTGGATTTGTTGTTCATGCACACATGAACAAGCGTGCCAATAGCCTGATCGTGCTGGATGCTAGGTTGTTTGAATCAACCCGCAAATTTGATGCTCCAAGACACTGCAGCGTGAAAAATCTCACACAAGGGAAATTGCAGTAGGTAACAATCTTGGGCTTGTGACTCTAGTCTATAGTCTAAAGTCCATAAAGTCTATGGTCCATAAAGTCCAAAGCCAAGTGCAAATGCCACAGTACAAAATCCTCGACAAGCTAAATACACAGTAGAGTTTTCGAGTATATTATCTTAGAAGTATGATCAAAAGAAAAAGATCGTACAATTTGGATTGTACCGCCAAATCAATGCAAACAAGCCAAAAACTGAAGCTGAGAAAGGAGCAAGGGTCATGAGGGCCAAAGAGGCAGGAATTCCCTTTATCAAACTACAAAACAAGCATGTGCTGTATGAGTCAAGCACATCAAGTCCAAAGAAAAACAGTGGCAGAGCAACATTTGATACATTTCAAAGCAAAGTTGTTGGATGTAATGGGCTAAAACCCTCACCTCCAAGTTTGCTCCATTCTTTCTTTGTTCTTCGGCAGTGGCCCCACCCCCTGAAAATGCATACTTGTTGACCTGAGGGTGCGTTTGTACGCGTTGGAAGGCGAGTGTGGCATAGGCTGTGTACATGTGCATTTGAGGGGGCGTTTGTATGCGTTGGAAGACGAGTGTGGCATAGGCCGTATATGTATGCGTTTGAGGGTGCGTTTGTATGCGTTGGAAGACGAGTGTGGCATAGGCTGTGTATATGTGTGTTTAAGGGGGCGTTTGTACTCGCTGGAAGATGCGTGCGGCATTGGCTGTGTATGTGTGCTTTAAAAGGTGTGTGTGTGTGGTGTGTGTGTTTGTGTGTGTGTGTGTTTGTGTGTGTGTGTGTGTGTGTGTGTGTGTGTGTGCAGATGTGTCAGAGGGTGTATAAGCGCCTTAAGAGCTTGCGTACGCGCACATAAGTGTGTGTATGCAAGCATCATAGGGCGTGTTTGTGCGCAGGTAAACTTGTGTGCACCTATGGGAATGTTAGAGACAGCCACAAGCGCACATAAAGCAAACAGCAACACAGCAATTTGCGATTAGCACCGTGTAATGCACTTGGCAAAGTAGCTTATGATCAAACACATCCTTAAATCAACACGATTTAGAGACCCTATTAACTGCCACACCGTTACTCAATTCATTCAGCAACTTTGATATGATTCAGCGAGAGTAGCAATACAGCAAGAGTTAAGGGATTGGACAGCTCAAGCAGGACTATACACCACAGCAACCATTAAGCAGAAACTAGGCCTGCCTTACAGGTTGAGCGGGCCAGGCTAGGGGCCTTTGTAATCCAAAACCAAGTAACCATGGCACAACAACTAGGCATGCCTTGCAATGACCACGCTCGCCTCTGAAACACTTGACCTACCTTGTTTTTAATCTGTGCTTGAGTGTCGCTGACAAAGATGGCGCTGTTGCTGTCACTGGCACTCATTTTCCCGCTCTCACCCTGCGAGTGATGATGTGAGCATGCAAGCGCAGTTTTGGTCACAGCAAGTGGTACCTAGATTGCAAAAGATGCAGGCATCAAACCATGCAAGCACAGTTTTGGTCACAGAGAGTGGTACCAAGATTGCAAAAGATGCAGGCATCAAACCATGCAAGCGCAGTTTTGGTCACAGAGAGTGGTACCTAGATGCAAAAGATGCAGGCATCGAACAATGCAAGCGCAGATTTGGTCACATAGAGTGGTACCGAGCAAAGGAGGGCGGCATTGAATACGAGTGACAGTGCTGCATGGTGGGAGCCAAATAAGGGGGAAGAGTGCGTGGACGAAAAGGAGCGGGCAGAGGTGGCAGCCTCACCTGCATGCTTGTACCCTGTGGTGACGAACGCCGGCAAGGAAATAAAAAAAGGAGAAACTACGCAGGCAGTAAAAACCACTCCCCACATTTATTAAGGAAAAGGAGCCACTTTGGTACCGGCAACAACAGATGGACCAAGCACACCCTCTGTTTGTTTGCAGCTAGTGGTAAGCTCTTCCTCTCCATGAACACAAAATTCCATCTCTTCAAACAATAATGGGTGCAGCTTCGTTTGCCTCCACATATCTCATACAACGACCTGATGCATCGTGACTATGACACGTCCCACTACTCAAAGGCGAGGTAACTATATATGCCTCAAAGCGAGGTAATTATGTATGCCTCAGCTGCTGGAAGCAAATGTGTAAGACGTTTCACATACATGCACACATGCGGAGGCAGGAATATCCAACTTGCAGACATTGAAGCCAATACCCACACTGCTGTGTGTCCCAGTAACCTATGCCCCCCCTCCCCACCATTGCACACCCACACCTACGCCAACAATCGCACCCTTACCCACACATCGGACTACAAAAACACGCACACACACATACACAAACGCACACACATGCACACTTACACATACACACACGCACCTGCAGCGCTGGAAAGAAACGCGATTCGATGAGAGCAGGTTTCTTATGGTTGATGCGTGGGGCAACATCGCGGGTCATTCGGAAGTAGGGGTCCTGTCTCACAAGAGCGATCAGAGTGTGTGTGCGTGTGTGAGTGTGTAGGTGTGCGTGAGTGTGTGCGTGAGTGTGAGTGTGTGCATTTGTGGTGTGTGTGTGTGTGTGCATGTGTGGTGTGTGTGTGTGTGTTTATGTATGTATGTGCGTTTTGATGAATGAGCACGAGGATCATGCAAAAGTAAGGACGCAGTGAGAGTGCATTTAGCTACATAGCACCATTTGGTTGTGAGTCCAGCCATTTGCAACAGGTTGATATCTTATGCTAATTCAAGCACAAACTGGCCATGAGTTGATTGCGTGCGCCTGCAGCATATCCCAAACGTATAGGGACTGGAACAATACATCTCGTTGTGTACAATAAATCGGCAATAATCTCCTTGTGTACAATAAATTGGCAATGAAAAAGCTTGGCGGCTGAGAGGTAATCAACGATAATAGATGGATGAGTTCGGAGGACTCCTTGAGACTTCTCAGCCAATTTGTAATAGCAGCAGTAGGACGAGGTACCAAGACTCTTTTTCTCAATATTTCAAAACAACGACAGGATGAGTAGCAGTATTATATTTAGGGTTGGCCAGAACCATACATATACGGTGTATATACGGTGTTTTTGGCAGGGAAATCACCAAATATACAGTCATACACATTGCATATGTACGGGTCTGGCCAGCCCTAATTATATATGGTTATGGCCAACCTCACCACTCCCTTGAATCGATACCTGATCAATGGCACAGGGGATGAGGCAGCGGATGTCCTTGCGCGCTCCGAACATGTGAGGGAACGTGTCAGGGAAGGAGGGGGCGGCCTGAGGTGTGCGAGAGGCAGGAAAACGGGTGTGTACATACATGTGTGTGTCCGAACATGTGAGGGAACGTGTCAGGGAAGGAGGGGGCGGCCTGAGGTGTGCGAGAGGCAGGAAAACGGGTGTGTACATACATGTGTGTGTCCGAACATGTGAGGGAACGTGTCAGGGAAGGAGGGGGCGGCCTGAGGTGTGCGTGAGGCAGGAAAATGGGTGTGTACAATAAATGTGTGTGTGCATACGTGAGTGTGGGAGCGTGTGCCTCCAGGACACGTGGCAGTGATGGTGATGAGGGGAAAGCAGGGGGCAGCTTGGTGTGTGTGTGTGTGTGTGTTTGTTTGTGTGTGTGTGTGTGTGTGTGTGTGTGTGTGAGAGAGAGAGAGAGAGAGAGAGAGAGAGAGAGAGAGAGAGAGAGAGAGAGAGAGAGAGAGAGAGAGCAAGAGCAGCTGTGGCTGTACCTCAGACAGAGCCCTGGCAATGACTTGTGAAGGGTGGCATCAAGCGTGTAGATATTTGTATCAAAATAACTTGGGCACGTGAAATGTGTTGCAGTGAGAAGGGGCGTCTGGGGGTACACAATACACAACTACACACACGTATGATGCACACACACGCTCTCTCTCTCTCACACACACACACACACACACACACACACAAGGGCACACACACGCACACACACGCACACACACAGACGGATACAAGTTTCAGCAAAACCGGTGCATAACTAGGGTGCATGAAAAGACGGCCACCCAGAGATACGTCAGCATCTGAGAGGCATAAGTGTGTGCATGTGTGTTCACTCAGATTAAAATCCACAATTCATGATTGTTGTTTTATTTTGGGGGGGGGGCGTGTCCGCAGAAAAGGTAAACAGCAGCACCTGGCGTGCTGACATGTTCAGCGGGTTTGCAAATACACATGCAGAACAATGCCACGCAGCAAAACACGAGTGGCACAGAAACACGTTCAAATTACGAACAACAATGTATCAGCAACACACATTAACAATGTATTAGCACCACACATTAGTGCTGCCCTCCTTACCTGCACAGCTGGAAAGGCAATCTTCCCAATATAATCCTCCATGCCCAGACCAAAGATGCCCTTTACTTGATTCATGGTCACACACCTGCGGTGTGTGTGTGTGGTTTATGTGTGTGCATGTAAGTGTGTGTGCGCGTGTGTGCGCGTGCGTTTTGTGTGTTGTGTGTGTGTGTGTGTATGTGTGTGTGTGTGTGTGTTTGCGTGTGTGTGTTTGTGTGTGTGAGCCATTGTTGTTTAAGGTTTTGGGGTGTGTAGCGTTGTAAATCAATTTTGCTACGCATGGTGCTCAAGCCAAAGGCGAGTAGCACTGAAGCCCTTCCCAAAAGTTGCCAACATACTGGCAGCGCCAAAATCTTGACTTTTGTTGTACCAAGTGACTCCCATTTAGGGGAAAAGGGGATTTGCAACTAGCAGGTACTGGAGTGATTTGCAAAGGGGGGAAAAAGCAAAAAGGCAAAGAGCTTGCTGGGACTCAAACCCTGGTCCCTGGTTGACCAGCCAAGTCAGCTACACGGCCTTGACTCAGGGTACCCCCCGACGCCCTGAAGGGCATCGCTGTATCGTCACCAAAGCAACACGAAGTGCTTGAAGAGCGACGCGTCGCCGCTAAAACAATTACCCGTGTGATCGTGCATGTATATGTGTATGAATGCTAGTATGTGTGTTTACAATCACTCGTGTGATCGTGCATGTATATGTGTGATCGTGCATGTATATATGTGATCGTGCATGTATATGTGTGATCGTGCATGTATTTGTGTATGAATGCTAGTATGTGTGTTTACTTGTTTGTGCTTACTAGAAAGGCAACAATTTTCTGCGCTGCTGTCGCAACTTACAGTTATGACACAGGTTCTGGGTAAGGACATTCAGTACTAGCACAAAAGTGTAACAAAGCAAGCAGCCAGCACTCCAGCGCCAAGTTGGATGAAGGCCTCCAATGCAAACCTTTAGGTCCCCGTGTCTGTTCATTCAGCCCCTGTAGGTATGTGCTAACCCACCTTTGAATTGCAACAATGTTTCGGTAAAAGGCCCCTCCCACGTACTCAAAGTCCGAGAAAATGAAGGTCTTGGACACGTCAAAGCCGCAAGCAATGATGTCTTTTGCGTTCTGCAGGTTTGAGCAAAGAAACATGCCATTGAATGAGGTGAGTCTGAGTGACACATTAGAGCAGGGATTTGTGACCGCTGGTCTTAGAGATGGCTGTTTGTTTCAGAGATGCCAGAGCCAAGCACAACATGATATCCTGCACGCTCTGCATTTCAGTAAGGGCGTACAAAATGATGCTCTTTTACACTCTGGTTTTAGCGAGGAAGCAACGGATCGGTTTTTTACGTAAGATACACAGAGAAAGCACGAGGCAGCGCAACTCATGCCTTTATGGCATTGGATCAACCTACTATACCTTGTGTACACCCTGTAGAATTGAGTAAGGAAGTTTAACGAAGGAGGCGGTGTGAACTGAGGTTCGGTGGCATGCGCAAGCCTTTCTGAAACCCCATGTCAAGCTGCCAGCATTGTTAACATTGTAATAACACACTCAGAGTCAGCCTTGCTTATATTCATCCTCCACACGCTAACATATGTTACAGGTTCCTTTGCACCAACAACTTTGACACAGATGCACCTGCCTTCTATGCGCTGGCCTCCTTATGTTAAATGCTCCAGGGTACTTCAAACGCAGTGCACAAGCGCACACACACACGCACACACACACGTAAAAGTATGCACAAAGCACACATTCACACACGTACGCACACTCATCCCCACACACACCTCACGTGCCAACCGCCGTGACTCGTTGATGTCTATACCCTTCCAAAGAGCCTTCTCATCGTCTGTGAGCTGAATGACCAAGGGCACGTTAAAGGCATCCTGTGTTGTGCATGTGTCCGGTGATGGTAGGGTACTCGTCTGATAATAACATAAAAAAATGTGTTGTGCGTGTCCGGTGATGGTAGGGTACTCGTTTGATAATATATAAAAAACAGTGAAACCACCCCTCGCCCAAAAGAGTGTTTCAAGGTATGCCGTGCCAATGTCCGTTTGATGGCAGGTTAAACAGGGCGGCGACAGTAAGAAAGACTAGGGCAGTAATAGCCACGTTTATCACAACATGGCACTAAATGGTCTTGGAGTCAAGGGCATGAGCTTACTGATGCTTTTGAGCTTGGACCTTGTCAGCATTGCTCTGGCCTGCAGCTTGTGAACTTGAAAAATCTAGTATATCTTACAGCACGCAAACACGGCTCTCTCTTCAAAATACGTAGATAAGCTGCCTACGCATTTGCACACACCAACGCATGTGTACGCAGATAAGCTGCCTGCGCATTCACACACACACACACACACACACGCACACGCACACGCACACGCAAACGCACATGCACACATACACACACACGCACACGCACACGCACATACACACGCAAACGCGCACACACGCACCACACACAATTACCTGCAGGTACTTGGTGAACATGAAGGGCACCAGATGGCCGAGATGTAGGGCTTCCGAGGATGGGCCCTGTGAGAACATCAAGGACAGGTTTCGGAGCGTAATTCTGACCATAAGTGCATGGTGTACGCCGATACCTGCAGAAGTTGAGTGCGTGGTATGCGATGACACGAGCAGGAGCTGCGTGTGTACGTTTTTGGGGGGTTTCCCTGATTTCCCCTGACTGGTTACCAACTATCGTCACTCGGCACTACGGAGAGATAAGAGCACAGGCTTTCAAAGACTGTTACTCTGATGTGCATTGTGTGGTACAGCTAAGCAACTCACATGTGTGTGTGTGTGTATTTGTGTGCATGTGTGTATGTGTGTCAATATTTCCGTGCAATGCAACATTGACGAACTTGCCATACCGTGTGAGAGCTTGCTACTCTTGCGCGCGAAAGTGTGCATTGTTCAAACAAATCTGTCCTTGTCAGCAGAAGCGGACCACTCACCCTTCCGGTGTACAAGTAGAAGGGGGAGCCCTTCTCATAGCAGTCAAGGATTTCTACCAAGTCCCGGTGAGCAAAAAATATGCCACGTTTTAAAAACGGGTGTGCTGGCTTCCCGGTAAGTTTCTCTATCCTGTGGGGTTAGCAGAGGCATTGTTTGTAATCTTTAAGTTGGGTGAGCTGGGTACAAATCACACACACCTGTGCGCATAATTTTACGCGTGCCTAAACAACCTGGTGCATTTCGTGTATACCTTTCCACTGACACCTTCCTCACCTTGCTACGAGGTCTTGACTCAGCTTTGAGCAACCAAACTGCACATGTGTCCAGTACAGAATAGCCATGTAAAAACTGTTACATACAAATGCAAGCGCATCAAGTTTGCACAGGCACACACAAACCTGCTCTACAAGCTTGTTGTAATCTATCCGGCCATCTTCGCCTCCTTGCACGTTCCAGGGGTCCACATGCTACAGGTGTAGACGTGTGTTTGAGAGTGTGTATGTGTGTTTGTGAGTGTGTGTGCACATGTGTGTGCGCGTGTGTGTGCATGTGCATGTGTGTGTGTGTGTGTGTGTGTGTGTGTGTGTGTGCGCGTGTGTGTGTGTGTGTGCGTGTGTGCATCTGTGTGTGTGTGTGTGCATCTGTGTGTGTGTGTGCATGTGTGCGTGTGCGTGTGTGTGTGTGTGTGTGTGTTTGTGTGTGTGTGTGTGTGTGTGTGTGTGTGTGTGTGTGTGT
>Ga0307945_1003784_pt1 | contig 12249 bp, 16 predicted proteins | sample OrgLakmetagen228_FD_201818 | JGI IMG/M metagenome (GOLD analysis project Ga0307945, IMG submission 201818) | Saline water microbial communities from Organic Lake, Antarctica - #228 | ecosystem: Environmental > Aquatic > Non-marine Saline and Alkaline > Saline | place: Antarctica: Organic Lake...
GATTAGCGCATGAGCAACACTCTACGGTGTCTGAACACTATAACAACAAACCAATTTGTAGATGATGTAAATTGATTAGCGCATGAGCAACACTCTGCAGTGTCTGAACACTATAACAACAAACCACTTTGTGGATAATGTAAATTGATTAGCGCATGAGCAACACTCTACGGTGTCTGAACACTATAACAACAAACCAATTTGTAGATGATGGCAATTGATTTGCGCATGAGCAACACTCTACAGTGTCTGAACACTATAACAACAAACCAATTTGTAGATGATGTAAATTGATTAGCGCATGAGCAACACTCTACGGTGTCTGAGCACTATAACAACAAACCAATTTGTAGATGATGGCAATTGATTTGCGCATGAGCAACACTCTACAGTGTCTGAACACCATAACAACCAATTTGTGGATGATGGCACAACGAGCAGAGCTGGCTCTTATTCTCACTCCTGCTTACACTAGCACAGACAAAGCAACACCCCCCACACCCACCCTTTCCTTCTCCCACGACACACACAACACGAAGCACAGCTTGTAAAATATTGCACCACCAGTAAGGCATTCTGCTCCTCCAGGTCTGTTCTCCAACGTGCGCAGTCATCACACCTCTTTCCCTCACACACAAGATCACGTACAGAACGCATTCACCCACAAAACACAAAACGCAAAGCATCGCACCAGTGAAGCCTTCTGCTCCTCCAGATCTGGCCGCTCTGTCGCCACTGCCACACCAAGCATCTGGTCACTCAAACCCGCGGGTGTGATCATGAAGTTCAAAAGCGTGACCTTCACCGATACCTCTGGCAGGTAGTGGGGGTTGCGCAACTTGGTGGTGATATAGAACCTGCACGTGCGCGCGTGTGTGTACGTGTGCGTTTGAGCGTGTGTGTGTGTGTGTGTGTGTTTCACGTTGCAATGAATGCGCTTGAGATTGTCTTGACACAAATCAAGCTCGTAGCAGGGATTTGACTTCTTCAGCACACCCAAAGACGATGTAACACCAACTGAAGGTTTCTACACTACAAAAAAAATCAGCACAAATGGTACACCTAAAGGAACTGGAGAACTCCACTGTGGTGTCCCCCAAGCGGATGCAGTTGTTGCCCCCCTGCTTGAACACTTGCTTCAGCAGCAGTGGCTCCAGGCTGGGGTCTAACTCCTCACCTGTTGTTGTGTATGTACTTGCATATGTGTACACGTGTGTGTGTGTGTGTTTCATTGCCGACCACTTATTCTTGGACATGTACAACCACCAAGGTGGGTTAGCGCTGATACAATTTCACTTGTCTGTTGGCTTGATGTGACGTGTGTATGTGTACGTGTGTATATGCGTGGGTGTACGTGTGTGTATGCGTGGGTGTACGTGTGTGTATATGAAGCAGGTGCGCACGCATCCCTGTGCCAACCAACATTCTCAAACAGCACAGGGTACTTACCAACATTCTCAAGCAGCACAGGCAGTCCAAACTGGATTGAGTTCTCCAGGGTGCGCATGTATTCACCGCCCTCTGACAATTTGATGACCTGTGGGGGTGAGCAAATCAACCGCAGAGCAGACATTACAATAAAAATGGGAATGAGCCCTTTTGCATTGCACGCTCACTCGGAAGTCTTCTTCGAGCTACTGCCTGAATGACAATAACCCGTCGGTCGGACCTCAGAACATCACACTTGCGGTGAAACTACCGACTCATCAGTCAAACCTAAAAGGTCATCCATACTAAGGGTGTACCTGCTGACTTGTACAAACACCTCACTCAATTCATCACACTTGCGGTGTAGCTTTTGACCCATCAGTCAAACGTCCACGTTTTTTAGGCTAGAGTTAAATCATCTATATCTGACAAAATGTCACCTGGCTCCAAATTGCTCCCAGCCCACTTGCACGCAACAGAAGCCTACCCCACACGCAAACATTACTTCAAGTACATGCTCCAACTTACTCCCAGCCCACATGCACGCAACAGAAGCCTCCCCCACACACAACCATTACTTTAAGTACACGCTCAAATTTACTCCTGGTGTCGTGTGAATTCTTGGTGTGGATGCAATTTGTGCTGCTGTGTGTGCCTGCGCACGCTCCCAAGGTTGCAAACTCACCGCGAGCTTGTTTGGCCGCTCCAAGTTCTTGATCCACTTGTTGGCTTGGCCCTGCATGGGCATGTGCAGCACCGTGCAGGTTACGGACAAGCGAAAAAGAGAGGGAAAAAAACAGAAACTAAAGGTTGAAACCACTCTCCACTTTAATTGAGAAAAGAATCTGCCCTTGGTACTGGGCACTGCAAAACCTCCCCCACCATAGGAAAGAGTAAGAGTATCAATGGACACATGTGGGCAGCACACATCACTAGGCCCTAGCAAGCACAGAGGCTACACAGCAAGATGACGCACAGCCTGACAAGCAGGGCAAAGTTGGTGTGCGAGAAGTGCGCGCAACTAAGCATACAGGCTAACAAAATGAACTCTTTCACGAACTGCTCCCAGCATGTTTTGCACTTTGTATCAAGATGGCTTTGGGATGAGGGCAGTCTGGCAGTAATTTTGGATTTCACGTCAATTGTTTTGTTTGGCGTTGTGAGCTTCACCTGAGGGTGAGGACAGGCAAAGGCCTTGACTGAAGGCCGTTTCCCGTTGCGTCAGTCCTGGTGATCCTTGAAAAAAAAACGTGAAAATATTACCTGAGGGTCGACACACAGGGGCCAGCGCCGTGCGTTGGCTATGATGATGGCGTTCTCGATGGAGAAGGTGTCGTTGGGCAAGCTGGCGATCTGCCACTCACGAATCTGCAAGGTTGACACGTAATGACGCAGGAGTTTCACAAAATTGATGATCGTTTGCTATGATGTATTGACACGTGAGGACACAGAAATCTCACAAAATTGATGTTCGTTTGCTATGATTTAGTGTTCTTGGTGTAAAGGGTGTCCCTGGGCAAGTGGGCAAGAGGGTATCCCTGGGCAAAGAGGGTGGGCAAACAAGGTGTCCCTGTGGGCAAAGAGGGTGTCCCTGGACAAAGAGGGTGTCCCTGGGCAAGTTTGTGAGCTGGGAGGATCAAACGAGTGAGAATTTAAGTTCCAAGCTATTTTACAAACCAGACAAACCAGAGATGTTTTCATCATGGAACGCATGCAAATGCATGTGGGAAAATTCAAGGTGAGATTGCACAGAGGCAGCATTAGTTACAAAATAGGAGGAAAGTTTGAAGTTGAGGCATCAAAGAGCTGATCTTCCCAAGCTTTTTCAAGGCTGTATAGATAGCAACAATGCAGCTAAGATGGTGGGACAAACATGTACTTTGGTGGTGTATGTGTAAGGCCTGTGTGTATAAGGCCTGGCGAGGTTCTATTACACAGCACTGCCCCCTGAAAACGTAGCTCACCTTCACAGGGTCGCCCAAAGCTGCAGCGAGGCTGAATCGGGGGTTGCAAGGAATGCGAGCGACCCTGTTGAGCACACAGTCGTAGGTAAAGGGCACAAGTTTGAGCAAAGGTAAGGCAAGGTCGTCATGGATGCAAGCAATTGTAAGGAGCAGACATTTGCAGTCAAGAAATGTGAGGGCAAGTAAAAAGTAAAGCTGGAGTGAGGATTGTGCGGAACGGCAGCAACCCTGCAGCCGTGCGATACACACACACAGAGAGAGAGAGAGAGAGAGAGAGAGAGAGAGTGAGAGTGAGAGGGAGAGAGAGAGAGAGAAATAGAGAGAGAGGGAGAGAGAGATACAGACAGAGAGAGAGAGAGAGAGAGAGAGAGAGAGGGAGAGAGAGAGGGAGAGAGAGAGAGAGAGCGAAAGAGAGAGAGAGAGAGAGCGAAAGAGAGAGAGAGAGAGAATGAAAGAGAGAGGCAGTAAGGGTGTCAGTAACTTGGTTTTGAAAGAAGCTGCTGTGAAGCTGAGGAGTTAAGGCAGAGTGTGCGGACAACATAACAACAGCGAGGCCTGGGACCTTGTCGTCATTTACCACCCCTTTCGACTCATTGATTTCAATGGTGACTCACTTGCACATCTCCAGGAAACCGCGCACAATGCTGCCACGGTAGGTAGGAGTAAAGGCACCAGCATAGGCCACCACACCCGCACTGATCAACATGTCCCCTGTGAGATTTGTGAACTCCTGGGCAAGGCTGCTGGATGTCTCCGTCCAGCGTGCCTTCTCCCCACCGAGCCCGCCTGTTTTGAAAAGAGGGAGGATTTATGACCAGACAAGGGACGCGGTTAAAGAAGTAAGGGCATCAGAGATCATTGACGCCTGTTTTGAAAAGAGGGAGGATACACGACCAGACAAGGGACGCGGTTGGAGATGAGTGGGCATCAGAGATTAGAGAGGATACGCAACCAGATGGGCAGCAGAGAGGATACACAACCAAATGTGCGCCAGAGATCATTGACGCAGTCACAGAGGTGGGATGGCCACAACCTTTTATGAACGGTGTTGACACAGTGTTTTGGGCGTGAGCGCGTTCAAATGTTACACTCACACACAGGATGCGTCTGCAACTCTGGCTGGCCCACAGACATTTGTTACAACATCAGAATGATTTTGTCTGCTGTGCGTGAACATCAGAGTGTTGGGGTGGACGAGTGAAAGCAGCACTTACCTTGGCCCACAAACAAAGCCATCTGATCAAAGATTGCTAGCACAGCCGCAGAACGTAGGGCGGACCATACATGACGCACTCGCCACAAAACACACAGCCAACACATTCGTTCAATTATTCTGTGCACACCAGTTATGGTACACAGCCGCGTACACATGTACATACACACGTACACACACCTATGAGTTGCTCTGCACGCCCGAGCTTGAGAGAGCACTGCTCCACCTCGCCCTCCAAGCGCTCTTTTTTGTGGGTGTTCTTCTGCAGGCTAGCCTGAAGGGCAGAACGGATACAAAGCAAAAAATAGGTGTGTTTGTGGGTGCGTATTTGTTTGTGTAAGTGTGCCTCTGAGAAAGTGTGTACGTGTGTATGTGTGTGTATGTGCGTGTGTGTGTGTGTGTGTTTGTGTGTGTGTGTGTGTGTGTGCCTCTGAGGAAGTGTGTACGTGAGAGTACGTTCCTTTGTTTCATTCACACACATAATGCCTAAGGAGGTGGAGATCCCACTATCAAGAGCCCTCAACCAAATTTCTCTGATATCCTTGGTATGGACATTGAGCAAAATAAGTTTGTGTGAGCACATGTGAAATTGTGTATTGATGGCATGCATCTTAAGTGCCCAAGCAGAGAGCGCTCCAATTGGCAAGAACCCTCAATAAATGTCTATAAATTTACAAACAACTTCTTGCTACCGACATATTTAACCCTTTATGTAGTATGATTACCTGCGCAATCGACCGCAATTGACCACTTGCCAAATGGGAGGGTGTCTGAAGATGCAGAGAGCGGTTATGACATGCACGCGCACTTAGGTAAATGTACACAAACATAGGTACAGATAAAACCGCAAACACATCTCAGCTATCCACCTCCCCCACCTTCATACCACCTACACACCCACCCATCCACCCACACACCCACACACATAAGTACCCCTCTCTCAGCTCTATGCCACACAAACACACATCTCAAGCTAGTCACCCCCCTTGCCTGCATGCCACCTACACACACACACACACACAAACACACAAGTACCCCCCTCTCAGCGCTATGCCACACACACACACACACACACACACACACACACACACAAACACACACACACACATCTCCAGCTAGCCACCCCCTTACCTCCATGCCACCAAGCTTGTCCATGATCTGCTGAAGCTCGTCTTGCTTCTGACGCAGACCGACCATCACCTGTGTTGGCAAAAAAATTACAGGACAGGAGTGCATGCCTGGTTCCAAACTGTCCCGACAGGACAACCAAGCGGACGCGTTGGCTTGCCAAAGGTGTGTAAGTCCTTCAATAGGTGCCTCAGCAAATCCTGGCGCCAGTCAGCATGACTTATACAATAATGCCCGACTACAAAATGTGCCACAAAAGGACATCCAACCACAACTTATGCCTGACTTCAAATTGTGCCACAAAAGGACAGCCAACCACAACTTATGCCTGACTACAAACTGTGCCACAAAAGGACAGCCAACCACAACTTATGCCTGACTTCAAATTGTGCCACAAAAGGACAACCAACCACAACTCCTGGCTCCAGTCAGCAAGACACATACATAGGGTTGGCCAGCACCGTGTATGACCGTATGTATGGTGATTTCCCTGCTTAAAATACCGTATGTGCACCGTATATACCAGGTCGCCCCCGTGAAAAACCCACCCTACCAGTCTCATTTAGCTCTCCACCCAATTTAAAGCCCCCTATTCCTCATCTGAATGATAAATACTTGATGTTATATCTAAATCATTGACATTTGCTGGAAATTTTGCATTCTGGGGAGTTCTGTGGGGCCCGCAGCGTATTTCCATAAACCTTCAAGCATCTGCTGAAAGAACAAAAAATCAGCTATCCAATGTATTTCTCAGGTCACGGAATGGTGGAGTGGGTGCAGAGATATGCCTGCGCGGAGTTAAGTGAGACTATTTGGCTGGCAGGAGGGTGAGTTTTTCACGGGGGCGACCACCTATAAATGTATGGTTCTGGCCATCCCTACACATCCCTACACATACAACACCGAAACAGAACCAGCCAGCGAGCATATCAAAAACTTGGGCATGGGAAATGCTTCGAGCCTAAAATGTAGGCAACAGAAAAGCAGAAAAGGCATAGAGTCTGGTATTGACCCGCATGACTGCAACGGTAATTACGAGGTGGCCCTGTCAAAAGTTACCAAACAAGCTTGCCATGATAACCATGACAGAACAAACAATACCATCCAAACAGTACCATGACAAGACCAACAACACCATGATATGACCAAACAAGCTTGCCATGATAACCATGACCAAGTGTCATTCAGATGGATCAGACAGTATGCTTGGCAATTGATAATACACATGCACCTTCACACACACACACACACACACACGCACACACACACACATACACACACACAAACATACGAGTCGCAGATCACACACACACACACACAAACGTCACAGTGCACAAATTGCACACCACACACGTACACACACACCTCTTGGTAGCTCTCCTCTGCCTCTGCGAGCTTGGCCTTTTTCGGAGCAACCACTTTGGCCACCTTGTCGTAGCTAGACATGGCATGCACCCACCTACATACACACCAGGCAGAGTAGAACACGACGGTCAGATGATCAAATCTACCCGTGAGAATTAAATACACACCACAAGGCATGCACGGTTGTGGCAAGATGCAACATGTACTACCAACTGTGCATGTGGGCCGTCATGTGAGGCGAAAAGACACAGCCAGGCTGGTTTGCTGCGTGGGGCTGGCAAGGTTGATCAGTACGTTTGGTGACACACATACACACACGCACATGTCACATGAGATATACGCGTGTGACATGTGAGATATGCATGTCAGATATGTGATATGTGTGAGATATACACGTGTGAGATATACGTGTCACATGTGTGAGATATTTAGTGTGAGATATACGTGCCACATGTGAGATTAAAACGTGTGAGATATACATGTCAAATGTGTGATATGTGTGAGATATACATGTGTGAGATATATGTGTCACATGTGTGACATACATAGTGTGAGATATACGTGTCACACGTGTAAGTTATACGCGTGTGACATGTGAGATATACACGCAGCGGTGTGATTATATGACTGCTTTGATGAACTGGTACATTCAGAGCAAACGCTCAGTCATACATGTCTTTGCTTGCCCTACTGATGCAAACACCATAAGGGAATATTTTGGCCTCGTCTCTGCATAACCCAGGATGTGAAGAAACAGAAAGTAACAGGAACAAAAGGAGTCAGAGAGACGCATACACACATACACACAAACACATGCACAGAAAAAGCTCATGCACGGCACAAATGATCAGCAGCAGCAACATGCCTTCTAGTCCCTACTACTCACTTGCACAGCCCCTCTGCTGCTGGCGATGCCTTCTTTGCTGTCTCTGGCGTGAAGGTCTCGTTTGTCAAATACTTGGACCTACATAGATACATAGATACATAGATATCTACACTGTATATACTGTATATACATAGATTTAATAGACACATAGAAGGTGCAGAATGCCAGAAGTTCGATGGACACATGCCACGCACAGGAGATCGGGAGCACAGGCATAGGGCGCAGCCTGACTGTTGAGGATTGAGGCAGAAGGGCGTGCTGGATTGATTAGGAGCTTAAACACTGTGCCAAGGATTGAACAGAGCCATCTATCTGTAAACAATCTGTAAACAAAGACGCATAAGTATATGCATGGGTGCAAGAGTCAGTTTTGGGCGAAACCGTGCAAAAGTTAAACGCCGGTGCTCTGTGTGCCAAATAATGCAGCAGGCTTATTATTTAGTTCGTTTTCAACCTGCCTGTCCCCATCTATAAAGGTAGTATAACAGTCACAAAGCTTCTGCAGGCTTTTGCATTTCTAGCTCAGAACAAGCAAGGCCAGCTCAGAACAAGCAAGGCATTTTGAAATGTGTGCCTTGGCATGCTTCCATGCAAGCAGCAGCAGCAGCAGCAGTACCACGAACCAAATGTCATACCTGATCTCAGCAATGATGCGTGGGGCGATGTTGTCCTTGTCATATGTCTTGAGGCGCTGCAAGAAATCCTGTATGGGTGAGCAGCATGGTAGCATGGAAAATGTCCAATGGCTGCATCATGACCGTTTGAGTGCATCCTGATTGCATCATGATTGCTTGGCGCCTCTTTTCATAGGCAAACACACCTTGTGTTCAACAGGCCACCCCTCCTTGTATTCAGCCAATAGGCAATGATGATGTTCAGGCGATAGGCAAACGCACCCCCCCTTGTGTTCAGCAGGCCAACCCCCCCCTCCCTTCACCAAGGAAAAGTGCCACCATATTACATGTTGTGGCACTCTTTCTTTTGAGCAGCAAGTACACCTTGTTATCATTCGGCAGGCCAACCCCTCCTCCCCCCCACAAAGAGTACACCCAACTGCATGTCGTGGCGCTTATTGTAGTGAGCAGCAACCCCACCTTTTCATTCAGTAGGCCCACGCTGGGCTTCCAATAATCAGCGACCATTTTACCAGAATCATCTTTGATCTTGGCAGGCTTCACATCCAGGATCACACACACAGCCTCCAGCACCTGCACACAGAGTTCCCACAAATTAGCACACACAGCGTCAGTAAATACATATGCAACTACACACACAGCCTCCAGTATTCCTACAAACAAGCACACACAAACAGCGTTAGCAATTACTTATATACGCAACTACACACACAGCCTCCAGTACCTGCACACGGTGTTCCCACAAACAAGCACACGCAAACAGCGTCAGCAGTTACTTATTTACGCAGCTACAAACACAGACTCTAGCACCTGCACACTGTGTGTGTAGCAAACAAAAACTCGGCGTTCCTTTCTACATCAGCGTTAAATGGGAGCTCTTGTTCAAGCACAACGCCATCTTTTACCAGCTTGATACCTCTTGCCTGCTCTGTAGCTTCCAGGAGCTGCAGCTCCTTCATATAAAAGCGGCTCTATTACCTCGCTACTGACAGCCGTGGCTCTATTGCCTTGCTCCTGACAGCCGTGTGACTTCCCCCAACTTGTTCTTTATAACACACCACAAGGCCATCTCTTACCAGCTCTGTAGCTCCCAGGAGCTGCAGCTCCTTTTATACAAAAGTGGCTCTATTGCCTTGCTCCTGGCAGCCACGTGACTTCCCCCCACTTGTTTTTCATAGCACACCACAAGGCCATCTCTTACCAGCTTGATAGCCCCCGGGGGGTTGCCTAGCTTTTTTATGTAGCTGATGTCTGCCTCCTTGATGGTGTCCAACGCGGTGAGGGCATCATTAAGAATGGGGATGGCCTGTGGTTGGAAAGAGAAGGGGGGTTAGCAGACACAGATGCGTGCAATCATACAGATGTGTTTTGTTCGGGACAGGGATGGGCTGCACGGGAGGGAGAGGGGGTTCAATGACACATAGGTGTAGGTACAACTGTGTGTGTGTGTGTGTGTGAGTAAAACTGTGTTAAATGCTTTGGGTGGCTTGTATGGGGGCCGGTCTGCGTTGAAAAATTCAGGATATGAATCAGCAGATTGAGAGGAATTCCATCGTGTATATGTAGGTATACGTAGGTATGCGTAGGTGTGGTATTATAGGGTTTTTTGTTTATGAGGGAAATGGCCTGTGTGGAGGTATAAGCTCTCATTTTAATGACATAGGTTTTTGGTCAGAATGACTGTACAATACTAATAGCAGGGACAATCTTAAGACTCAGCATGTCGAGAGAGCTGTTCCAGGCAAATCGTCATTCCGGAGTCCAGCAAGAATATAATGCAAGAGGAAAGAAGGGCACCGACAGCTGTTTGACATTTCTAGAGAGGCAGTGCTTAATTTGAATGTACTGGCAGAGAAGTGGCATGTGCTCAATTTGAAATTATTGGCAGTCAGGTAGCTGCTCACTCACCTCTGCCAAATCAGCCTCACACTCATCCTTGATGGCCTTTGCAGCGTCTGCCTTCTCCTGCACACGTATTTCTTCCTCCTGCAATGCACCAACCCCAGCACCAGTCATACTTTGATATTAAGACATTAAGATTTTTGATATTTTGATGACAGATTCTGATACAGATGGGTCACATATTCGAGGACTGGTGATGAACATGTTTCACACTCTTTGGCCATCATTATTATCCCACCCAGATATTATTGTAAGGAGAAGGAGAAGGAGAAGGAGAAGGAGACTCCTGCACACGGATCTCTTCCTCCTGCAATGCACCAACGTAAGTACCAGACGAAACATGACCTCACGCAGCTGGCGACACCACCAGCGTAGAAAAGTAAACTAGACAAGTAAACGCACACGTCATCAGAAACGTGGCACGTGACGCAAACGAAAAAAACCGTTGCAAAAAACAAACGTTTCTCCTGCATACGTATAGACTTATTTTCCTCCTGTATCTGTGAACAAAGCGATGTAAAATTATGTGAAGCCCATGGCCTGGCTGGCTATTTAGCTCGGTGACCCCTCAGGGCTAGGGTTGGCTAAATATGAACTTGGCGTGTGTACGGCGATTGTCACGAGGAATCCTCAATTTGCTTAGGGTTTAGGGCTTAAAGCCTTATTACAGCTTATACCTTACGGAAGGTTGTACCTTTACTTAGGTTTAAGGGTTTAAAGCCTTACTTTAGGTTATATATGGATCCTGAACAGTCTTATATACACATGCTATCCCTACTCATGGCCTCTACCCCTACTCATGGCTCATAGGCGGGTGTACGGTTTTCTAAGGCTACGCACAGAAAGTTGTAAGCCCAATGACAAATGCACAGACACAAATGGTCCTACTAATGGTGCACAAATGGTCCTACTAATGGTGCACAAATGGTGCACAAATGGTCCTACTAATGGTGCACAGACAGTCTTACGTGCACAAGCAGGTGAAACAGTAATTTACGTGCACAAGCAGGTGAAACAGTAATGGTGCACAAACAGTCTTACGTGCACAAGCAGGTGAAACAGTAATTTACGTGCACAATCTTACGTGCACAGTCTTACGTGCACAGTCTTACGTGCACAAGCAGGTGAAACAGTAATTTACTAATGGTGCACAAACAGTAATTTACGTGCACAAGCAGGTGAAACAGTCATTTACGTGCACAAGCAGGTGAAACAGTAATTTACGTGCACAAGCAGGTGAAACAGTATTTCACGTCAAAGGGAGGGTGCTTGCACACATATCAGCTTACACTAAGCCAAACACATATCAGCTTACACTAAGCCAAACACGCAAGCCAGTTGACAGGCACACAGACACAAAATTAACCATACAAGAACGAGCATACCCTCTTGTGACATACTAGCTATAACATCTCTTACACCAACAACACACAGCAACACACTCACGCACTAGCCATATCACACTCACAGACACTCACAGACACTCACAGACACTCACAGCATCAAACTCACGCACTAGCCATAACATCTCTTACACCACCAATACACAGCGACACACTCACGCACTAGCCATATCACACTCACAGACACTCACAGCAACACACTCACGCACTAGCCATATCACACTCACAGACACTCACAGCAACACACTCACGCACTAGCCATATCACACTCACAGACACTCACAGACACTCACAGCAACACACTCACGCACTAGCCATATCACAC
>Ga0307945_1003802_pt1:2500-12232 | contig 12232 bp, 15 predicted proteins | sample OrgLakmetagen228_FD_201818 | JGI IMG/M metagenome (GOLD analysis project Ga0307945, IMG submission 201818) | Saline water microbial communities from Organic Lake, Antarctica - #228 | ecosystem: Environmental > Aquatic > Non-marine Saline and Alkaline > Saline | place: Antarctica...
ATGTGCTGCTGTCACTGTGCACGTGTGTGTGTATGTGTGTGCATGTGTGTGCATGTGTGTATGTGTGTGTGTTGCAGGGCAGCTCCTCTGTTCAGCACAGATGCAAGCACATTGTTGAGGCAGGCATCTCTGCTGCTAAGCTGCTCCTGATTGAGATGTACGGTCTGCAGGGGAGGAGGAGCGGTGGCCCTTCCTGCTGCTTAGCTGCTCCTGATCGAGATATTGAGATATTGAGATATTGAGATGCACTGGTCTGCAAAGGGGAGGGGAGTGGTGGCTGTCCCTGTTGCCAAGCTGCTCCTGATTGATTTATTGAGATGCACAGGCCCGCAGGGGGGGGGGAGCATAGGACGTCCCTGATGTCAGCTAATCCTGCATGAAAACCGCCTGCACCTTATTTGTGCTGACTGTGTTCTCAATATCGCATGATGATGTGTGTCTGTGTGTGTGTGTGTATGTGTGAGAGAGAGAGAGTGTGTGTGTGCTTATATAGGGCGAGGAATTGGTGGGCAGCCCATCTCACTCCCTCGTTTCACGCACCCACACATTAAAAGCATTTCGCGGTGCCAAATCGTGACTTCAAGCTTTTCAATACCAGCCCAAACTTTTGAGTCCCCGTACACCCCCTACTTCGCAACCTACAATTTTCAAAGAACCATTTGGAACATTGGATGCCTGCATTGCAGTGCACGCAGAAGAGACGGGTGGGTGGGTGCATGTGCGTTTATGTGAGCGTGTATGTGTGGGTGTGGTTGTGGGTGTGGGTGTGGGTGTGGGTGTGGGTGGGTGCGTGTGTGTGTGTGTGGGTGGGTGGGTGGGTGGGATTGCAGAGCATCCCACTCCATCCTATCAAGAACTGGGCCCAAACTAGGGCATCAAACCAGCCAAAGAAGAAGTAGCAGCGCCTATTTTACATGCTGCTCTACTGCAATGCACGCTTGCAGCTTGCAGAGGAGGCGGAGGGAGATGGTGTGGTGGCAGAAGTGGAGGAGGGTATGGATGGAGAAGACGCGGTGATGCTGCAAGGTGTGTGTGTGTGTGCGTGTGTGTGCGCGTGTGTGCGCGTATGTATTTGTGTGTGTGTGCATATTTGCATGTTTGTGTTCACTGCTTTAGCCTAAAAAGCATGTTTCTTTCTGCGTCTGACCCTAGCGCCTGCCAAACCTAGCACCTTCCAACCAACCAACCAACCAACCTTCCAACAAACCAACCAACCAACCTTCCAACCAACCCTAGCACCTTCCAACCCTAGCACCAACCAACCAACCTTCCTTACATCCTCCCACCCTGTTTGAGCATGCAAGCACAGACACAGGCACACACACCTCACGTGCACGCGCACACAAACATTTATACATGCATGCACGAGGACAAACACATGGAAATTATACACACAACACAAACACGCACGCAAACACACATGCAAACACACACACACACTCTTGAGTGTCCAGGGTCAAAGCCGTCCCTCTTCTCTTCTTATCAGTGAGACATTGTCTCGGTCACGCTCCCATCAATGCTAAACCACTGGACTGTGTATCACACAACTTGGTCATGAGATCAGTTGTAGTTGCAAACAGTACCCAGGTCGCAAGCGGTGTGTTGTGATCATAAGAACAATTTGGATTGCACACACATATTCACGTGCCCTAACCCTGTAAGGTGACTCAGTGAAGGACCTCTCTTCACAAGATCTTGCACACACAATAAAAATGCACCACCGTATCTTATCATGTGTGTCATTGCAGGCTACGCACAATCTGGCGTGCCCAGGCCTCAGAGCAGACTCAGCGCAGAAAACTCACATTGCAAGATCTTGCACACATTGAAACTGCACCACCATGTCTTGCTGTGTGTGTGTCATTGCAGGCTACGCACGATCTGGTGTGCCCAGGCCTCAGAGCAGAAAACTCACATTGCACCATCTTGCACACATTGAAATTGCACCACCATGTCTTGCTGTGTGTGGGTGTCATTGCAGGCTACGCACGATCTGGTGTGCCCAGGCCTCAGGATGGTATCAGCGCAGAAAACTCACATTGCGAGATCTTGCACACACTGAGATTGCACCACCATGTCTTGCTGTGTGTGTGTGTCATTGCAGGCTACGCACAATCTGGTGTGCCCAGGCCTTAGAACAGTATCAGCGCAGAAAACTCACATTGCACGATCTTGCACACAACAAAAATGCACCACCGTATCTTATCATGTGTGTCATTGCAGGCTACGCACAATCTGGCGTGCCCAGGCCTCAGAGCAGACTCAGAGCAGAAAACTCACATTGCACCATCTTGCACACATTGAAACTGCACCACCATGTCTTGCTGTGTGTGTGTCATTGCAGGCTACGCACGATCTGGTGTGCCCAGAACGGTATCACGCAGAAAACTCACATTGCACATCTTGCACACATTGAAACTGCACCACCATGTCTTGCTGTGTGTGTGTCATTGCAGGCTACGCACGATCTGGTGTGCCCAGGCCTCAGAGCAGACTCAGCGCAGAAAACTCACATTGCACCATCATGCACACATTGAAATTGCACCACCATGTCTTGCTGTGTGTGGGTGTCATTGCAGGCTACGCACGATCTGGTGTGCCCAGGCCTCAGGACGGTATCAGCGCAGAAAACTCACATTGCACGATCTTGCACACATTGAAATTGCACCACCATGTCTTGCTGTGTGTGTGTCATTGCAGGCTACGCACGATCTGGTTTGCCCAGGCCTCAGAGCGGACTCAGCGCGGGGGCAAGCCTGCAGTACTTTGGGCACTGTGGGGGTGGCGGCAAAAGGCAGGCAGGGAGCGTGAGTGCTGGCGGGGCAGGGAGAGGGGAAAGGGGGGGCCCAGGCAAGCTCATACGTGGGAGCAGCAGACAAAACCAGAGCCCTGTACAATCTGCGCGTGTGTTAGAAGGGGCAGGGGTAGGGCCTAGTAAGTGCTGGGATAGGGGTGGTGCTACTACTGCGTTGTCAGTGCCTCATTCGCGGCGGGCTGCCTCCGCACCGCACGCACGGCCAGCGCTCATGCCCAGCGGGCGGTCGCTGTCTCCTTCGTTGGGTAGGGAAGGGGGAGGGGGGGATGCAGGAATGGAGTGGGGGGAGGAGAGGGGGGGGGGTGCAACATACGAGGTCCGCACGCACACCAGTCCAGGTCGAGGGTCGGCCAGTGACAAGGGTGCGGGAGCCCCTAGGCCTTTATCTGCGCGGCATCAGAAGCTGCTGCTGCAGCACCGCCAGCAGCAGCAGGAGCAGCAGCGGCAGGGGCAGCTGTGGCAGGAGCAGCAGCAGCTGTTGCGGTGGGCGGCGCTGGAGGGGGGGAGAGGAGGGGAGGAGGGGGGGGGTGGAGCTTGGGGCAACAGCTTGGACCAAGGAGGTGGTGGTGGTGGTGGTGGTGGTGGTGGTGGTGGATACAGTAGTGGTGGTGGTGGTGGATACGATGGTGTTTGTCTGTATGGTAGAGGCAGCGGTGGTATTTGTTTAAATGGTGGAGACAGTGGTGGCGGTGGCAGCAGCTCGCGTGAAAACCAAAGTACTGAAAGAGTGTTCCCCCCCAGTGTGACTTTTGCCAGCCCACCCCCATCCCACATGCCTTCCCCCTCTGCAACCTTAAACAGAAGCAGCAGCACCACCAGCCGTGCGCTTATTATGCAGCAGCTGAAGCAGCCTTTGCTGTCAGGTGGGGCAGTGGCAACGGTACAAAAATAATTTCGATTTGCCACTCTTGCTGTGCGTTGGTTATCGTGCAGCAACTCCTGCTAGACACCTCACACTGACACACACACATACACACACAAACACACACACACAAACAGAGATAGACATACACTCACACACATACACGCACGCACGCGCACGCGTACGCACTCGCACATACACGCGCGTACACATACATATATGCTTTCTCTCTCTCTCTCACACACACACACACACACACACACACACACACACACACACACACACACACACAAACACACACACTCACACACGCACACAAGAGTGTGCCACTGAGTGCTGCTGTTGTATAGCATGCAAGCAACGCCGCCTTGCTGCAAATGCGTTCCGCACCACCAGACTGCAGCACCTACTTGTATATGCCTGAATGTGCAAAACACTTTGACACCTGACTGTAGCACCTCCTTGTATATGCCTGAATGTGCAAACCACTTGACACCTGGCTGTGCGTGACAGATTTCTCACGAGCACTTCATGTGCATGAGCTGATTGGGCAGAAGACTTAAATGTGCACTCGATCGTTCCAGTTTTTTTTTGCCAGGGAAGCTGCTGCAATGGGCCAATCCCATCAGATAGATAGGCACATGCTCATTCGTAGTAAACAGACAAGCACGTGCAGTCGATCCTATCAGACAGAGGCACACACATGGTCATCTCTATTAGAGAGAGAGACTCACACAATGGTCAAATTAGCAGAGATGCATACAGAGTGTCAACCCTATCAGAGTGAGACGCACGTATAGTCAACCCTAGCAGAGAAAGAAACACACAATGTCAACCTTATCAGCGAGAGACGCACACAATGTTTATCCTAGCAGAGAGGCATATACAGTGTCAACCCTATCAGCGGGAGACACACAATGTTTATCCTAGCAGAAAAAGAAACACACAATGTCAAACATATCAGCCCTATCAGCGAGAGACACACACAATGTCAATCCTATCAGCGTGAGACACACACACACATCACACACACATATATACGATGGTGATTTGCATCATCGTTACTGTTTGCACACCCACTCAAATCAACCTCCTGCCTCTGCCTCTACAAGTCTCACAAGGTTTACACGAAAAAAGGCCTTCAGTCAAAAAGTATGACTGCTCGCTAACTTCAGTCACGAAAAAAGGCCTTCAGTGCTACTCGCTAACTCAAGAGGTATGCTCGCTAACTCAAGAAGTATGCTCGCTAACTCAAGAAGTATGCTCGCTAACTCAAGAAGTATGCTCGCTAACCTCTGCCTCAACCTTGAACTGTACTCAGGACCTGGGCACGCTAAACACCAGCAGCAGCAGCAGCAGCAGCAGCAGCAGGAGCTTGGCAGCAGGAGGCCCTTGTCAGCCTTAACCCAGACACCAACCCAGCAGCAGCAGCAGCAGCACCACCACCACCAACGTGACCAACGTGACCAGTACCAGCACCACCACCAGTACCAGTACCAACATGACAGAAGGTGGTCCACAGTGGGAGACTCAGCACAGCAGCACCAGCACCAATTCCGTCAGCTGAGTAGGCCATTGTCTGCGGGCCCCCTCCGCTCCCCCTCCCGTTCTCCCTCCGCCACTCACAGGAGCAACGCGCACCTGTCCACCGCGTTTTTCCCGGCCAGCGTGCATCGGGCGACGGAAGACAACGGGCTCCTGGTTGGCAACAGGTGTGTGCGTGTGTGCGTGTTCATGTGCGTGCATGTGTGTGTATGTGTGCATGTGCATGTGCGTGTGTGTGTATGTGTGTGCGTGCGTGTGTGTGTGTGTGCATGTGCGTGCGTGTGCGTGTGTGTGTGCTTTGTAACTGTGTGTGTGAATGCACTGGGGTACAGAAGACAATGTGCACCCGGTTGGCAACAGGTATGTGTGTGTGTGTGTGTGGACGTGTGCGCTTTGTGGCAGTGTGTGCTTGCACGCAAGGGGGTGGAGGAAAGCGTGTAACACTTGTGTGTGTGAGAGTGTCTGTGTGCGTGTGCGCTTTGTGGCAGTGTGTGCTTGCACGCAAGGGGGTTGAGGATAGTGTATGCAACCGTCTGTCAATGGATGTCTTTGTGTGTGTGTGTGTGTGTGTGTGTGTGTGTGTGTGTGAGAGAGAGAGCGTCTGTGTGCGTGTGCGCTTTGTGGCAGTGTGTGCTTGCACGCAAGGGGGTGGAGGACAGTGTATGCAACCGTCTGTCAATGGGTGTCTTTGTGTGTGTGTGTATGTGTGTGTGTGCTTTTTGGTGTGGTGGAATTCATGGGAGTAGGGTTGATGTTGCGCCTCCGTGATAGTGTTGCTACGTCTTTAAGACAAGTGCTGGCATGATTGCTTATAGTGGTGTTACGTCTTTGCCAAGTGTTGATGACATTGCACGTAGTGATGCGATGTCTTTAAGACGAGTGTTGATAACATTGCACAAAGTGTTGCTACGCCTTTGCCAAGTGTTAATAACATTGCACAACGTGTTGCGATGTCTTTGAGACGAGTGTTGATAACATTGCACAAAGTGTTGCTACGTCTTTAAGACAAGTGCTGGCATGATTGCACAAAGTGTTGTTTCGTCTTTGCCAAGTGTTGATAACATTGCACAAAGTGTCGCGATGTCTTTAAGACGAGTGTTGATAACATTGCACAAAGTGTTGTTACGTCTTTGCCAAGTATTGCTATGTCTTTAAGACGAGTGTTGATAACATTGCACAAAGTGTTGTTTCGTCTTTAAGACAAGTGCTGGCATGACTGCACAAAGTGTTGCTACGTCTTTAAGACAAGTGCTGGCATGATTGCTTATAGTGGTGTTTCGTCTTTGCCAAGTATTGATAACATTGCACAAAGTGTTGTTTCATCTTTGCCAAGTGTTGATAACATTGCACAGCCAAGTGTTGGCATGATTGCACAAAGTGTTGTTTCGTCTTTGCCAAGTGTTGATAACATTGCTCAAAGTGTTGCTACGTCTTTAAGACAAGTGCTGGCATGATTGCACAAAGTGTTGTTCGTCTTTGCCAAGTGTTGAAAACATTGCACAGCCAAGTGTTGGCAAGATTGTGCAAAGTATAGTTACATATTGCCAAGTGTACAAAATATTGCACCAAGTGTTGTTACATGTTGCTGTTTGTGAGAGCTAGCAAAACAAGCAAAAGGTTGCACACAGTATACCTACTTACGTATTGCCAAGTGATGGCCCACGATGTGTGTTTTAGCTGGATCTAGGCGGTCTTCCTTTTGACTTATTAGTCACTTTTGTCCCATATTTGGCCTCCTCATATGTTGGTTTATGCAGGAATTAAGGCTGCTTGGATGTGAACGCATACACACACACACATGCAAACACAACACACAAACACACATATACACACGCAAACACACTTACATACACACACAAACACACACACACACACCACAGGCGCTCCCCGTCCCCTGGCCGAGCCACCAGCCCCGCAGCCGTGGCATACAACCCTGAAAAAGCAGCAGCACAGTACGGGAGCCGTTCAGCCGCACGACGTGAGCTGATGCAGGGCCTTGCTTCAGCCACCACTGCCTACACCGCTGCGTCCCCTTATCAGAATAACGGCGCACGTGGCCGTGCTGCTGCCCAGCCTGACGTGCACGGGCCCCGCATGGCCTCAAGAACAGTTGACCTTTCTGCCGCCGGTGGTGATTATGGTACGTTCAGTTCACAAACACAAGCGCGCGCACACACATGCATATATACACACACTCATACAATTACGCACACACGCAAATACACACAATGACACACCCTTGCAAACATACACACACAAAGACGCGCACATGCAGACACGCACACAAACACACACACACACATACACACAGGGGCGTTTGCCCAAGAAAACAGTCGGGTGCGCACTGGCAGCAGTGGGGGTTTGCCGGACAGGGAGGGGGCGCCTGTTCAGAGTAATGGAGTGATGAGCAGCCGATCCTCTAAGGGGGGGGCCACAGTCACGCATAAGGGCCTCCGTCAGCAAAAGTGGGTGGAGCTGAGGCAGTTGCATACGTCTGCAGCGCTGCTTCAAAAGCAGCAGCAGCAGCAACATCAGCATGAAAGCACTGATAGTTGCAGGCCAGGCAGCGGTAGTGCTGCTGCTTATGAGGGTGGCAGCGACAGCAGGCCAGGCAGTGGTCGTACACGGCGTCATGGAGGCTGGCCGTCAGCAGTGCCTGGTAGGCCCTTGAGTGGGAACAGCAGCAGGCACGTCTGTGGGAGCAGCGACAGATATACCGAATCGAAGCTTGCGGTGCAAGGCCGCACCACAGCCTGCCCTAACGAGCCAGGCACCGACACAGGCACCACAGCTGTCACCGCTGCTGCTGCTGCTGCTCCACAAGCTGCTGCTGCTGCTGCTGCTGCTGCTGCTATACCACAAGCTCTGTGCGCATCACCTGCTGTGCCTCTGACCGTGCTACCTACCCCTAGCCGGCCAAGCAGCAGCAGCAGCAGCAGCAGGAGCAGGCCCAGCAGTGGGGTTGTCAAAGCAGGAGGGGTGCTGGACGCAAGCCTTGGTAGCGGTGCAATTGGAAGTAGCAGCAGGCCTGGGAGCGCGCGCCCCCAGAGTGCGGCAAGCAGTGATATGGATATGGGGGAGGACACACACAGGCAGCAGCAGCTGCAGCAGCAGTATGAGCAGCATGAGTTGCAGCAGGATGCGTCGGTTGGTGCTCCGGTCTCCAAGCCCGGGGGGGATGCAAGCCAGGCAGAGTTTGAGTTCCTAATCGCGCGGCAGGAGCTGGGGATTGTGGATGAAAATTCGGAGGAGGGCAGCGATGGTGATGGAGGGTATTAGGTGCTGGTGAATTGTTAATGTGAAAGTCTATGCTGACATACATAATTCAACGTACACGAGGTGTCTGCGAGGTTTTACTGGCTTTCAGCTTTCAGTACAGATCAGGCTCCTTCTGATCGTAAGTACTGGGCTCTGACTGGTTGGTGCGTCGGAAGGCAGTTTGTGGTTTATTCTATTCGGCCTTCTACTGTTGTGGTGCAGTGGGTTCGACCTACAGGAGGCTTGCATTCACATAAATGCAGAACAAATTCCACTCTAGCTTCCATTTTACTGTCGCGCTACAGTAACTTCGGCTCCTGGACAGCTGCAACCAACTTGTTTCCAAACAACCTGGCTAAAGGTCATTTTTCCGATGTAACCATTGTACTCTAGTGACAAATGGAAAAAACTACTAGAGCGTATCATGCTAAACCAGTGGCATGGACAAACTGTGTGATATTCCCTTAGATATATATTTTCGACACTGGTTGATTTTGTTTCACCAGCCAATTGCCATCAGCCAGAGTCTCGGGCTGTAGGCCATCCCTGTAACCCCTACGTAAACCTTGAGATATATATGTGAGCAACAGTTCTACAGTTATTGGAAAGTTTGGCCAATTTAGATGGTCCTCTTAAAACAAACTCAATTAGATGGTCCTCCTGTAACAAATACAACGTCGGCTCGGCCGCATGATGATACAAATAACAAAAGTAGAAAAAGAAAAAAGAAGTTGCTTCTCTTTACACATTATACTTTTTTGTGCCTATCTGTTGAACGTCTTTATAGCCTTCAAGCTCCTGGATATCCTCTGGAGAGCCCGCGAAAAAGGGCAGCCTCTGATGCAACTTTGTCACGGGTATCCCAAGGATGTTGGTCGTCCCGTCGCTACCCTTTCCTCCCGCCTGCGGATAACGGGGAAGGGAAAATATACAAGGTTTTACATACACAGCCTGAGTAATGAGTTTGAACGATGGTCACAATGGGGGGTGACTATTTTCCTTGATCAATGTGGGGAGTGGTTTCCACTGCCTGTTTGTCACGACGAATCATGGTACCAGCTTAAGCATGGATTGCAAGTATGAGACATGGTTTTATAGCCAGGGTCGAGTCTCTCTCGAGCAAAGGCTGGGAACTGCACTACAGACTGCAATTCTCCTGATAATCTCTCTCTTTCTCTGCTGTTTCTCAAATCCGACTTACTTGACCACTGATGTATACTATACCACACACACACTAGTCGGCTGCCGCGCC
>Ga0307945_1003805_pt1 | contig 12227 bp, 13 predicted proteins | sample OrgLakmetagen228_FD_201818 | JGI IMG/M metagenome (GOLD analysis project Ga0307945, IMG submission 201818) | Saline water microbial communities from Organic Lake, Antarctica - #228 | ecosystem: Environmental > Aquatic > Non-marine Saline and Alkaline > Saline | place: Antarctica: Organic Lake...
CCCCCTTACGGGTGTGTTACTGAAGGGGGCAACGTGTATGCCACTCTCGCGCGCAGGCAGCGACGCGGAGCGTGATAAGAGTTCAGGGGGGGTGGAGCGCCTTGTGAGGCCATCCTCGTGGGGGAGGGAGGCGGCCAAAGAGGAGCGGGGGTCTGTAAGGAGTGAGGGTGTGAGGGTGCTTGTGTGTTGGGTGCTTGTGTGTTGGGTGCTTGTGTGCGGGAGGGTGCTTATGTGCGGGAGGCAGTTGCAAAATGCTTGTGTGTGCGGGAGGGTGCTTGTGTGCTGGGGTCTGTAAGGAGGGAGGGTATGAGGGTGCTTGTGTGTTGGGTGCTTTTGTGCGGGAGGGTGCTTATGTGCGGGAGGCAGTTGCAAAATGCTTGTGTGTGCGGGAGGGTGCTTGTGTGCTGGGGTCTGTAAGGAGGGAGGGTATGAGGGTGCAGGGGTTTGTAAGGAGCGAAGGTGTGAGCTAGTGTGTTGGCTGGTCAAATTGTCTGGGGTCTGATGGCGTGTGAAGCTGTGCTTATGGGGCAGAGAGGGGGTCAATGGGTGTGTGTGGGTCAGTTAAGGTTTAGTACGTACGAAGATTTACAGAAAGAGGAATTTATGCGTGCTGCGGGTCAATATCTCCTATGTGTCGTACGAATGGTGAATGCTACAGTTGTCTGAACTGTTGTGTTTGTCCTGTACCAGACAGGGTTTCTTACTGATGACACACACACGCACACACGCCCATACACTCATACAGCAGCTGCAGAGTTTTTTGCTGCAATCTGGCAAATAAAGCCATGCTATAGGAAAGCCTGCCTCACTACAAACGTGACAACTGCGTCGATATTGATGGAAACAAAAAATAGAGCACAGGCGGCTGTTTAATCTTCACAATGTTGTTAAGGGATGTGCAAATTAAGCGAGCATTGGAAAATTGATACACACAAACAAACACGCAGGCACAAACATTGATCTCACGCATTTAAACACACACACACACACACACTCACAAACACACACACAAACACACACACACCTGCAGATGCAGCTGCCGAGCCCTCCAGTGCTGCAGGTCCACCATGATGACGCAAGGAGCGCAGCCGAATGAGATGATGCGACAGAGACTGGGAGCGGTGGGGAATGATCAGTGAACCTGCAGGTGTGCCTGTGGGGAAGTGTGGGGTGTGCATGCGAGTGTATGTTGTACTCGTGTGCAGACACAGATGCAGATGCAGATGTACACAGCCTTGACATTTGCATGCACAAAACACCCACACCTACACACACACACACACCTACACCCACACACACACCACGTAGCAATGCGTCAGGTGGCAGGCTGCTGTTGGAGCACCTCCGACATACATTGCAGACACACACACATGCCTTGACATTCACATGCATTAAACGCCCCCACCTACACCCACAAACCACGTAGCAATGCGTCAGGCTACTGTTGGAGCACCTCCGACATACATTGCAGACACACACACACACATGCCTTGACATTCACATGCATTAAACGCCCCCACCTACACCCACACACCACGTAGCAATGCGTCAGGCAGCAGGATGCTGTTGGAGCGCCTCCGACAGACATTGCACACACACATGTATTAACATTTGCATGCATACAACACCCACACCTACACCCACACACCACGTAGCAATGCGTCAGGCGGCAGGCTGTCATTTGAGCGCCCAAGAGCGTCCCTGAGGCTTCTGATGCCATTTGGAGTCTCCCCTCCCAAAATAGGGTGGCTCATCTGAGTCTGTGTATGTTTGTGTGCATACATGTGTGTGTGCGTGTGTGTATCATGATGTGTCTGTGTGTGTCAGAAAAAGTGTGTCTTCCAAGCTCAGGAGCAACCTTTCCTAGCCTAAAGGTCTGCGTAGAAATCCTGGACCTCCTGCAGATCCCATGAAATCACCTTCTCTAAATCCTGTTTGAGCGAACAAGACAGGGACTGTGCACCTAGTAGTTGTTTTTTTGCCCGCGCGCGCGCGGAAGTGTTCGAAAAATGCGCGCGCGCGGTGTGTTTTAAAACTAGTGCGCACACACACATACGCACACAACACACACACGCACGAACACACAAGACAGGGGCTGTGCACCTAATAGTTGCTAATGCGCGAACACACACATACACACACAACACACAAACGTGCAAACACACAAGCTGATGCTCCTCCCTCGTCCCCAAAGCTCCTGGTATAAGCATCAATGCAAAGGACACATGCATGCGTGTGTAAGTGTGTGTGTGTGCCTGTGTGTGTGTGCCTGTGTGTGCACTTCTCCACCCCCCCACTTGCAGCACCTTTGGACCACACCCACCCGGATGTCCTTTCCATTGTCTTTTGGCTCCTTGTAGAGCTCGGCTGAGAGAGCAGCCCTACTTTGTCTGAGGGCCACGAGAGCACTTGCAGAGGCAGCGTGTGTTGTGCGCGACTCATTGGGGCTGAGGCCGAGCTGCGCCAAAACCTGCGTGAGCACATTCGAGGGTGTTCTTCGCGTCCTTGTGCGGGAAAAGGCACATGTGTGCATGAGAAACACGCACGTGTGTGCATGGGAAACACGCACGTGTGTGAATGTATGTGTATGTGTGCATGCACACGCGCGTGTGCGCGTGTGCTATATAAGTGGTTGCTTGTGTGCGAGTGCATTGACGGTACACAGTAACAACAGAAATGGCCTTGTGTGTTGCGTATGCGCGTGTGCTATATAATTGATTTCTTGTGTGCGGGTGCATTGACGGTACGCAGTAACAATAGTAGGGGCCTTGCGTGTTGCGTGTGCGCGTGTGCTATTCAAGTGATTGCTTGTGTGCGGGTGCATTGACGGTACACAGTAACAACAGAAATGGCCTTGTGTATTGCGTATGCGCGTGTGCTATATTAGTGGTTGCTTGTGTGTGGGTGCATTGACGGTACACAGTAACAATAGTAGTGGCCTTGCGTGTTGCGTATGCGCGTGTGCTATATAATTGATTGCTTGTGTGTGGGCATTGACGGTACACAGTAACAACAGAAATGGCCTTGTGTGTTGCGTATGCGCGTGTGCTATATAATTGATTGCTTGTGTGCGGGTGCATTGACGGTACGCAGTGACAATCAAAGTGGCCTTGCGTGTTGCGTGTGCGCGTGTGCTATTCAAGTGATTGCTTGTGTGCGGGTGCATTGACGGTACACAGTAACAACAGTAGTGGCCTTGCGTGTTGCGTATGCGCGTGTGCTATATAATTGATTTCTTGTGTGCGGGTGCATTGACGGTACGCAGTAACAATAGTAGTGGCCTTGCGTGTTGCGTATGCGCGTATGCTATATAATTGATTGCTTGTGTGCGAGTGCATTGACGGTACACAGTAACAACAGAAGTGGCCTTGTGTGTTGCGTATGCGCGTGTGCTTTATAAGTGGTTGCTTGTGTGCGAGTGCATTGACGGTACACAGTAACAACAGAAATGGCCTTGTGTATTGCGTATGCGCGTGTGCTATATTAGTGGTTGCTTGTGTGTGGGTGCATTGACGGTACACAGTAACAATAGTAGTGGCCTTGTGTATTGCGTATGCACGTGTGCTATACAAGTGAGTGCTTGTGTGTGGGTGCATTGACGTACACAGTAACAATAGTAGTGGCCTTGTGTGTTGCGTGTGCGCGTGTGCTATTCAAGTGATTGCTTGTGTGTGGGTGCATTGACGGTTCACAGTAACAACAGAAATGGCCTTGTGTGTTGCGTGTGCGCGTGTGCTATTCAAGTGATTGCTTGTGTGCGGGTGCATTGACGTACACAGTAACAACAGTAGTGGCCTTGTGTGTTGCGTGTGCGCGTGTGCTATACAAGTGAGTGCTTGTGTGCGGGTGCATTGACGGTACACAGTGACAATAGAAGTGGCCTTGTGTGTTGCGCACAAGTTGCTCCACCTTTTTATTCGTGCCATTCGCCCATCTTTTTATTGTCAAACTGAATTTCTTTTTAGCGCCTGGACTATGGAAGTAGCCCCAATTTAACTCTATAATGAAGCCCTCCTACCTCTGTTGCTGACATCAAACGCCATTAACTGACATTCAACGCCATTAACTGACATTAAACGCCATTAACTAATGTTGAATAACATCTGTTCATCTTGCCGGTCTCTTAACCTTGGTCCCAAACGCACTTGCAATGCATTTCCCATATCACCGCCCCTAATTAATGAAATTGGGGGGGGGGGGCAGTGGTCAGACCGCACAAAACGGTTGTCCACTATATATATTCGCTTTTGGAGGGGGTGGATGGAACAGCGCAGTGTAAACATGTTGTTGTTACCTGGAATTTGTGTTCACTCTTTGTAATTCAGGGCGTGAATAACATAGATAAGCCTGCAATGTCGGTTGAATGGCTGGATGCAGAAATTCAACCTCCCAGCTTTTATGGTCTGAGAAAAGAGGCCCAAGATACCAGGGGGGGTGCTGTTCGAATATTATATTCTAGGGGGGGGGCTAAATACGAATTCATTACATGGGGGTGGTGAGTATGAGTATATGGTGAGTATGAGTATACGTGTCTGTTTGTGTTTCTTTGATCTCAGTTGCTGTCCACTTGTTTCTGACTGCTCCAGCATCCAGCCTACCTCTGGGGTGATGCCACTTGCTGCCTGCTTAAGGCTGGCCTCTTGCAAGATCTCTTGAACGATTGAAGACACAGTCCGACCCTGACCATGCTGCTGCAGACAAGGCACGGGGTAATGGATCGTTCTGAAGGGCTGTGCCACGTAGCGTAGCGTAGTGTAGCGTGAGTACGAGTATCATGTTTCTGTTTTATTCCTTAAATTTTAATTGCGACGCATTTGCAGGATAGCGTGGAGACAGTGTCTGGCACTGACCGTGTGGTTGCTCCTATCAAGGCAAAGAGTGGACGAGAGGTTTTGAAGGGCTGCGTCAAAAGGAGGACTTTTGCGGGAAATGAAGCCTGCCTTGAGCAGGAGCAAAGTTAAAACTGAACGCACAGTTGATTTAACACGCAAAACTCGAGAGCAATTCCTTACATAATGCAACACTGCGTGCACAACGCAAACCTGCCTTGAGCAGGAGCAAAGTCAAAACTGAACGCACAGTTGAACTAACACGCGAATTTGAGACCAATTTCTTACGAAATGAAATTGTGCGTGCTTAAGGCAAGCCTGCCTTGAGCAGGAGCAAAGTCAAAACTGAATGCACAGCCGAATCAAAATGCAAACTTAAGAGCAATTCCTTACGGAATGAAACGAGCATGCATACGGCAAATTTGCCTTGAGCAAGCGCAAGGTCAATACTGTATGCAAAGTCGAATTACCGCAAACTTGAGCAGTTCCTAACGGAATGCAACCGAGCATGCATAAGGCAAATCTGCCTTGAGCAGGGGCAAGGTCAAAACTGTTCGTGCAAATTGTTCAAATGGTTTGACACGCACCGGGTGGAGCGATTTTTCGCTGAACGACACTGCGCGTGCGCTAGGCGCGCGTCTTGCTTTGCTTTCGGCAGCCGAGCCACCAAACAACTGCTCCAATGGGGTTGGCTTGGCACCCTGTGTGTGTATTTGTGTGCGCACATATGTGTGTGTCCTTGTCTGCATGTGTATTGTGCATGTCAGGGCTGTTCAGTTTTGGGTTCGGTCAAAAGTTTGGGTTTGCGAACTTTCACGCATTCTAACGAACCCTTAGAATGCCGTCTGCGAGGTATTTGAAGTTCGTCTAACTGCGCCCTTTTTTCGAAAATTGATTTGCAGCCAAAATACAGGAAAGAGCCTTAGATGGCCGTCAAACGTTCTGATTTATGTGTACTAATTAATTATAATTTGTTATATATATCAAAGACGTTTCAAGCATGTTTTGGGTGAGTATGACCACAATAACCAGCAAAATTGCACATCGAACTGCTTGAGTAGTTTGAGGGTTTTAGAACTTTAAAGAACTTTATCGAACCCTTGCTCCCAAAAAATCGAACTGAACAACCCTGGTACGTGTGTGTGTGTGTGTGTGTGTGTGTGTGTGTGTGTGTGTGTGCGTGTGTGTGTGTGTGCGTGTGTGTGTTTGTGTGTGTGTGTGTGTGTGTGTGCGCGTTTGTGTGTGTGTGTGTGAATGGGGGGGAGAACACTGAAAATTTAAAGAACTCAGTTGTGTCCTGCTCATAGATTTGTTCAGCTTTACAGCAGGGGATTGACAGACACTGCAGTTGGGTGTGGGCGAGGAACAGCAAGTGGAGTTTCAACCCCTGTAAAATTGTACTTACCCCCCAGCGATCTGCATTTGACTCCCCTCTGCTGACGCCATAAAAAGGGCCGGACTGGTCATGGTTTCCAAATAGGGTTCGTGCGCGAAGGCCACTCAACCGTTCCTCTTCTCTGCCACGATCGAGAATCCTGCATGCACGCGTGTGTATGCAAGTGTGTGTGTATGTGTGTGTGTGTGTGTGTGTGTGTGTGTGCGCTGGCGTGTGAGCGTGGCTGTGCCGGTGTGTGATTGCTGACTATTTGTCGTGAGCAGAAAAAGAATCAAGGGCCTCTACAGGGGTTGCTGAGGGACCTGTGCTACTCCCATAGCATGTTTGTGTGCATGGCAGTGTTTTGCGTGCGCGTAATCAGTGTACATGCATCGTAGCTCCAACACTATTTGCCTATCTCAGAGCCCCCTCCTCAAGCAACTCAGCTTTACTAACATCTGTGCTATACTACAGGCACTGAGAAACGCACACACACACACACACATACACACACACGCACACACACGCCTGTGTGCATGCGTGGTCACGCACTTGCACTAATCGCACTCAATCGCGATGCACCTACCCCTGAGTCGCTTCGTCAAGCACCGCAGCTTCCCTCAAGTCTGTGCTGCCATGGGAGTTAAGTAAAGAGCCAGCGTTGACGCCGCCTAGGCGACTTGTGCCCCCAAGGCTCATGCTGCTGCGGCGGCTGTTGGCCTTGGGGAAGAGCGAGCTGGGCAGCTCGGTGACTGGTCGGCCCTGCAGAGCACACACACACACACACACACACACACACACGCACATGCATTCTGACACGGTCCAGAGAATGAGAAGGCAAGTTCAAACAATGACCCCTCTAGCACGTACACCAGAGGGAGAACCAAGACTATGCACACACGCACCCCAGAGGGAGAACCAATGTCATGCACACATGCACACCAGAGGATGAGAAGTGGATTCAACCAATAAGGGGCAATGTGGTTCTTGTTAACACATACACCTAAGGGAGAACCAACGCAAGGTGTATACGCACACCGGAGGACGAGGAGGAAACCTGACTTAATAACGCCGTGAGAAACACATGCTCACACCAAAAGCGAAACCAAAACCTTGCACAAAAGGTGGTGCAGCCCCTTTGATCAGTAAAGGAAGGAGTGACTATTGCTACAGGCAGCATATGAGCATATGCTACAGGCAGCATATGAGCAATTGCAAAAATGTAGCATATGAGCTTATGCTACAGGCAGCATATGATCATTTGCAAAAATGCAGCCTGCCATCAAATTCAATGCGCGCCTCTTAGAATCCTGGCCAAAAGACCAAAGAGCTCTAGGCTTTGAGGCAGGCACGCCAGAAGCTTGTACAAACTGGTTGTGCAGCAATAGCTTACAAACCCATGCACACTCAAACACGCACAAAAGCTGTGCCATTCCTAGCCGCCAAGGCTTATGCTGCTGGCAAATGTCTGGCAGCTTGAAGGAGGCAGTGGCTAGGTAGCTCACTGACGTGAGAGGATCTCAGCTCAATGATGTCGAAGTGTGATGTGAGCCACCACATACACGCTGATACACGCTGACACACGCTAATACACGCTGATACACGCTGATACACGCTGATACACGCTGATACACGCTGATATACACTAATACACGCTGATACACGCTGATACACACTGATACACGCTGATACACGCTGATACACGCTGATACACGCACAGAACACACATAAGCGCTCAGAGGTGAAAGTAAGCTAACAGTTGTAGTCTCCGCAGGAAACAGGTTCCCCTTTTTTGCCACGTCAACAGCTCCCCATCACATCCACACTCACCCACTTCAACAGCAGGCAGAGAGGACTTTGCCTCTTGCTCATTCCCTGCCCACGCTCTCAAAAACGCACCCCCCCCCCCCCCCACCCACGCCCACCCACCCACCTTTGCTGCAGGCAGAGAAGACTTTGCCTTCTTCCCCGCAAAGGCCACCGTCGATGCTGCATAACGAGGGCCCTTCTTCCTCCTCTGCTGGTCTGCCTCTCGCAGAAGTTTCTGGTGAGCCAGCCGAGCTGCGTAGCCTGTCGGGGTAGGACCGGCTACAGCATTGACTGGCCTTGGAATAGCCCTCCCCTTCTTTTTTGCAGCCACGGTGGGTACGCCTGCACGCATGCATGCACGCGTGCACGTACACATACACATTGAGCACTAATCACGTATCACGTATCACACGTATCACACGTATCACACGTATCACACGTATCACACGTATCACACGTATCACACGTATCACACGTATCACACGTATCACACGTATCACACGTATCACACATATCACGTATCACGTACACATTGAGCACTAGCTGGCCCCCTCCACTGCCACAAGCTCTTTGTGTTCACTTGCCTGCCTGCTCACCGACACTCTTATGCGTACACACTAGTATGCAAACATTTGACGCTTTCATACCCTATTGCACACACCTCCACATATCGACTGATTATGCGTACACACTAGTATGCAAACATTTGACGCTTCCATAACCTATTGCACACACCTCCACCTATTGCGCATACCTCCACCTATCGACCAATGTTGTGCTGCTGGAGGCACTGCTGTTTCCCCTCCCTTGCTTGCCTACATGGGCTGGAAACACAGAAACGCTCATTTGAACAACTAGGCCAAGCTAGCACCCACCAAGTTGGCCGGTGCTGCTGCTAGTAGGACTGCTGCCCTCATTCACAGCGGCATCCCCTCCCATGTCTTTGATGCTCGGCAGGGCAGAAGACACTCTTAAGGGGCTGCGCCCAGAAGTTGATGCAGGTGCTGCAATGCCGTCATTAGGGACCGCCGTGCTGCGCCACAGTGGGGCCTGCTGCTTGCCTGCACGTGGCATACACAGTCCATTCAGTACGTGAAAAACTGCAGCTTAGGTAGTGCACACACGACATGCCGCCAGTGAAAGCTGTGCCGTGCTGCGCCACAGTGGGGCCTGCTGCTTGCCTGCACGTGGCATACACAGTCCATTCAGTATGTCAAAAACTGCAGCTTAGGTGGTACACACACGGCAATGCCGCCAGTGAAAGCTGTGCCGTGCTGCGCCACAGTGGGGCCTGCTGCTTGCCTGCACGTGGCATACACAGTCCATTCAGTATGTCAAAAACTGCAGCTTAGGTGGTGCACACACGACAATGCCGCCAGTGAAAGCTGTGCCGTGCTGCGCCACAGTGGGGCCTGCAGCTTGCCTGCACGTGGCATACACAGTCCATTCAGTATGTCAAAAACTGCAGCTTAGGTGGTGCACACACGGCACTGCCGCCAGTGAAAGCTGTGCCGTGCTGCGCCACAGTGGGGCCTGCTGCTTGCCTGCACGTGGCATACACAGTCCATCCAATATGTGCGGCATAGCAGCTTAGGTGGTGCACACACGGCAATGCCGCCAGTGAAAGCTGTGCTGTGCTGCGCCACAGTGGGGCCTGCGGCTTGTCTGCACGCAGCGCACATGTTTTCCAGGTATGGTGAGGTGATGCGCACTCACTGCATTTCCCCCAGCGGAAGCTGCTGTGTGTGCCTGTGTGTACTTGTGTGCCAATGTGTGCCTATGCGTGCATGTGTGCACGTGGCACGTCATTGTGCAACCGGTTGAGAAAACAAACACACCCAATCGCCAGATCTAAACCTGCAACTTTCAAGACCCTGCTATGAATATAAATGAGATGGGCCAGAGCCATTTGTATACCCTGTAAATGACCGTACGTACGATAAATCCTGCCAAAGTACTTTACATACATTGTATAATTACTTTATGTGCATCGCATAGTAGATATATACATTGCCTAGGTATGCATGTGTATATGGCTCTGACCAACCCTGATTGTAAATTATTAACCATCAGGCTCCAGGGCAGCTATTAAGGCTAAAAAATAATAACCTCACAGCAGCTGCTGCGTCACGCAGCCTACGAAGCACGTTCACGCTCACGTTTAAGGTCCATACAAAAGGGGGAAAACTTGCAGTGCAGTGTTCACATGCTTGTAGCATATTAAGTACATTGTATATAAATATATAATTCTTCAGTAAACTTAGGCCTTACCAGCTGCTGCTGCGTCACCCAGCCTGCGAAGCACGTTCACGTTCATGCTTGACGTCCGTGCAAAAGGGGGCAAACCATACAGCGGGTTAAATGCAGGAGCCTCCTGCTCATCTTCCGATGGGCCCTGCAGCGTGTTAGCATTGAACAAATTGCCTGTGCGTCAGCATGGTCGCATCTTGAAGCCCACCCACCCACTCATACACGCCTCCTGACTGGAGATGCAGCGTTCTTGTACTGCACACAGTGTATGCGTGTTTTGTCATGCGAGCGCTTGAGCAGATGGAATGGTGTGTGCGTACGTGCGCGTCGGTGGTTACACCATCCCAGGATCAAACAGGCAAACTACAGCAGTTCGCACAATCCAAAACCCTTTGTACCACATACCACATCAAACGGTATGATTCATACCGCATCATGTCTCCTTCGTCTCACCCTCTGCATTGCTAACTGCGGCTCCCTCCCTTATCATTTAATCGACACATTCAATCTCAGCTATCATTACCTCCCCATTAAGACCTACGCAAGCGCAACCACCTTTGCGAATTCTTCTCCGCCTTCCTGAGGAGACCTGATCAGGGCCTTCAGGACCCTGTAACGTATGCCAACCCTGCTCTCAGATACACACACACAAACACACACACACACACACAGAGACACACACCTCAGTATCAAGGGCTGCCTCACTGAGGCCTTCCTGCTGCACGCCAGAAATGCGGCCGGACAGCGACGGCAACGACAGCGCCTCAGACACTCGGTGCTGCATGAAGCCCCCCTCCCCCCCTGATTTCCTTTGCAGCAGGTCCTGACCTCTCATGGTTGAAGTAGACCGTGCCTTGCCCTCCGGGTTGGGGGGCTCTTCTTCAGGGGCGGAGATGCTTAAGTTTTTGACGGGGCGTGAGATTTCAGTGGGTTCTCCAGTGCCCTGTGATGGTGCAGCATGCCAGGGGTTTGTTAATCGCATGACAGGTTATGTGATGGTTTAGACGATTTGTGGTCAGCTGCTTGGCTAGGATGACCTGTAATTCATATACACAAACCCACACAATCACACACGCAACACACATATGCACACGCAGCCATCTGCACCGGTGATAATGCTGGTCATTCACATTAATGGCACACATCAGTGTCCAGTGGCTGTACTCAAATCCCCGCAATCATACATGCAACACACATATGCACACGCAGCCACCTGCACTGGTGATAATGCTGGTCATTCACATGAATGACACACATCAGTATCCAGTGGCTGTACTCAAATTCCCGTAATCATACATGCAACACACATATGCACACGCAGCCACCTGCACCGGTGATAATGCTGGTCATTCACATTAATGGCACACATCAGTATCCAGTGGCTGCACTCAAATACATCTTCTGTGGTGGTAATGAACAGCACACACACACGCACGCATACACACCAGGGTTGTTCAGTTCGTTTTTTTTGGAAGCAAGGGTTTGAGAAAGTTCGTGAAAGTTCTAGAACCCTCAAACTGTTCGAAGGGTTCGATGTGCAATTTTAAGGAACGGGCCCTTGGGCTCCCCCCCCTTTAAATCTTCCCTATTAGTTGTGTATGTTTATAAATGACTATAGGGAAAGAAAAGGGGTCGGAATGGGGCCATGTCATCATTGTAGAGCAGAAAAAGGAGCCCCCAGGGTGCAGTGCAAGTGCCGCGTCAAACAAATCCTTAGCAGCTCAGAATTCTGCGACAAGTTTGGCCTTAAGACCAAGGAAAACTTCTAGCCTGGCAGAGATTACAGATCATTTTTTTCCTATTCAATTCATCGTGACTCTTACTGCAAGGAAATCCACGTTACTCTTACTGCAAGGAAATCCACGTTACTCTTACTGCAAGGAAATCCACGTTACTCTTACTGCAAGGAAATCCACGTTACTCTTACTGCAAGGAAATCCATGTTACTCTTACTGCAAGGAAAT
>Ga0307945_1003811_pt1 | contig 12218 bp, 11 predicted proteins | sample OrgLakmetagen228_FD_201818 | JGI IMG/M metagenome (GOLD analysis project Ga0307945, IMG submission 201818) | Saline water microbial communities from Organic Lake, Antarctica - #228 | ecosystem: Environmental > Aquatic > Non-marine Saline and Alkaline > Saline | place: Antarctica: Organic Lake...
CCCTCAGAATCGACTCATTTATATACCAATCGATAGCTCTCGACGTCAGGATATCGAATGTGTAATCTATATTTTGATTGACACGTGTAGCCAAAAAGTTATGATCCTTGAGCCCTCCTGTCTGCAACCTTATATATTTGCTCATGGCCTGTGTCAGTCCTGTGTGTGTGTGAAACACACAGGGTGATGTAAAATCGAAGTTGAGTTGATTGCAAGCTTCAAGCTTCACTATCAAAGTAAACACGTGCCTCCCATCCCATTTGGAGGTGAGGAGCGTTTATGGCATGGATGGCTGGTTACGAGGACTAAACGAGGAAACTCGTTCAGGCACATAAGAGAATAAAAGAACAGAAGAAAAACGATAGCAGTAAAAATCACTCCTTACATTAATTACCAAAACTGGAGCCACTTTGGCACCAGGCACCGCAAATCTCCACCACAAAGGAGGCACGCTTAACGTAGTGGTGACAACACTCCTACAGTGTCAAAAAACAAACAAATTGTACTACATGCTGTTGTTATATACATTGAGCATGCAGGGCAGTCAAAATGTGACACAGGACTGTTTTGCAGGCCACATCTATCTTGTGTGTGTGTGGTGTGTGTGTGTGTGTGTGTGTGTGTGTGTGTGTGTGTGTGTGTGTGTGTGTGTGTGTGTGTGTGCGCGCGATGCGGTGTAATTTAGTGTTTCAACAAAGGTTTGAACATCACTACGTTTGTACCTAACACAGTGAGCACTAGAGTTGTGTCATACGGCGTATTCGTATAATACGCCTTATCGTATTTAGCGCGTATTTTACCGCATTGAACAAATTGGCCGTATTATACGATTGCGAGATTTGCCTTTTTTTTGGCCTTTTTAGGCAAATTGCGCCCCAGTAACGGCCTTTTTGTGAGCTTTCAATGCTATTATATAATATATAAATATCATATAATATATTGGAGAAGAATTGGGAACGTTTTGGGTGAATTTGGGGCGAATTGGGTCCATTTTGTGTTAAAAATCGGCACTTTTAAAATTGCTTGAAATTACGATCGTATTATACGCGCATTCCGTATTTAACGCGTACTTTACCGTATTGAACATGCCAAATGACCGTATGACACATCCCTGGTGAGCATGCATACTACTCATTACTTCAGTTCCACGCACTTGCATGCATGAAGGGACGCAACCCTCCTGCTGTCTCTTTTACTCCAGGCATGCTATAAGGATGCACCCTACTGCTGTCCCTTCTGCTCCACGCATACTAAGGACGTGCGCCTGCTATTTTGACTTGAATTGTGTACAGAACATGGCCAGCACGCACGCTAAGGAGCTGGGCATGCAGACCGTGCCATCCCTCAACATCGCCTACACCCAAGAAAAGGGCTACGTCACCGCCGACATCGCAGACAAGGAAAATCTCACCAAGCTCAACTTGTCAGGTGCATGTTTGTGTCATTGGGTGATGTGTGTGTATGTGTGTGCATGTGTGTTTTATGTGCTTGTATTCGTATTCGTATTTGTGTGTTCAGTTGTAAGGTTCTGCGTGTTGCTGCGCTTCGGCAAGGATCGATCCTATCTTATTCTTGGTCGCGTCTTATTTTTTCATACTTGCTGTTTGCACAGGCACCAAGTTCCGCGTGATGCTGCGCTCCGGCGAGGACATCCCTGATTGGTTTGCCTTCAAGAGCGTGATCAATGTGCTGCGGGAGCAGGTCAAGGCAGAGGAGGGCAAGTGAGCAGTGCTAACCTGAGCCTGGGCCTGATGGCAGTCCACAGGAAGGTCAAGGCAGAGGGGGGCAGGTAGTGGCACACACGCACACACACACCGTGATTTGGGCGGATCTGAAGGTGATCAAAGATCAAAGCTGAGCAGGACCAGGCTTGGTTAAGAAGAAGCTCAGCGAGGGGGCTTGTCGTTGCTGTGGCGGTTCTGGAGTTGGATGCTCAGGAGAGGGGGACTTTGTGCTTTGGGCTGCTCTGGATCCTCTTACCCATCAGGGGGCTCGTTTCCTCCAGAATTCAACCACCCCTGTTTTGTGACACTCGGTTTGTGACACTCGGCTGTTGAAGCTGAGGAGCGTCTTGGGTTGACATTGGTGAAGCGTCGTTCTATTCCTCTTGCATTGGAAAGAAAAAGCTATGCACATATTTTCTTCATAATAGACGACGGTATTTTCTATTATTGTTGGCTGTGCTTCGTGTCACGCCCAATCAGTGGCAGCGACGAAACCGGTGACAGAGCAGTTAGTTGGGCATACTTACACTTTGCAGTGACGGTTATTTGATCTGACATTTGTTATCAATTGATGTCTCAACTCTCAATATTTAGGAGCGACCAAGCAGGGACGACGTCTGCTTGTGTACCTTAACCTTGCTTGGACACTTATCATCCAATTTGTTTTATCATTTGTTTGATCTCCTCGCTGCCATTGATCATATATTACGTTAAACGATCCCATTTCAGTTGCAATACACTTCTATGGCATGACTGCAAGTAGGTGCTGGCTAACTGAAAAGTGAAGTTCTCGGTCAGAGTCGACAAATGGTATACCAGCAATCAGAAATGCGACCGGATCTGCATGAAACCACTCCAATGCTCCCCCCCGGAAGATATAAAACAAGTTGTGATTAATGCGTGAGGTTAACGAATCAATTCAAACAGCCCTTGGCTACAGCAGCCACCCTTTCTTGAAAGCACTCAGTCAGTAAAAAAATGGGGTACTGCACGTCATGATGATGGGTAACTACATCGTAAACACTAAAATACCCCAAGACTGACACCTGCAATGTTATCATAATACACGCATGATTGGTATGTACACCTTAACATCTGATTAACTGTATGGTCTTCTAACAACACATATGTTGCTCAGTCATGAAGCATCTAGCACGCGCTCGTTCCTCCTCTACATCAAGACGGCTGCTGCTTTTTCATCAGCAGCGCCTGTTCCATGAAGTGCGCAGCGGCAGCACTCAGGCCCCCGTCCTCACAAGCCACAGACAAGCTGCGCAGGGCGCGAACGTCAGGAGGCGCCCGCGCGCGTACTGCCTCTACCAAGACGCGCTGTACAGATGCCATGTTTCCAGCCTGAGTGCACGTGTACAGAGTGTACAGTGTACAGAGTGTACAGAGTGGACAGGGTGGACACTTCCGGATGTCTCTTTGTTTCCTTTCCTTCCGTGTCGTGTTACTTGCCGTGGACAGACCCAGGAGAGGAGCAAAGAAATCCAAGTGAGGGTGTGTAGGGTTGGAGCTAACCAACATCTGAGAGTGCATTGCCCAGTAGCATTATCCGCGCTGGCAGGGTGAAAACCCTTCAAGAGTCAGGGGGAGTGTCAGATCGAATTCTATTATCATACTTCAGATAAACATACACATAAGACATACATGTAGGCTCGTGCCCTTTGATCATGATCAATGCGCTGCGCGCGCGCACACACACACACACACACACACACACACACACACACACACACACACACACACTCCACACACCTGAGCATGCACAGCCGCCACCAGCGCAAACGTCTGTGTGTTGGCATGCCTTTGAGCCACCAGCTGAGAAAGGATGCGCTCCACACGAGAAATCAGGGCGTCAGTGACACCAGGGGAGCCCATGGTTGGCACGTGCTTGTAGGCATTGAGCAACGCAGTGCCCAGTTGTGTGTTTAGCTGCACGTGGTGCGAGGTAGGCTAGGTTGAGTTCTGGGATGCTAAGCGGGCTTGGTGTCCTTAGTTCATGTGGTGACTAAGTGGTGGATAAGAACAGCAACGCTGAGGATGTCCACACTACTGGCATGGATAAGGAAAGAATGCTGTCATATGAGAGGAGTGTCTTGCACCGTTGAGGAGCATGTATCATTTTTGGCATGGAAACTGAATGCGCTACCTTGTTAATCTTGTGAAAGTTTATCATCGGTGGTGTGGCCGGAAATCAGAGTCAAGGTTTTAAGCGTTGGAGGTGTTTATAAGACATGTGTGTTTGTGTGTGTGTGTGTTTGTGCGTGTGTGCATTCCATGAGAAAGGTACTGAGCCAGATTGAGCAGTGTTGCCTAGAGCCTTGAAATCTGAGCATGGCTGGGGACATCCTGATATGAATAAAATGCACTTGAGAGACTGTCAAGCTCTGCACAATGTGGCACATAGCAACACACACACACATAGCAACATACACACGCACACACACACACGTACCTGCACGCCCATTGTGGTCTTCATTTCATGTGCCAGTGCATCCACTTCTGCCAGGGAGCTCCCAGCTCTGGCCATTGCACTGAACAAGGGCACGTAGGTGTACCCGTCTGGTGGTAGGGACAAGGACATCATGTCGTGGTAAATAACCAGCATCTGCGCAAGAAAGGGCCAAGGACATCATGTCGTGGTAAATAACCAGCATCTGCGCAAGAAAGAGTGATTAAATGCTTGGGTGCTGCAGCGTGCAAGGGCAAGTGTCATAGGATCTGTTAAAGACACAGGATGAAATGTCGTCTTTGTCGTTTGATTTAAAGATATTGTTGTTTTGCTATTTCTGCGGCACTTGCATACAAACACCTTATGACCTGACCCCACATACCACAATGCCACAGCCACCAGCATGGAGTTTGTACTCACCCGTCAGATCTAACAATCAAGATGCACCTGTTCTGCTTACTGCGTCTGTCGCGCAGCAATTGCTTTAAAAGATATACCTGATCCAGAGCTCATTATTACCCCCCGTGCCGTGGCTGCCAGCAAGGCGACATAGACTCTCGTCCCAAATCACGAACTAGATGCCCCTGCTCTGCTCACTGCGTCTGTTGTGCAGCAATTAAATTATTTACCTGATCCAGGCTCATACCCCCCCGTGCCATGGCTGCCAGCATGGCATTGTAGATGTGTGAGGAGGGGGGGCACCCGTTGGACAGAGCAGCGTTGAAGTATGCTGCTGCTAGGTCTGCGCGGTTTGCTCGTCCGGCCAGAGAAACTAGTTGGGCCCACACCTCTGCCCCTGGTTCGACCTGCAATTATATTTTATAGAAGCGCATGTGAAGTTGAAAAGAAAAAATTGCTGAAAAAGGAGGTGACAATACACAGCCGGAGTGGATAAGGAATCTAAGATGCAAGCACAAATGAGAAAAGAAGGACCTTGCTTTTGGTAGTGACAAGCCCAGGAAATACCGCTGGAAATGATGGCATAGCCAGGAATGAACAAAAAGACGCAACCTGCAAATGTAACAGTGTCATATAGTAGCTGAATACAAGGTACCTTTTGTAAAACACCCCGCATAAATATCGTTTTTGCCCTGCATGATACTGCGGTAAGCTTTATTTATTTATTTAGACCCTGCGGGGTTGTGCAGGATTGGTGCAAATAAAGTTTTTTAGGTCGCTGCAAGTCACGAGCGACAAAAAGCCCCCCAGCCTCCTCCCCGCCTCACTCCCTGCCCCAGCAGCAGCCCCAGCAGCAGCGGTAGCTCCAAAAGGAATTACTCAGCGGGACGAACGCAGCTTTTTTGAAATCGCAGCGACAGTTAAGCAGACAGCAGCACTTCAGCAGCAAAAGGAGCAGCAGCTGGCAACCGACCGAGCCAAGCTGCTGCAAGCAAAAGCGGAATGGGCTGAGCGAGAGGCGCAGGAAGCAGCGATGATGGCCTCCTGGCAGGCCAAAGAAACAAAGTTTGGTTTTGGAAAACCAAGCTGTAATGCTTGCGCACGCAGAGCAGATTAGAGCAGCCCAGCAGCTAACAGGTGGGGCAGCTGGTGCGGCAAACAAGGTCACGCACCATGGCTGCTTGCACCCAAGCCGCACCATCAGCGCGCGCAAGCACAAGCAAGCCCAGTAGCAGCAGCAGCAGCAGCAGCAGCAATAGCAGTAAGGAGAGCGAAGAGAGCGCCAGCAGCAGATGATAGTAGCTAGATGAAGCAGAAGCAGGTTTGGGGGGGGAAGAAGGGCAGTAAAGGCGTAGGGCAGGAGAACAAAGGACACCAAGCGGAGTAACATGCAGGCAGCATGATGACTTTCCTTTTGTAATGCTCTTGTTCATTTAAAGCGTATTAATGCTGAGCAGGGCTAAAAAACCTGCAGGATGGCAGTGATAAGAGCAATAAACATCTATTTTGGGGGGGTGGGAAGGTGCGGGATCCAACAAATATTTCTGGAATTTGGGGTGCGGGACGAGTATGGAAAGGTTCGGTATTACATTTAGTGAGTAGAGAGTCTGCCAGTTGCTTGGAAAGGCACTATTGAGGAACCCCACAGACAGCGCTTGAAACAACTAACCACACAGCAGCAAGATGTGCCCAAGTGTTGTATGGCCAGCTTAGAGACAGCTTGAAGGGTGTTGGGAGTCTGCATGGTATGTAGGTTGCACTGTTTTCTAGCTCTAATGATAAAGCTAGATGCGTGGAAGTGATGACCAAAACATACGTGCCTTGTTTGGGCTTCAACCTCTCACACCATTCATTGAGTCTGGAGGCCTGTTCTGTGACAAAATGTCCAAAGCTGAGAAATCATGCCATTGCCAATTCCCCACAGAACTTTGCACGTGTTGCACGACACCTGATTGTTCACTACTAGCAACAAGCAGCTCTACATTTTTAGTGGCCAATTATATATGACATGCACTTTTGCTAAATGCGTCGAGGCAACACAGCGAGGTCAAGACCGAGCTCTGGCAAACAACCCAGCTCAATAGGTGCTTTGCACTTATTGATAATTAGGGTTAGCCAGAACCGTATATGTGCACTGTATATGGCCGTATGTATGGTGATTTTCCTGCTAGAAATACCGTATATGCACCATATATACGTATGTATGTATGATTTTAGCCAACTCTATTGACAAGGCATGACTATAAAATCCTTGACACGCATAGGAGGAGAACCACGTACCCTGTCCCGCATCATTTGGTTGTACACCATAGGCAGCAGCTCGACCTTCTTCGAAATGGTGATGGCCTTCAGCAACGCACTGCAAAAAGTGTAGCAGTGCACTACGCATTAAAAAAAGGCAGACAAACGTTTGACATGTCTGTATGATAAATATTGAATGACGGTGGCAAATCAAACGGAGGCGGGTATTGAAGGTGAAAGCAAAGGTGGCTTCGAAACATAAAAGTGGGAGACGCACATTGGCGATGTGCAAGTTCAGGGAAGGAGGCTGCGGCAATGAAAGCCTCGCATTGCACGATGCGTACGGGAAACATAAGTCACACACACAACACAAACGCACACACGCACACACACACACACCTGTATGTGTACCCATCCGGCGTGCAGTCTTCCAGAACGCCTCCATCAGCACGCATGGCAGCAAGCAGGTCCAAGCCGTCATACACCCGGCCATGCTTGCCGCACAGATGCAGCAAGCAGTTGTACACGTACCTAGTCATTTTAGACGGCACACCATCAAGGGTGTCAGTGTTGTATTGGTGTTGGCAAACTAAGGTTAAACAAATACACACGCACATGCAGCAGGCAGCTGTGATGTACCCAGCCATTTTCAGTCAGTGCTCAATCTATTGATCAGTGCCATAGAGTAGACAGGTGTAGACGTATTTGGCAGCGGTAAATGACTGCACGTGCAGCCAACTCAGCATTTGTCATTTGTCATTTGCTTGTCACGCAGGTGCAGCAGGCAGATACACACACACAGGCCTTAAAAAAAGCGGGCCATTGAAAATGTCACGCATGTTTGTCTCACTTACTACATATCTGCCTTATCCTTGGCAGCATTGAGTGCACAATTGCATTCACCGTGTGTGTGTGTGTGTGTGTGTGTGTGTGTGTGTGTGTGTGTGTGTGTGTGTGCCAACCACTGGCAGCTGCAATGCATGTGCTGGCTCATTCAAAACCACCTGCTGAATACCCAGTTGTGGAAGGAAAGCCCGCAGATTTTTCGGCCGCAAAATGGTGTGCACGTGCTGGCTCATTCACAGTCACCTGTTGAACATGCGCTGCACGCGCACCTTGCAGGAATTCCCCTTTTTGAACCCCACGCATTTCCCAATACATAGAAAGAAGGAGTAAAGAAGTATAGAAGGAAAACCGGGGAGTATCGAAGGTAACCCGGGGAGTCTTCCAGCCACAAAATGGTGTGCACCTCGTTTATTTGCAGTCACCTGTTGAATGTGGTGCGCATGCTGGTCATCTTGTAGAACAGCTCCAGGCCCATGTCCAGATTGTCCTGACTAGCACACAGCTTCATAAGGGCCGATGCTCCCATGGGTCCAATGTCAGTGCCCTGTCAGAGGAGCAGATCAACAGCCGAACGGAGGTTACCCACTTAAAAGGTTACTGACATCTAAGATGTTTCGTGTCCAGCAATACCATCCAACAAGCAAATAGCCCATCAGCCTGATGCATATGGCTGCTCGTTTTCCCCAACTGTAACCTCTTTGCGATGTCTAGAAAGCTTTGCCTCGGGCAGAGGTCCTTATGTCAAAGCAGGGACGAATCAGGGCACAGATGCAACATGCAGGTTCAGTCATCTGTTCACAAAACAGTGGGCTTGTCTACCTGAGCCTTTGAAGCACGTCAAAGGAAGGATACAGGGGACCCCTTTGGCTCTGTTTAAGGTACTCAAAATGTCAGGGATGATCTAGGTAGAATTGAAAAAGGCGTGTACGGAAACAGAAAAGAGTACGATTATTATGCAGGCAGTGAAATCCATTCCCCGTATTAAATACGGAGGAGGAGCATGATATTTTCTTTATGCTTATGGGCCCTTGTCCCCCTGAGAAAATGCTAGGAAAAACGAGCTATTTAAAGCAATGAAGGAGTAGCGCACGATAGGGGCAAGGGCCACGAGAGCCGATGCTAAGGGACGTGAATGAAAGAAAAAATGCATTTAGTACTAATCACTCACAGCGGTATGAAAGAAAGAATGCATTTAGTACTAATCACTCACAGCGGTACTGTGCCAAACTGCTTTTCTTAGACTGGCAATACACAGACCCCAGAAGAGCCGTGAAACTCCTGCTCATGCTTTGAACTTTGCAAGGGCTGTGCAGACCTGTTGATACAAATGTCGTAAGTATTGGTTAATATTGACTAGTGATAACTTATACATCAGCATGTACGCACTCACACATACACACTTGTACACACACACACACAGGCACACACACGCAAACACACACACAAGCACACAAACAATCATATATGTGCACTCACACATACACACTTGTGTACACACACATAGGCACACACACGCAAGCACACACACACACGCACAAACACACGAACTATCATATGTGCACACACGCACACACCGTCCTGCAGGCTTGCTGGAACAGTACGATGGCCAGGTCAGGCCTGCCCGCATCCGAGTAAGCCCCAAAGGCAGACGCCCACGTGTGTGAGTTCTGCCGCTCAGATGCCAGGATGGCCTTCAACAGAGTTTCTAGGGTGGGCAGGAGCGAGGCTGAGTTTAAGGCGGACAACGTGTGGTTGAGCACTATGACATGAGCCTGCAATGTGCGTGTGAGTGTGTGTGAGTGTGATTGTGAATGTGTTGAGCACTATGACATGAGCCTGCAATGTGTGTGTGAGTGTGAGTGTGAATGTGTAAGTTTGTGTGTATTTGAGTGTGTGCGCGCATGTGTGTGTAAGTGTTTGTGTGACTCTCATGGTGTTCTGTGGTCTGGACTGACAGGAAATGGTAAAGTGGGGCACTGCAGACAATATCCTGGCGGCAGGTGTTGCCAGGCATAGAATAACTAGCTGAATCTCTCTCTCTCTCTCTCTCTCTCTCTCTCTCTCTTTCCCTCTCTCTCTGTGCTCTGTGTGTGTGTCTGTCGAGGACTTTTTGTTTCCATCAACAAAGCACAAACACACAAACCAACCAGGCTGCTCCTTATGTGTGTGCACGTGGATGTGCAGGCTCAGGCGCGGAATGTGCCACAATAATTAAACCCACAATGCCGCTCTAACCTCTACCCAATACTTGACCTAGATGCATCACCTTGTGCTCCTATCAAGCCTTGTTCACATCTGGTTGAAATGTGCGCTTAAATTCAGGTGTGCAACTTGGCTCTGCATGTGTGATCTACGCGGCCAGTGCACTGCTTCCATCCGCATATGTGTGCAATGCATATACGGTATTTCGGTATTTCTAGCAGGTATACCATACATACGGCCATATATACGGTTCTGGCCAACCCTACATACGTGTTATGCATACGTGTGTAATGCAATCGATGAGCCGTGCGTGGCTCAAGGACCCGACCTCGCCTGCTTGCTGCCACGAATGTTCCACAGCTGCTTTTGGGGCCTAGTAACCTCACTGCTGCTGCATGAAGCATGCTCCATGAAGAATGAAGGCACCGTAAGCACTTACTGACCTTGCTCACCACCTCTTCTAGGCTCAGGGAGGCAGGCCGCTGAGCTTCCCTGGAGCCTTGAAGACCAAGATGGCTCCCACTGATGCTCCTACTGCTTTTGCTAATACTGCTGCTACTGTCACTGCTGCTCGTGGTTTCGACGTTGCGACTTTCCAAGTGTGCACCGCTCAATCCCTCTGATGCCCTGTTCTGCTGCTGCTGCTGCTGCTGCTGAGGGGTCTCTGATGCAGGATCTGCCCCTGATGCTGCCCTACTTTGCTGCTGCTGCTGCTGCTGCTGCTGCTGAGGGTTCATAGGCGCTGACAAACCTGCTGATGTTGGCCGACGCAAGGCGGCAGCTACCCTGCGCTCCTCCTGCACGGACCTTATGACGTCCTCCACGCTGATGTTAAGTTGGTATTGCTTGAAGGAAAGTGGAGGGCTGACGCGCATGGGCCGGGAACTGAACCGTTCCAGAGACTGTGAGTTAAGGGGTAGAGGCAGGAGGGGGTGAGGCAGGGCTGAATCCGAAATTACATGTGGACAAGCGGACAAGCGCGCGCACACTCTCTCACATACAGACACACACACACACACATACACATACGAACACACACACACATGCACACACACGCACGCAACACACACACACACACACACGAACACACACAAACCGTGTATACACAAGCTCGCGCGCACGCGTACACAAACATACACACAACAGACACACACATACCTGCAGCAGCCCAAGCGCCGCTGGAGGTGGGTTGCCTACAGGAATGGCTCCAGGCAGAGGGGCATTGCGAGCAGCGGCAGCCCAGATTCGCGGCTGAGGGTGTTGGCGTGGCAGGGTAAGCTTGCCATTTCTCTGGTCAGCGCTCCTACTCCTTCCCCTCCATTCTTTCCTCTTCTTGGCCTGGGGCCCTGCAGTGTTGCCACTGTCGCCGGTAGGCTGCACAGACTGAGCCTGTGGGGCCGTGCTCCCATGCTGCGCCTGTCCTGCCTGCGCAAGAACACTCCTAAACTTTCCTCTGCTGCAGGTATTGGTGATTTGTGGTTGCAGAGGGAATGAGCTGGTGAAGCAGGGGGGGGAGGAGAGGGGTTGTGTGTGCTGAAGGCCTGCTGAGCTGCAGGTTACAGCCAGAGGAGGTGGTGAGTGTTCTGCTTGGGGCCTTCTGGAATAGAGGATGTGGGATACAGGACTTTGTACTAATGCGGTGCCGTGACAAGATGGGACGGACTGGACATGATGGGAATGATATATCATATTTTTTATGTTATCAAGTAAAGCTAGGTATTTATACCTAACACAGTTGCCGCATAATAAATCATATAATAATGTTACAGATAATTAACACTGGTGTTAGACGTGGGAGGAATGCTGGGACTCCCGTTTGTTCTCGCCTTTTCTCCAGTCAGTGGCCACGGGAGCCGACTGAGGACCAAACGATAGATTTTGGGTTCCAAAATGTGCTGCGGGGAGACAAGGCGTCACGGGTGGCCAACGTATTTAGTAGTGTGGCAAGCTCGTACGATGTCATGAATGACCTGATGTCTGGGGGGCTGCATAGGTGCTGGAAGGAACAGTGAGTATGGGACTTCAAGCAATTGTGGATGTGGACACACACACACACACACACACACACACACACACACACACACACACACACACACACACACACACACACACACACACACACACACACACACACACACACCCACACACACACACACATACACGTGCACACGTGCACGCACACACATATACGCACACACGCACACACGCACACACACACACACACACACACACACACACACACACACATACACACACACACAAAAGACACACCATACGCACACACGCACACACACACACACACACACGCACACACACACACACACACACGCACACGCACACGCACACAC
>Ga0307945_1003812_pt1 | contig 12218 bp, 20 predicted proteins | sample OrgLakmetagen228_FD_201818 | JGI IMG/M metagenome (GOLD analysis project Ga0307945, IMG submission 201818) | Saline water microbial communities from Organic Lake, Antarctica - #228 | ecosystem: Environmental > Aquatic > Non-marine Saline and Alkaline > Saline | place: Antarctica: Organic Lake...
GTGTGTGTTTGTGTGTGTGTGTGTGTGTGTGTGTGCGTGTGTGTGTGTTTGTGTGTGTATGTGTGTGTGTGTGTATGTGTGTGTGTGTGTGTGTGTGTGTGTGTGTGTGTGTGTGTGTGTGTGAGCGTGCTTATTACGCGCGATACGCCAAGACCCTATGCCCCTAAGTAGTGGAGCAAGAGGATTGCTCCGCCACCTGCTACGAGCTGCAATGTTGCAGGAATACCTAGAGAGTTGAAAATCTCACACAGCACGTAACTGCACGCACTCTGCCAACACAGCACGTAATTGCACAAACACTGCCAACACAGCACGTAATTGCACATAGCAAACCATGTATAAACACAGCAAGCCATGTACAAACCACGTACAAACACAGCAGACCTTGTACAAACACAGCAAACCATGTATAAACACACAGCACTTATTTGCACGTACAGTTCCAGCATTGTTCCAGCACATCCTCACACATATTCACACATCTTCACACATATTCCACTGTACCAACACACTGCATGTCCACGCCTCCGCAAAAACGCAGGGAGGAGGCGGCGACGCTTTGGAGGACGGCGACGCGGATGACGTAGAAGCCATGCTTGCGGCTGGAATGAGCATGCAGGTGGGCAGGCTTGTGACAAGGTTACGTGCATGTACGTGACAGACTGCTTGCTGCGCCTTTTCTTTCACCTGTTTGAGGTAATGTTTTTCTTTGTTTGCTACCTTCACCGCTTCATTGCGCAGGATCTGGGGTTCATGCGGTTGCGAGACCAAGGGGCCACTCATGAGATGGAGCAAGAGTTTCTGGAGGCAAACGTAAGAGTGCGTCCATGTGTGTATTTGTGGGTGTCTCTGTGTGTCGCTTGTATATCAGTGCACTGAAATATGAGGCAGTACATCTGTTTGCTGTAGCCTGTGTGTGTGTGGTGTGTGTGTGTGTGTGTTTATGTGTGTGTGCGTGTGCGTGTGCGTGTGCGTGTGCGTGTGCGTGTGCGTGTGCGTGTGAGTGTGCGTGTGCGTGTGCGTGTGCGTGTGCGTGTGCGTGTGCGTGTGCGTGTGTGTGTGCGTGTGCGTGTGCGTGTGCGTGTGCGTGTGCGTGTGCGTGTGCGTGTGTGTGTGTGCGTGCGCGTGCGCGTGCGTGTGTGTGTGCGTGTGCGTGTGCATGTGCGTGTGCGTTTGCGTGTGTGTGTGTGTGTGTGTGTGTGCTATGAGCCAATTCGAGGGTGAAGCAGACGTGACTGGGAACCAAAGACACTATCGGCAAGAAGAGTGTTTGCGCCCCTTTCTGAAGCTTGGAGTTTTTCTTCTCTTTCTTACTTTCTGACAAGTGGCTGCTGTCAACATCGTACTTGCACACTCTGCACTGTAGTGGGACACCCCCCAGCCCTTTGGGCCTAACGTTGTTTTTATCTTACACACTCTGCACTGTAGAGGGACAACTTACAACCCTTTGGGCCACCAAGAAAGGGAGGGCCCTCAAAAGGTGCAGCGAGCATCATGGCGGCCACTGCGGCAGGCAAGTCGGTTTACTAAGCTGGATGGTTTATACTACAAAGTTTTGATGCACAAGCTATAGAGGTGCAGCAGTTGTCATGGCGGCCACTGCGGCAGGCAAGTCGTTCTATTAAGCTGGATGATTTTATTGATATTGCAGAGTTTTAGATGCAGACAATTCAGTGCTGCGGCGAGCTTCATGGTAGCCGCTGCTGGTTTGCTTTGGCTGATGTGCATATAACTGATTGCTAAGCGATTCCTGGAATATTTCACTGCTGGGTGTGGGTTGCAGGGTATCGTTTTTTGCTTGTGAGTGTGTGAGTGCGTGTTGGTATGGAAATGAGTGTGAGTGTGTGTGTGTGCGGATCTCCCAATTATGATCTTCTTTTGAAGATATGAGGGTTCAGGTACACCTTGTCTGGAACTGCTTACAGCGCAGCAAGCAATAGCACGTGAACAAACAATTGCTACAAAATTTTTAGTTTACATTCTTGTCAGGCACTGGGAGCACACGCAAAAACGCTTATAATATACTTGTGCACACATGCTTGTACTAAACACACTTTCTATGCTTGTATTACACACACCTTCAATACTTGTATTACACACAACAATGCAAACAGGTTAATTTGCAAACTTGCATCTACCCATGCAGGCTCAGCGCCGCGCTCAGGGGCGCTTAGCATCGGCACAAACAGGTCTCAGCCTGATGATGATGGCTTCCCTGAATACAGTGACGAAGAAGATGATGACGACGCAGGGGCAGACATAGCAGCAGCGCTGCTGGATCGTATTGGTTGCATGGATGCTGGCGGTGCGTGTTTGGAGTGTGCGTGTGTGTGTGCATGCATGTGTGCGCTTGTGTGTGTGTGTGTTTGTGTGTGTGTGTGTGTGTGTGTGTGTGTGTGTGTGTGTGTGTGTGTGTGCGTGCGTGCGTGCGTGGGTGCGTGCGTGCGTGGGTGTGTGTGTGTGTTTGTGTGTGTGTGTGTGCGTGGGTGGGTGCGGGTGCGGGGGTGTGGGTGTGGGTGTGGGTGTGGGTGTGGGTGTGGGTGTGGGTGTGGGTGTGGGTGTGGGTGCGGGTGTGCATGCATGTGTGCGCTTGTGTGTATGTGCATGTAGGTTGGCATAAGTGTATGTGTGTGTGTATGTGCATGCATGTGTGCGCTTGTGTGTGTGTATGTGTGTGTAGGAATGTGTGGATCTGTGTGCTGTAGGATATATTGACGACGCTGCTGGACTGTGCGAAGTGTATGTATGTGTGCTGGTGTCATGTGTGTGTTATTACTTAGATATTGTTATGATGGTGTCATTTGTGTGTTATTACATAGATATTGTTAGATTTGATGTGTTTGCATTTAGAAAGCAGCCCTGCTTGACTAAGTTGGGTGCATTGGGGTGGCAATCATTGTGCAGTCATCATTACTGGCTTTTAGTAAAAGTCTGCAACGCATGTGCTTGCTCTAGAAGCACATGGTCACGCATAACGCTCTGTTTCAAATGTCACATACATGTATTGTATGCATGTGTGTGTGCGTGTGTGTGCGTGTGTGTGTGTGTGCGTGTGTGTGTGTGCGCGTGTGTGTGTGCGTGCGTGTGCGTGTGCGTGCGTGTGTGTGCGTGCGTGTGTGTGTGTGTGTGTGTGTGTGTGTGTGTGTGTGTGTGTGTGTGTGTGTGTGTGTGTGTGTGTGTGTGTGTGTGTGTGTGTGTGTGTGTGTGTGTGTGTGTGGTCGGCATTGTTTCATTTGCTTACGACAAAAGTCTTCACAATGCATGTGCTTGCTCTAGTTGCACGTGGTCATGCGTAAGGATCTGTTCCATATTTGTTGTATACATGTGTGTGTCGTATGCATCTCAAGATGCATACCATAAACACATGCTTTCATCAAGTACTGACCTTGTCATTGTCAGCATTTACTACTGCAACTCTCTCGTTTTCTTGTATTTAATTATTGCTGTGCATGTGCGAGTCGTGCTCGTGCAGACTTTGTATCAGTCAGTCCATCCTTCAATACCATATGCTTGTGTCTAAATATGATTAGATCAGTTTCTGGTTTAACTCCACCAGCTTTATTTATATTTATTATTCCCACTTTAGTTGAACAAGGTGCAGGGTTAGGGTGGACTGTCTAACCACCATCATCTGACTGTGTAGACGTGGGTAAAGATACCTAAAACCACATAGTCTGGGCCCAACTGCTCCAGCTTTGTCCTTTTATCAGATCTTTTGTGCTGTTATCCATATACAGGTGGAGGTGAGGGTGTTCCTTTTTATTATATCTTTTGTGCTGTTATCCATAGACAGGTGGAGGTGAGGGGCTTCCTTTTATGAGGTCTTTTGTGCTGTTATCCATATGCAGGTGGAGGTGAGGGTGTTTCTTTTATCAAATCGTTTGTGCTGTTGTCTGTGTACAGGTGGAGATGAGGGGTTTCCTTTTATCACATCTTGTGTGCTGTTATCCATATGCAGGTGGAGGTGAGGGTGTTTCTTTTATCAGATCTTTCATGCTGTTGTCCATATACAGGTGTCCATATGCAGGTGGAGGTGAGGGGTTTCCTTTTATCAAATCTTTTGTGCTGTTATCCATATGCAGGTGGAGGTGAGGGTGTTTCTTTTATCAGATCTTTCATGCTGTTGTCCATATACAGGTGTCCATATGCAGGTGAAGGTGAGGGGTTTCCTTTTATCAAATCTTTTGTGCTGTTATCCATATACAGGTGGAGGTGAGGGTGTGCTCGATCCTGAAGTCCTAGCCCAATTGCCGCAGTCCGTGCAGCTCAGCATTCTAGAAAAACTCAGGGACGCCGCACAAACAGGTGTGCACCTTCTTAGCTGTATCTCTTAGTGTGCTCTGTCAGCAGCTCAGAGATGCTATACACACTAATGTATGTCATGGCTTGACGCCACTGAATGTGTGTGTGTGTGTGTCTGTGTGCGCGTGTGTGTGTGTGCGTGTGTTTGTGTGTGTATGTGTGTGTGTGTGTGTGTGTGTGTGTGTGTGTGTGTGTGTGTGTGTGTGTGTGTCAAAGATCTTCCCGCTTATGCGTGCCTGCCTGCAAGTCATGTTTAGCCAAACCATACGCACAAGCAGCAAACAAGGCATGCCTGACCTAAAATAATGGTGTCATGCACGATATGTTATGAATTACATGCAAAGCTCAGACACACGTGTGCGGCATATGTGAGGTAACAAGCAGGATACCAGACAACACAAATGTTCACTCATCTTGCACAAATAGATAGGGTTGGCCAGAACCATATTTGTACGGTGTATATACGGTATGTTTGGCAGGGAAATCACCAAATATGCGGTCATATAGTGTATATATACGGTTCAGGCCAACCCTACAAGTAGGTACTACTAGTCCTTATGCAGATCAGTAGCCTTGATAATGACATTCACGTATTATTAATCTGTACCGCACTTTCTGCCATTTTCTACGATCTTATACACACCGCATTTTACCACTTCTTGAGAGTGGCCAAAACCATATATACGTCATGTATCAATAATCATACATGCGAAGTATAATGTAAGTACAACATTTTTTGGCAAATGGACTACCGTGTGTACGGTCATATATGGCGTTTATATAATTATATACGGTTCTGACCAGCCCTACACATTTTTAATACTTTGTTGCATTCACGCTTGCAGCCAATCGTGAAAAGTTTGCGCAAGCCGCAGCCGCGGCGCCTGAGAACTTCAGCTCCCTGCAGATGGGCACCTACGTCAAAGCCTCTAGGTAAGGAAGAAGTGCGCAGTTTGTAAGAAACATGAAAACAATAAAAACGATTAAAAAAATGTCGACATGTTGTTTTACTGTGTACTTCTTACAGTAGTTTGTGTGTGTGTGTTCCGTGCTGGTGTCTCACTATATCATGAAAAAGGTGCGGAAGTAGAAAGTAGTTTCTAAATTTTTCTCAGACATGTTCAACGTCAAAGCTGCAGTACTTGTGTGTGTTGTGCAGCAATTGCATACAAATTACACCTCCTTGTGAAGTTAAGTGGCCTGTTACAAAGGTGTATGATGGACATCTTTTTTCAGGTGTAGGATGTAGATTTCTAGTGGACAGGTAGATGTTATTGGCAACTGAGTTCAACCCTTGAGCATAGAACAGATTGGAGAAGCATGATAAGCGCGTCCACAACTGCCAGTTTGATAGCAGTGTGTACCTCACATTTCATTACTCAGTGCATCTTATGATCAGCAGCTCGAAGATAAAAAATATATGCTACCAACCACATGAGTTGAACACTTTTAACAAACAAATGAATGCGATATTTTCGTTCCTACGGTCGCCTTGAATGGCCACAATAATAAGTGCCCACTCTGCTCTTTGTAAGGTTCCTTGATAGAAATCCGAGTTCCACAAAAATAGTACAATCCCTTGACAACCAAGTTAACACAATAAGCAGACACGTCGTTTCTATTTTGCACTGGTCAACCAGTGCTTTGAACCACTGTTTTTTTACATCTGTATTTTGAACCACAGTGATTTGAACCCCTGTGCGCACTCACCTGCTGTCTACAGGTTTCGACAGGAGCTGGAATCATACAAAAGAGCTATTGGGAGTGGCGGAATGGAGGGGGTACATGTGGGTGTGATGCAATGTAGCATTGAGCATGTGTGTGAGAGATAGGTGTGTGTGACTGTGCATGTTTATGTTTGTATGTGTGAAATTAGATGAGTGGCAATGCATGTTTATGTTTGTATGTGTGTGTGCGCGTGTGTGTGGGTATGTGTGTGTGTGTGTGGGTGGGTGTGATGCAATGTAGCATTGAACATGTTTGTGAAAGTTAGGTGTGTGATTATGCATGTTTATGTGTGTGCGTGTGTGTACATGTGTATGTGCGTATGTATGTATGTGTGTATGTGTGTGTTTATGTGTGTTATAATAAGGCCGATTAGAAGCAGCGGAATGAATGTGTGTAAAATTGGAGGATAATTAGTTACATACATTTAGTTACAGCCATACTCATACTCACACACACACACACACACACACACACACAATTACAGTATATTTGTGCCTCATAAAATAACACAAAGGGAAGTCGGTACAATGCACATAGACCTGTGCGTCTCTCACACGCATACACACACACCTACGTGCAGTCTAAACGCATTGCTGCTGAAGGAGAGCGTGAGTACATCTTCGTGCGAGACGGCCACCCTGCCGTGGTGAAACGGGAGTCTGGCAGCCAGGTAAGGGGCTTAATCATGTCGGATATGATGTTTTTCAGTGCTTTAACCCCAGGAATGCAGTTTTTTGCATTCACCCACTAAGCACACCCATCTCCTTTCTACGCACACTCACAATTGTTCTCACACAGAATGTGTAAGGTGAAGGAGGCTGCGTCTTGTGGGGCTCTTTTCGCAGATCAATACGAGCTCTCCAGCGATCAAGCCTGTTCTGCTTTCAGAACGTGCAGAGGATCTCACAATGCATATTTTCAATACGATGATGTATATGTTGTCACAATCCCGGCAGCAGTTACCTGAAGCAGGACTAGGAAGGAGGTGGATGTGCTTCGCTTGTAAATGTGGCTGTATCTGTGTCAATGTCTTGCGTTTGCTCACACACAAAGATCAAACTGCTTACACCCCTTGCTTTGTGTGTGTGTGTGTGCTCCTTTTAGGGTGCACTGATGGGTAAGCCAGGGGGGCGAGGCAGGGGAAAAGGAGGGGCACACCGTCAGGACTTGGAGGCCATGAGGTCAGCACGGGGACCTGCTCTAAAGGTACTATGTGTGATTGTGTTCTTACATTCCTTGAAAAACACAAGTACTTGCATTATCAATAGTATTGCTGCGGACGCTTAGAGGTCAGCACGGGGCCCTGCTCTAAAAGTACGTGTAATAGTGGTCTTACACACGCATCTTGGAATCATTAGTACTCTTGCTACAATTCTTACATTTGAAATGTGGTATTACTGGGGACGCTTAGAGGTCAGCAGGGGGTCCTGCTCTGATGGTTCGTGTCTGTATGTGTATGTGTTTTCATTCGTGTATTTGTGTGGTTGGGTGAGCGGTTGTGAGGGTGTGTTTGTGCGATTATGTGTGCGTACTTCCTATATGTGTGCTTTTATTTTTGCATGAGTGTGATGTGCTTCTGTGTATTGTGGGGATGGAGGTCTGTATGTAGAAGTGTGCAATGATGGTATTTCGATTTGTGTTTGGTGGAGTTGGTGCGGGGCCCAGCATTGATGCTGTGCATTTTGGGATACTTGCAGGGGGAGGCCATGTAGTGAAGCCCTATTTATAATATTGTCATGATTTTTTCTTATACTGGTATGATGCATTTAATATATTATATTATGATATTACTTGGAGGTCATGCAGTGTAGTGTGGGCAGTAACCTTGTGCATGAGCGTACTTGTTGGCGGTTGCTTACCTTCAACTCCTTTTAGGAGGCAATGCAGTGAAGTGTGGGCAAGGCTCTTGTGTGCATTAACGTCCATACACTCATTTATAAGTTATTATGGTATTAATTTGGAGGCCATGAAGTGCATCGTTAGTCCTGCCCTTTTTGTAGTGTTTGCTCTTCTCATAGTGTTTGCTCTTACTTCTCATGCTCTTACTTCTCATGGTGTTTGCTCTTATTTTCACATGCTCTTACTTCTCATAGTGTTTGCTCTTACTTCTCATGCTCTCCTGTTGTAGTGTTTGCTCTTACTTCTCATGGACTATAGGGTTGGCCATAACCGTATATATTCACCGTATATTTGGTGATCTCCCTGCCAAAAATGCCGTATATATACCGTACCTATATAAGATTCTGGCCAACCCTACTCTTGTGTTACTTGGGAGGCCATGCAGTGAAGTGTGAGCGTTGGCCTTGTGTGCGAGCGTATTCATTGGCGGCTGTGTATCATGATTGTCATTTGGGAGGTGATGCAGCGAAGTGCTGGCAATGAAAAAACGAAACGAAAAAGAAATACTACGCAGGCTGCCGCAGCAAAACACTCCCTGCATCAATTAAGGAAAAGGAGACACATTGTCCCGAAGTGCCGTGAGTCTCAGTCTCCAAAGCGGGCAATGTCCTTGTGTGCGAGCATGTCCATTGGCGGCTCTTTCCCTAGGGTTGCTTTTTGGGAGGCCGTTAAGTGCAGTGCGGGAACGTTTCTTCGGTATGTGCGTGATTCATGAGTGCCTTAAGATCATTGAAGGGGGCTACGGCATGCATGTTGGTGCAAGTGTGCATATGCGACATGTCAAATTCAAGTGTTGCTTGTGAGCATGAGAGCTTGTGCACGTATGCTGGCTGCCTTTGCCTTCAGGGGCCTTTCACACAGACATAACACACACGCACACTTACTCACACAAACACACACACAAACTCACACAAACACACACAAACACACTCACACAAACACACACAGACACAAACTCACACAAACACACACAAACCCACGCATGTACATACACCACACATACGCAAGTACACATGCCCTTACACCTTCCCTCCTCGACTACAGATGGAATCACACACACTCGCCGCCCGCCTCGGCCTAGCAGCCTTCCGCACCACCAACAGTCCTGCCCCAAAAGTGGGCGCCACAGGCAGCGTGAAAGAGGAGGATGAAGAGGAGTCGGAGGAGGAGGAGGAGGAGTGGGAGGAGGACGAGGCGGGAATAAAACAAGAGGAAGAGGAAGAGAAGCCAGAGGTTGTAGACTTGGTGGAATTAGAAGAGGAGGAGCTGCAGCAGCGGCGACAGGGGGAGGGCGTGGTGGCAGCGCTGGCTAGTGGTGCTGGACGTGCGTGTGGAAGGGAAAAGAAGAGTGAGAGGAGCAGAGGGGAGCAAGGCGCGCTGGGAGAAATCGGAGAAATCAAGGTAGGTTTTGTTTGGGTTTGGTCGGCACAAGGTAGGTTATATTTTGCTTGCATTGTGAGATGCATAGGGCTCTGTCATTATTACCAAGGAGAACACAACAACTCAGAGAACCGGAGAAACAGGAGAAAACTGACTAAAATATAGAAAAAAGGTGAGGGAGGGGTGGAAGTATGCTAAAGAGAGAGTTGTATCCTCCAAGGAATAAAAAAAATGGAGGAGGGAAGCAGAAACCGGAGAAAACCAGAAAGTGAGGACATCTCACTTTATGCTACACTACAAGAACCTGAGTTCAGGTGTTTCACACTGAACTCATAAGTTTTGTTTGGATTCGGTCAGCACAAGGTTTTGGGATCGCAAAGGCAGTTCTGTGTAGTGGTGCTGGACCTGCTGTGTGTATATGAGGCTGTGTGTATAGGAGGCAGTTCTGTGTATAGGAGGCTGTGTGTATAGGAGGCTGGTTGTATAGGAGGCTGTGTGTATAGGAGGCTGTGTGTATAGGAGGCAGATCTGTGTATAGGAGGCTGTTCTGTGTATAGGAGGCTGTGTGTATATGAGGCTGTGTGTATAGGAGGCTGTTTGTATATGAGGCTGTGTGTATAGGAGGCTGTGTGTATAGGAGGCTGTGTGTATAGGAGGCTGTGTGTATATGAGGCTGTGTGTATAGGAGGCTGTTCTGTGTATAGGAGGCTGTTTGTATAGGAGGCTGTTCTGTGTATAGGAGGCTGTGTGTATATGAGGCTGTGTATATATGAGGCTGTATAGGAGGCTGTGTGTATAGGAGGCTGTGTGTATATGAGGCTGTGTGTATAGGAGGCTGTTCTGTGTATAGGAGGCAGTTCTGTGTAGAGATGCTGGACCTGCTGTGTGTATAGGAGGAGAGAAGAGCGCAGAGAGTATAGGGAGGTAGGCTTGGTTCTAATGTATCGTTCTATATTGGCTATAAGTAGGGTTGGCCAGAACCATATATATACAGTGTATATACGGTACTTTTGGCAGGGAGATCACCAAATATACGGTATTGTACAATGCATATGTTTGGTTCTGGCCAATCCTAGTTATAATGAATGTGCAAGATTGCGTAGCATGTTGTTAGCGGGGTTGACAGGCGGTTGTGCGCTGCGTAAAACGCTGGCTGTAGTGTTTTGAGCTTAACAACACCTTAATTTTGTTCCACGAAATTGGAACCTTTTCATTGTAATGTTATTTGTCCTCATTGATGCAATCATACAAGTAAGGTTTACAGCTTGTCAAAAACCACCCTTTCTCACATTGGGCAATGTTATGTACACTGGTGTTTTAAATCATGTCTGACAACATACTGTTCAGCAACGTTACGAGGTTACGATGTGCTTTTGCAAAAGTGTTTGAGGTTACATCTTGTGACTACAAGTCGGAGGTTCACTGTGATATTTCACAGCAAACTGCATACTCCGCAAGCTGATTCAGGGCTGTGAATTTTTTCCCCAGATCAATAATAGTAATATGGAGGTGGAATACATGTTTTCCGTGCTCAAAATAGCAACATGTGTGCATGTTGCACGCTCCACAGATCGAGCTGCCTCAGGGCTGCGAGGCAATGTCAGACGATGAGCTGTTTGGGAGTGCCAGCATTGGCAGTGAGGGTGGCAAGAAAGCGGCAGAAGCGGAAATTCATTCAGCAGGCGGAGCAGGTGGGTGAAGTACTAGATGTGGTGCCGGAAGTGACAGTGAGAGCGGCAAGAAAGCGGCAGCATCAGCAGTTCATTCAGCAGGCGGAGCAGATGGGTGAAGTACTAGATGTGGTGACAGGCACGCATGCGTATTCTGGCACAGGCACAGGTGACGCAGAGGCAGTGAGGGTGAAAAATTAGAAACAGCAACTTGAACACTTGAACAGGCAGAGAAGGTGGCACAGACAAAAGGTGTTGTGACAGGCACGCACCCACACACGCGCACTATGGCGCACACACAGGTGACGCAGAAGCAGTGAGATTTTAGAACGAGAAACTGCAACTTGTACTGACAGAGAAAGTGGCACAGACACTAGATGTGGTCGTGGGCACACACCCACACACATGCACAGGCAAGCACCCACACACAGGCACAAGCACAGGTACAGGCACAGGCACAGGCACAGGCACGCACCCACACACAGGCACAGACACAGGCAGAGGCAGAGGCACAGGTGGTGCAGTGGCAGCGAGTGCAGAAAAGATGCAGCGGTAACTTACACAAAGAGGGCGGTACGGGCGGTAGGGTTAGTTCAGACATGCACCCAGGCAAAGATGGCAGTGCAAAAAAATTGGCAGTTAGCACGGGCGTGGTTTGAATGCAACACAACGATGGATTCGCAGACAAGATGTATGCATACGCGTGCACAGCCAAACATGATACAACGACAGTGAGAATATGACAAAAAGGCGGCCAACACAAGCCACACACCCCCCCTTTACACACGCACACACACACACACTCACCCATACATACATATATACACACACACGCTCACACACACAAATACATACACACACGTGGAAATAATTACACGCACAGGTGGTGATGAGGATGATGTAGAGTGGGAGGACGTGGAAGAAGCCACGACAGGTGCAAAGGACCAGGAGGAGGAGGGAGAGGGAGGAGGGAGGGAAGGGGGGGCAGACGATCACTGGCGTGCGCGCGCTGCAGTGCGGCAGCGTTTTTGGAGCACCAGCCATGGATTTGCAATGGGGCGGAAGCTGGGGGACTGGGAGCGGCATGCAGGTACATGTGTGTGTTTTTGTGTAGGTGCTTTGATGTGTGGGTGCTGTAAGCCAGCCATGGGTTTGCGATTGGGAGGAAGCTGGGGGACTGGGAGCGGCATGCAGGTACATGTGTGTGTGTGTGTCTTTGTAGGTGCTTTGATGTGTGGG
>Ga0307945_1003813_pt1 | contig 12216 bp, 14 predicted proteins | sample OrgLakmetagen228_FD_201818 | JGI IMG/M metagenome (GOLD analysis project Ga0307945, IMG submission 201818) | Saline water microbial communities from Organic Lake, Antarctica - #228 | ecosystem: Environmental > Aquatic > Non-marine Saline and Alkaline > Saline | place: Antarctica: Organic Lake...
CCCCAACAAACATAAAAGAACCCCACCTGGCTGCAGCACACACATCCAGGGCCAATGTGAAGCTCTTGATGAAGCAAAGGTCAGGGGGTAGCACTCGCATTAGGTTCAACGCTTGGCGGGAAGCTTTCAGCTCCTTGGCATGCACAAAAAATGGCTTATGCTGCAGCCTGTGTGCATGCGTTTGTGTGTGCGTATATTTGTGAAATGCGTAAGTTATGCTCGCCTATTCCTTTGCACGCATGATGTTTCTGTGTGCGTGCGTATATGTGCATGTGTGTGTTTGCATTTGCGTGTGTGTATGCGTGTATGCGTGTGCGTGCGCATGTGTTTATGTTAGTGTATGTGCATCTTTGTGTGTAAGTGTTTGAGTGTGTGTGTTTGTGTGTGTGTGTCCGTGTGCGTGTGTGTGTGTGTGTGCGCGCGCGAGCATGAGAGTGCGCATGCACTCCTCGTTCATGCACTTTAGCACGTGTGCACTTTACCACGTGAGCGCAATGTGTGCGCTTACTCAACATGGACTCCAATTGCCTCGACGCAACACATAAGCAGCTGCACAGGCACACTCTTCAGCCCAGGGCTGTACTTACAGCTTGAGCACTGCTGTTTTGTTTTTGGTGACCATATACGTCACAGCTTTGACCGCCTCCTCCAGTTGTGACTCCATCAGGCTTGTGATGGCTTGGCTGACTACGTGGGGGTCAGGGTGTTCAAGAATGCCCGACTTGAGTTCCAGTGGCAATTTGGGGGGTGGGGCCCCAGAAAACCAGCTGCCTAGGGAGGCAGTGACCACTGCATCCAGCTGGCTGTCCGACATGCTGCTTCCTGCCCCTTGCAATGAGAATGCTGATGCTGGTGAGGAGGGGGAGGAAAGGTTCTGGTCGTTGTTCTTGTTGGCCCGTTGACGAATTAACGAGCTCTCTTCAAGGGTTAACGAGCTCTCCAGCTTCCTCTGCCTCAGCTCACTGCTCCTGCTCAGCTTCTGGCTCTGCTGCAGGCCGGGGCTGGGCATCAACCCAGGAGGAGGGGGGCTGCCTTCCGGAGCCTGCTGCGTTGCCTGGGGTGGCTGCTCGACGGTGGCTCCGGTCTCCTCTTGGAGCCTCCGCTGCTGCTCCCTGTGCTGCTTGGTGCCGGGCGGCAGGTAATTAGAGGGGAATTCATCCACGTTCTGGGAGGCCCGGGCCGGCGCCCTGCAATTTATTGTGCGTTGCCGTGTTTGTTGGGCGTGCAAGTTGGACAGCTCTTCCGGCAAGTTTTTGGGCAGCGGGTCACATACAGCAGGCGACGCGTTGGAGCACCGTGCCTTCCTTCTAAGCGTCAAAGATCGCGTTGGAATCGGTGCCAGAGGGCGTGCAAAGAGCAAACCTTGGGCGAACAAGTTGTGGATCCCTCTGTACAAACAAATGGGGGCCCGAGAAACATCCGGAGCTCAGGTGCATTTCCTCCCCCCTCAGTAAGGCTGCAAGTTACGGGTCGCCATTTCGCTGCGACGCGTTACATTAAATTACATTAAACTACTCGTGATAAATTGCTGGGCAATTTACTGCCAAATCACTGGCAGTACACGTTGACGACAATTCTTGTGTGTGGCCCCTCAGCTCGTGTAAAAGTCCTTGCAGGCAAGGATTCAGGTGCATAGGCAGTTACCTTGCTTGTGTGAATTGCAGATCGCGGCAGGTCAGCTAAAAAATCCCAGAGAGATTCATTTCTCAGCTATTCCGAACGCGGACGGTCTATGATTTGGATCTTGGCCAATCAATTCAGTTATGTGTATTTATAGAAATAGCAGGATGCGGGGAAATTCTGGAGTGCGTGGTCTGCAGATCAGTTTGCAAAGCTTTTTTGAAGGGTCACCATATGGATAGGGGATCACCATAGACGCACAACAAACGAGACTTACCCTTTACCCCTAGTCATTGCCTGCAAGTAAAGAGCCGCTTGCTCCTTCTTGATGCATTAGTGAAGAACTCAGATTACATGTCATTGGAGCTTGCTCTTTGCAGCCGTTGACGTAGTGCAGTAATCTGCCCTCCAATCAAGCAAGGCGCCTCCCAAATGATAGAAGTAGCAATTTGGTCCACATGTACATTCACCATTCCATATGGTATCATTGTACTAGAGTGCTTTAGCACTCAGGGTCACCTTTTTTACAATCTTAAAACGCTGATTCAGCGTCACAAGCCTGACCGCAAATCATTTATTACCAAACTATAAGACTATAAGCATCCTGACGAAGCTGCATTGTCGTGCCAAGAAAAGCTTCAATGATGAAACTGATGCAAAATGCGTTCCAACAATAGCAGCAATTTATCGATGAGGGGACTGATGGGGATATTTTGGTATAACTGTTGCAGCTGGATTCATGGGGGGTAGACGCATGCATGCAGGCCAAATCACATGACCGACTACAGCCCGTCAGATCTTCGTTATTTCTGTTGTCCCTTGACCTGTCTTTTTGGGGATTCGCTTGGCCAGTGCGTGAAGTCGGCCAAGTCGAGACCATTTCTTTCTGCACGCCGAACATCACCACGTACCACATCACTGATTATTTTATGTTACACCAGTGAACACTGTTGATTAGATTATTTCCAGCTCGCGCCTTTAAAGTAGGCAATTTTCGTTCTCTGGGTCAGATAATTAATACATTTATTACCTAAATGTTCGGTTTTCAAACCAGGAGTCGAAGATGGTCACAACAGGGTCAAACATGTGCCTTCGCGGCATGCCCTGGAAATCGGCACACACTTAGAGTGGTAATACAGCAGCACAACTAACTTGCAATTACCTTCTAAGGTGCACTGTGTGGCCTGTTCTGGCATTTGCAGTTATGGCAGTTGCCAGGTGGGGGGCGTCATTCTCACCTCCCCATTAGAAAACCTGTTTTATGTGTGTACGCTGAGTCAGAGCAAGTTTTACATTTCTCTTTTTTTGAGGAGCAACTGCGACAGAACACCCTCCCCCCTTGTCCGCTGACCTGGCAAGAATGCTCATCTGTACATGCCCAGCTCCCAGTAGTTCTGGTTTCAGTACTGTTCGAGAGCTGTGAATGATTCATTTTGGCCCGCTTAAAGCCGCACTTTCCTCCACGGTTTTTCCTCTGCTTAGGGTTGTCCCTAACCTTGCTGGTCCCGAAAACGTTGGCAAAACAAGCACGAAATGGTAGAATAGTGTCACCGTCTGCCAAGCGAAGCGTAAGTGCCTCGAGAAAAAAAATAACATTTTAAATTCTTCAATTTACTTTACTACATTGTAGTCATTCCTTGCCATTGTGTTGCCAAGCTCAAATCAGGTCTTCCTGGAAGCTCAGGACTTGCGTATGGTGCATGTAACTACAAGCTGTAACAGATGACAGCTGAAGTCCAGCGCGCACAGCTCCTGAAGCAGCTGCAATTGAGAGCGCAGCACAGCAAGAGGCAGGAGCAGGGACAGGCCAGCACTGCAGGGGGGGAGTCCCAGCATGCTATTCTCAACGGATCCCAAGGGCCAATCAGCTCCATAATGGGCGTCGAGAAGGAGCTGGAGCACTTTCTGTCTCACGACATCATCAAGGGGGTACTTGACCACGGCCGCCTCATCTCAGACTTTGCGAGAGGTGTGGATGAAGAGCTGCAGCAGACAGAGAGGGAAAGCGTTCAGGTACTGGAAATGGTACCCATAATCTGCACGTTTTGGAACACGCGTATAATGTTTTGTGTATAGATGCTGAGCATGTGTAACATAATTACTTGTGCACACTCAATGCAATTGTGTTGTGTTGTGTGTGTCTGTGTCTGTATCTGTATCTGTGTCTTTGTCTGTGTCTGAGTCCGTGCCTGTGTCTGTATCTGTATCTGTGTCTGTGTGTGTGTGTGTTTGTGTGTGTGTGTCTGTGTGTCTGTGTCTGTCTGTGTGTGTGTGTGTGTGTGTGTGTGTGTGTGTGTGTGTGTGTGTGTGTGTGTGTGTGTGTGTGTGTGTGTGTGTGAGAGAGAGAGAGAGACTACCTGGCACGTTAACGTTGAGTACGTGCATCTTATAGAGTGTGGCTTCTTTCGCTTGTATTCAATAAATGGCTGCACAACAGCAACTTCTATTACTTTTGTTTTCTCACACACAGGACTACTTGTCCGAAAGTGACAGCATGGTGGCTTTGCATGACCAGGTTCGTGATGTTTGCCTGAGCGTGTGCATTTTTGCGTGCTGCATGTGTGTACTTGTCTGTGCTCAAGCATGGGAGCATGTGTGTGTGTGTGTGTGCGTGCGTGTGTGTGTGTGTGTGCATGAAAGGAGCACGTGTAGCCATTTTCTATCTTCTCCTCCTACGTAATTTGTGGTATGTCTTTGAAAATGAGTGAGCCATATGTGTCTTGGTGCTACATGCCCTTTTCAGGTCTAGAAAACAGGGCTCAGGTTTACACCTCTGTGCATTCATATGGTTTCTAGTGGAAACCCAGCGAGTGCGAGCTCGGAATTGCAGTCACTAATCCCTGGGTATATTTGCGTATATCCTTGAATGGGTGTTATTACAGTAGTATTACAGTAGTATTACTGTGGGAAGTGGTTTTTCACTGCCTGCGTAGCATTTTCTTTTATTGTTACACCTGCACTGGAAAATGAATTAAAGGCAACTCACGCAAGTGCAGTGATGAGCGTCCGCACACATGAATAGTCATCGTTCAAGCGTAAAGACATGCTTATGCTGTAGTTTCTATTCACATGTAGACGTTCACGTGAATGTGACCGTCCCCAAACGCATGAATTAAAAAGCCACTTGGTTCCTTTCAGTATTTCGCAACTTCCTCCTCGCTCCACAAAATAGAAAATAGGCAATGGGCCACAAGTTGTGTCCAAAAACTCAAGTTTATAACGTCATTTGATGGAGTAGCATTGAAAGTATGGATTCAGGTATAGCAGGAGTGATGCACGATGTGCTCTTCTTTCACACCTCTCGGGTAAAAGCATACTTCCAGCAGGAGTGATGCTCGATGTGCTTTTCTTTCGCACCCCTCGGGTAATAGCATACTTCCAGCAGGAGTGATGCTCGATGTGCTTTTCTTTCGCACCTCTCGGGTAAAAGCATACTTCCAGCAGGAGTGATGCTCAATGTGCTCTTCTTTCGCACCTCTCGGGTAAAGGATACTTCCAGCTGGAGTGATGCTCGATGTGCTCTTCTTTCGCACCTCTCGGGTAAGAGCATACTTCCAGCAGGAGTGATGCTCGATGTGCTCTTCTTTCGCACCTCTCGGGTAAGAGCATACTTCCAGCAGGAGTGATGCTCGATGTGCTTTTCTTTCGCACCTCTCGGGTAAAAGCATACTTCCAGCAGGAGTGATGCTCAATGTGCTCTTCTTTCGCACCTCTCGGGTAAAGGATACTTCCAGCTGGAGTGATGCTCGATGTGCTCTTCTTTCGCACCTCTCGGGTAAAAGCATACTTCCAGCAGGAGTGATGCTCGATGTGCTCTCTTTCGCACCTCTCGGGTAAAAGCATACTTCCAGCAGGAGTGATGCGTATCACGCGTCTTCTGCAGCTTTGAGCGCAGCAACTTTTCGGTTCTTGCCCTTCTTGGGTGAAGCATGCAGGCTAATGCTGCATGTGGACTGAACATGCGCAGGTCAGGGAGCTAGATGAGGCACACCAATTCTGCACCCCTACATAGATCTCACATTCTTACACTGGCAAACAGTCTGGTTTGATGTTCCACCAATGCTCACGCACTTTTTCGAGTGATTGGATGTTATTATTCATCTGTATTCACACCTTGGTTATGATGGCTAGTGTGTCGTGAGTCTGTTTTTCTTTACCCCGCAGTTGCTGTGTGTGTGTGTGTGTGTGTGTGTGTGTGTGCGCGCGCGTGTGTGTGTGTGTGCGTATGTGCATGTGTGTGCTTAGATTTGACCATACGCACGCATCTAGGCATTGTAAGCACTCACATACATGTGCAACGCACACTTACGCATGCACGTGCGCATATAGGCACGCACACATACACACATTTCAGTTCTACCCTGTCTGTTTCCAAACACTTTGTGCCACAGCTATAATACTGTGACAGGCACACGTGCACACACACGTACACCCATGTTTAATTTGCCTGCTACCAAACAGTTAGAATCACGTATGAAAGGATGTGACACGCACACACACAGATCAAAGGCTGCGACGGCATCCTTTCTAGCATGGAGCAGCTGCTCTCTTTCTTTCAGGGCGACTTGGGCCGTGTGGGCGAAGAGATCAGGAACTTACAGGTGAAAACTGATCGTGTAATTGTGTATTTGTGTGTGTGTATGCATGGGTGTCCATGTGCAGGTGTGTGTGTGTGTGTTTATGTGTGTGTGTTTGTGTGTGTGTGTGTGTGTGTGTGTGTGTGTGTGTGTTTGTATGTGTATGTGTGTGTGTGTGTGTATGTGTGTGTGTGTGTGTGTGTGTGCGAGAGCGTGCGTGCACGTGTCGTGGCATTACACTCAGTGAGATGCTTTCAGACCTATGCCTTCTCATAAGCTTTAATTTCTGTGGCAATGTTGCATGTTCCCTTCCTCCGTTGCACTGCAGACCATGGACTTGAGTATTTTAGTATTTTCATTTTCTAGCTGGTCAAGAAGACCAACACATGTCTGTCCTTTTTCGGGTGTCCTGGTTTTTCAGGTCACTGAGCTACTTTTTTACTTTTTTGATTAACCAGCCTTTACAGGAAGCTAATTTGAACGCCTTGATAAATCTCTTACGTATATGCACACACGCACGCATACACACACGCAAATACACATGCACATACAACACAAACAAATGCGCGCACACACATACACTCACATACATACACAAACGCGCACACACCCACACACACACACACGCGCACGCACACACACACACATACACACATACACACACAAACGCGCGCACACACACACGCGCGTGCATTGCAGGTGCAATCCCAGTTTATGAGCATCACGCACACATACACTCACATACACACAAACGCGCACACACCCACACACACAAACACGCGCACGCACACACACACACATACACACAAACGCGCGCGCACACACACACATAAACACACACGCACGCACACTCACACACGCACGTGCATTGTAGGTGCAATCCCAGCTCATGAGCATCAAGCTGGTGAGCCGTCGCACGCTGGAGCAGCAGTTAGGGAGCTTCATAGAGCACCTCACTGTGTCTGAGGCCATGGTGGCCACCATTTTGGAGGGGCAGGTGTGCTTTGGTAGTGTGTCATAGCGTTTATGTGGGCTGAGTGCTGAGAAGCTTCCACAATTATTATGTGTGTTATAGCGTTTATGTGGGCTGAGTGCTGAGAAGCCTCCACAATTACTATGTGTTATAACGTGTATGTGGGCTGAGTGCTGAGAAGCCTCCACTATTATTATATGATTATATGTGTTATAACGTGTATGTGGGCTGAGTGCTGAGAAGCCTCCACAATTATTATGTGTGCTTATGTTTATGTGGGCTGAGTGCTGACAAGCCTCCAGGGTTTATATGTGTGCTAACGTTTATGTGGGCTGAGTGCTGAGAAGCCTCCACAATTAATATATGTGTTATAACGTGTATGTGGGCTGAGTGCTGAGAAGCCTCCACAATTAATATATGTGTTATAACGTGTATGTGGGCTGAGTGCTGGGAAGCCTCCACAATTATTATGTGTGTTATAACGTTTATGTGGGCTGAGTGCTGAGAAGCCTCCACAATTATATTGTGTGCTTATGTTTATGTGGGCTGAGTGCTGACAAGCCTCCAGGGTTTAAATGTGTGCTAATGTTTATGTGGGCTGAGCCCTGACAAGCCTATACAGTGTATATATGTGTGTGCATGTGTGTGTGTGTGTGTGTGTGTGTGCGTGCATGCGCGTGCAATGCGCGTCTGTGTGTCTAAGTGCGCTCGAAGATCACACCGCCATTCGGCAGGTACCGGCTTCATTAACCCAGGTAAACTTGCATGATCATTTTGGTCACTCTGTGGTTTCTTGCACTGGTGTTCAGATGAGTATGCGTGTCTGTTGAGATCACTCTGTGGTTGAACCTTGCACAGGTTCTCCTTCTAAAACTTTTCACCCCTTGGTCAATGTACTGCCTGCGGCAGAGCATTTTTTGCACAGCACCCACACCCACATAAACACACATAATTACACGCATGCACTCGTGCGCACACATACATAAATATATACCCGCTCACACACACATACATACGCACTCACACATGCACGCACGCACCCCTCCTTCCCAGGTGGATGATGAGTACTACAAGCACTTGCACGAGCTGGACCAAAAGCTGACTTTCATGTTCAACGACAAGGTGGCGTGCTCGTCTGAGGCCACACGCGCACTGCAAGTAGCCCTCGAGAAGCTGCGCATCAAGGCTCTCATCAAGGTGCTTTTTCTCGGTGCTGTGTCGGCCTCCTGTCATGGCCAAACGATTTACGTTGAAAAGTAGACAGTGCACCCTGGAGAAGCTGTGCATCAAGGCCCTCATCGAGGGGCTCCTTTACGGTGCTGGGTCAGCCTCCAGTCGCAGCCAAACAGTACACACTGTAAGAGAAAAAGGAGTGTATACGGTCATACGTGGTGTCTATACATGCCACAAACAAGGGCCAAACCTATTATATTGCAATGTACCACTGATGAAGGGTGTTCGCAGGCACTGAAAGTGACAACCAATCCCTACATTAGTGGGGTTTACTGCTGTTGCTGCTGCTGCTGCTGCTGCTGCTGGTGCATGTGTGTGTGCGTGCATTTGAGTGTGTGTGCTTGTGTGTGTATGTGTGTGTGTGTGTATGGGGAGCAGTGCGTCTTGCACTGCATGTAATCCAGGCCACCTGCGTTTCTAGTTTGACCAGCAACTTCCATACGTCCAGGTTCTCATCCATGAGGGCAGCTTTGTCTTTGGAACACACAGCAAGGACTAAATCAGGTGTTTGAAGTGACATAGCAAGGGCTTTAGTCGGGTGCTGGGAAGTTGTTTTGAGCCCCTCTTGCACCAAAGAGCGCGTGTGTGAAAAAATGAGCGCTCCCAATTCATGTCGTCGTGCCCGCGTGTAATGCACGTACTTTTTTAATACTGTCCTGTGGCCAAATTGAGCGCTCTGAGCATACTGTCCTGTGGCCAAAACATCTGAGCGTACTGTCCTGTGGCCAAAGTGAGTGCTCTGAGCATACTGCTCTGTGGCCTACTCATCTGAGCATAGTGTCCTGTGGCCAAAACATCTGAGCGTACTGTCCTATGGCCAAAATGAGCGTTCTGAGCATACTGCTTTGTGGCCAATTCATCTGAGCATACTGTCCTGTGGCCAAAAAATCTGAGCATCTGTCCTGTGGCCAAAATGAGCGCTCTGAGCATACTGTCCTGTGGCCAAAACATCTGAGCATACTGCCCTGTGGCCAAGTTAAGCGCTTGAGCATACTGTCCTGTGGCTAAAACGCTCCAGTGTAGGGTTGGTTAGAACCGTACATGACTGTATATGTGTATATGTGGTGTGTTCCATGCCAATTATACCGTATGTAAACCGTGTATATGGTTCTGGCCAACCCTACTCAAGTGCCTCATATCTGAACCAATCACACCTCCCTTGGAGCGCAGCTTGTAACGTGCACGCGCACACACACACACGCACACACGCACACACACACACACACACACACTTGCATATGCACTCACGTGCTGCGAGCGTGATGGGCTTCGCCAAATCTTTAGCGTCGCTAGCGACGCTCACCCACTTGTCCTTTGCACCTCTATGGAGTGCAGCTTGTAACGCGCAAAAGACCTCTGCCCCATCCACATTGCAAGCCGCCCTGCAAAGAGCATAAAAACAGTACATGTGCAAAAGCAGGACATGTGCACACACATTCACACACACGCACACACACACTTACACAAACACAAACACACACACCTGTACACACCTGTACACACACACACACACGCGTGCACACAAGCTTCTCATGCGGTGTGACCCGAGTCTGCCCAGGCCAATGCCCTTCACTCTGTTTGCACTCAAAGCCTTCTTCTGCACCAGGTGCTCATGCTGTGACGGCCCAAGACCAACATCCAGATCTTCCGCACTGCTTGAACATTCCTTTTTTTTGGCCGCAGGTGCGGGAGTTCATGTTGCACAAAGTACTGATGCTGCGGCGGCCCAAGACCAACATCCAGATCATCCAGCAGACCAGCCTCCTCAAAAACAAAAAGTTCCTGCACTTCCTGAAGCGGCATGGGCCAGACCTTTTCAAGGAGGTGGGTCAAGACCGGATGGAGGCCTTTTCAGGTCGCTATTGAACCTGTTCTGATTCGCTATTGAACCTTTTCTGATTCACTTTTGAACCTTTTCTGATTCGCTATTGAACCTGTTCTGATTCGCTATCAAACCTGTTCACGACGTCTTCAATCTCTCTCCTGACATGCGCCTGAAAGTCGTAGTTGTCCTGTAGGAATGAAAAGTGTCTGATTGCTTCACCATTTGTTCTGGGCGTGATGAAAGTATGAGAATGACGTGCCACCTGGCTGGAATTGTTTTTGAAGAGGTGGGTCGGAGCAGATGTAGGCCCTTTCAGGTTGATAGTGTGCCTCGTCTGGTTTGACATTCATTTTTTAATGCATATTATGTGGGAGTATGATCATTGTTATGTAGGTTTTGCCAGGACTATTTGCCCACGGCACACATATGCAGCGTGAAACATTTGGCAGGAAGTTTGAATAAATACTTTGTCGGATACGGCTGTAGCCATTCCTATAGATTTGGTGTTCCTAGCAGGGCAGTATTGGAGAAACAACGGTCACGTGTAGTGCACACATGTTATAGCCAATACTACAGATGTGGTGTTCCTAGCAGGGCAGTACCGGGAGAAACAACGGTCACGTGTAGTGCACACATGTTTTAGCTAATCCTATAGATTTGGTGTTCCTATCAGGGCAGTACCGGGAGAAACAACGGTCACGTGTAGTGCACATGTTTTAGCCAATCCTACAGATTTGGTGTTCCTAGCAGGGCAGTACCGAAGAAACAACGGTCACGTGTAGTGCACACATGTAGGAGCTGGTCGTCCTTACAGATTTGGTAATTCTAGCAGGGTGTGAGTCAAAACTATTGCCACGCGCTGTGTGTGCCTGCAGCCCTGGCCATTTCTACAAAGGCGGTATTCCTAGCATTGTGTGTCAAGTTATGTAAAAGGCCACATATGCACAGGAGGGGCCAGAACTGTTTATACACGCCATACATGATTGTATGTATGGTGATTTCCCTGCTAAAAATACCGTACATACATCGTATATATACGTATCAGTGTATGGTTCTGGCCCATTCTACACATGCAGCGTGTGCCTCCAATTTTGGCCTACTCCCTTAAGATCTGTTGTATCAAACAGGGCAGTTTGTTTTATGGTAAGTGGCCACGGGTAGGGTGTGCCAACAATCCTGGCCAGTTCTACGAAATGCGTTTTTTTTTGCAGGGCATGGTACTGAAAACAATTGCCAAGTGCTGAGTGCCTCCAGTTCTACAAAAGCGGCAGTTGTGCTTGGCAGTTAAACAATGTATGGTCATTTATTGGTAATTGGTATGGTCACATGCAAAGTGTTTTGCACGTCTTGGCAAGCCCTGGCATATCAGTTCTTCTGCCTCTTGAGCTCACTTGTTTTTTGGTCCTCCTCCGTGGTGGAAGAGCTTCACGGTAGTTGCTACTGAAGTGGCTCCCTTCTCGCAATCATTGTGTGTACGAGGTTTTCAGTTCCTGTCTAGAATATCACATATCCTGTGCTGCCTGAGATATGGCGCAAACCTGGTCTTATCAAGAAGGTGGGTCAGAGTCTGTGTGTTAGACTGATTGCCTCCAGTAATCCAAAGCTATAAGCTTTTGATTGTGTGTTTTGGCCGGCAGCTTGCTCAGGGTTGATTGGACAAGACTGGGGTTTCGTCCTTCTATTAAGTATAGGGCCATAAGTATAGGGGCCATAAGTATAGGGGCCATATAGTATAGGGCCATAAGTATAGGGGCCATTGCACAAGACTGGGGTTTCGATTTTCAATCAAGTATTTTCCTGCAAGCTCGCATACAAAGAAGGCAGTTGCCATGAATAAGGGATGCTTGCATTACGGTGCAGCTGCCTGCAGGCATGCACGTGCACACACACACACACACACACACACACACACACACACACACACACACACACACACACACACACGAAAACACGCACACGCGTTCGTAGATGGTGCTCTTATGCCTTGC
>Ga0307945_1003814_pt1 | contig 12216 bp, 19 predicted proteins | sample OrgLakmetagen228_FD_201818 | JGI IMG/M metagenome (GOLD analysis project Ga0307945, IMG submission 201818) | Saline water microbial communities from Organic Lake, Antarctica - #228 | ecosystem: Environmental > Aquatic > Non-marine Saline and Alkaline > Saline | place: Antarctica: Organic Lake...
GGGTGTGGGTGTGGGTGTGGGTGTGGGTGTGGGTGGGTGGGTGGGTGGGTGGGTGGGTGGGTGGGTGAATGGGTGAGTGGGTGGGTGCCTGAGCAGTGGGTTGCTTAATATCTATTTCCTTACAGACAGCCACATCAGTTTCGGTCAAATTTGTTGATTGACATTTACCATACCTTAGGGATAACACCCCGCATAATATCGTTTTTTGCCCTGCGGGGTAACTGCGGTATTTTTGGGGCAGAGCCCCCCAGGGCATAGTCCCCCTATAGTTCATTCCACTGCTGAGTCACCACGCTGAAAGATTAAAGCTTTGAGCCACCCAGGCCACTCCACGCCATATGAATGGCACAGCCAGAAAGCTAATTTTGCGCTGATTCCAGCCATGCCCTCAGATGTGCGGTCAAACTTGCATGGGAGGTGTTGCGAGGTCTCAGGCGAAAGTGCGATTGCACAATGTATTAATTTAATTAATAAATAATCACCAAATGTCGGAATGTAATTCTGTGGGGCAACTCGTGCGGTTACTCAGGCTGCAGCTTCCGACACACCACTTCCATGGAGACCGGAAATCCTTAGGGTAAGAGATGGCGCTGCACAGGTCACACAGCTTCAGACACGGTATGGTATGACAGGGACTGTGCAAACGCAAGAGAGGGGGGGTGCAGGGGGGGCGCAGCCCCCCGTGAATTGCTCTCACCACATTAGGTACAACTTCAATGCAGGCTGCAGCGCAGGCTCAGCCCCATTTTTTGTGATCTGCAGGATCACACCCTACTTGTTTAATGTATATTTTTATTTTGACCCTGCGGGGTTGTGCGGGGTTGGTGAAATTAATCCTTTCCGGGTGGCTGCCAGTCATGGAGTAAGAGGTATTCCCCGCCCCGCCCCCTGTCCCACAGCACCAGGCAGCCTCAGCAGCAGCAGCAGCAGCAGCAGCAGCCCCTGCCCCAACACCGGTTGCTCCCGAGGGATAATTCCGGAAAGGAAGCCATAATTCTGGAAAGGAAGCCGCGGCGACAGTTGAGCAGCAGGGCAACCGTCCGAGCCAGCAAGCAAAAGCGGAACGGGCTGAGCGTTGAGGCGGAGGAGACAGCCAAGAATAGGCCGATTGGCAGTCCGAATTTGGAGGATGTTCTTGCAACTTGATTGTGGGGACACAGCAGGGGCACAGCTGTTATGCACATAGGCATTGGCACTCATGCGGGGGAAGCTGTGTGGCGGGGGGAAGATGAGTGGCAGGAAGGCGTAGGGGTCCAAGAGGACCAATGCTTGCGCATGCAGAGCATATTAGAGCAACCCAGCAGCTGCTGACAGGTGGGGCAGCACAGGTAGGGCAGAGCATATCAGAGCAAACGAGCAGCTGCTGACAGGTGGGGCAGAGCATATTAGAGCAAACCAGCAGCTGCTGACAGGTGGGGCAGCACAGGTAGGGCAGAGCATATATGAGCAACCAGCACCTGCTGACAGGTGGGGCAGAGCATATTAGAGCAAACCAGCAGCTGCTGACAGGTGGGGCAGACGAGGTCATGCACCAAGGCTGCCTGCACCCAAGCAACACCATCAGCACGCACGCACAAGCAGCAGCAGCAGCAGCAGAGCAGCAGTGATAGTGGCTAGAGGACAAGGAAGCAAATCTTGGGAAGGGCAGTAGCAAAACAGAGAGCAAACTCACATGCAATCAGCATGATTGCTTTTTTTTGCCCTTTTGTGGTGTGCTCCTCCATTGAGGTTGTTTATAAAGCATGTTGGTGCTAAACATGGCTAAAGGCCTTTAGGGGGGGTTGATGCGGGAGGGGCAAACATATACATTGTGGAAGTGCGGGAAGGTGCGGGATTCTACTAAATGCTTCTGAAATTTGGGGTGTGGGATGAGTACGCTAAGGTACAGTACATGCCTTATAACTGGCAACCTCCTATTTTTTGCGTCGCGTCGCTAGCTAGCAACGCTTGCTATTGCACCCATGTCTTGCTCAAGGCATACCTAGGTTCTTATTCTTGTTCAGACACGTGCACACACACATTCTTACGCACGTGTGCTTGCATACACGTTTGCTCACACACACACAGACGCCCACACGCACACAACACACACATACACACACACAGACGCCCACACGCGCACAACACACACAGAGACGCCCACACGCACATATCACGCACACACACACACCTACTCGCACTGCCCTGCGTACTCCACAATCGCAGCTGCATCCATCGCCCGAGCTGTTGAAACTGATGTCCCCACGCATTGTGTCTGGCCTGCAAGAAGAGCCTGTGAGCAAGGTACGTGTTCCTGGGCTAGCAAAGCTTGTGATATACCCACTGTCCCCACACATAGCACAGCCTGTGATTTCCCCACGCATTGCAGAGCCTGTGATGTCTCCACACAAAGCAGAGCCTGTGATATATCCACACATAGCAGAGCCTGTGATGTCCCCACGCATAGCACAGCCTGTGATGTCCCCACACATAGCAGCGCCTGTGATGTCCCCACACACAGCAGAGCATGTGATGTCCCCACACATAGCAGAGCCTGTGATGTCCCCACGCATAGCAGAGCCTGTGATATCCCCACACATAGCAGAGCCTGTAAAGTCCCCACACATAGCAGAGCCTGTGATATACCCACTGTCCCCACACATAGCACAGCCTGTGATGTCCCCACACATAGCACAGCCTGTGAGTAGGGTACTTTTTATGTAATTTCTGAGCAGCTGCAAATTAATTGGGGTCCAGCTACTCTCAAGTTGTTGCCCAATTGTTTACATACCGATTGGCCCTGTAGGGGCTGCCAAACCCATAGAATTACTCTGTATAACACTAAGTATCCCACACCATCCACACACCTGGCTCTATGTATGGCTCAACATGAAACATCTGGTACACACACACCCTTTTCTTTCTTACCTCTTATGCTGGTTTCACCTTATTACAAACAAACAGGCTTCAATGATAGAAGTGCTCCCTATCACAATTTCAGCAAGCCCTTGGCACGCCTATTACATGAGCAAACTGCCACAGAGTGTCCACTGCACACAAATGCACAAACACACACACGCATGTTTACACACACACACACACACACACACACACACACACACACACAGACACACGCATGTACACAACACACACATATGCGTGCACTCACACACATATAAGCACGCACACAAAGTACACACAAGCGTGCGCCCGCCCTCTTTCCGGCACAGGTCCTGGACATTCTTCACCTATTCCACTCTGTGGTGACAGCCCCTGGTAGCAACGACCCACAGCAGCAGCAGCAGCAGCAGGACATCACCAAGGCCAGCAAGACGAGCTCGCCTTCTCGGTCCTCAAAGTGGTCTTCCCCTCAAGAAGCAGCACGTCATGTGTTTTTTGCTGCCCTGGGACGAGTGATGACGGTCCAAGAACTGACAGAGGAGGTGTGTGTGTGTGTGTGTGTGGCTTAAGCCCAGAAAATGTGTACGACAGTGTTTGTGTGGTTGTGCAGACTTCCTGCGACATCCCTGCCAATCTTTACCGCTTTTCTCCTGACTGCTCTTTTAGGTTTGCTGCTCTTCTTCTGACTGCGCTTGTAAAAACAAAAAGCTTGTGTTGCACACCATGGATCTACTTCAACTTGATTTCATTTCATTCCACCTGAAGCAGGATGGGGGCTTAAAGCTAACCATTTAAGCTCACAACCCATGCACTTTTAACACAACAATGCGCTCAAGCTCCTCTCTGCTCTTGCTTCTACTTGTTGCAAAGCTCATCGCAAGGCTAAATGTGTTGCGAGGTGGGCACTTGTGTGTGTGTGTGTGTGTGTGTGTGTGTGTGTGTGTGTGTGTGTGTATGTGTGTGTGTGTATGTGTGTGTGTGTGCGTTTAGGTGTGTGTGTCCAGGCATTGCAGCAATTCTGTCCCTGCTTCTCATGATTGACTGTGAAGTGCCGCTTCCTTAGCCCCTTAAGTGACGTCCCTTAGTCACACTGGAAACATGACCGGTGGCTGCCTTAGCCACGTAGGTGACGTCTGTTAGTCACACTGGATGTCTGCACGCTACCGTTGTAGCCTTCCTTTTGTGGGTGGAAAGCCCTGGCTGCTGAAAAGGGTAGAACCTATCTATGGGTGTGCAGCAAAAATGCCCTCGGATGGTGTCCTCTCGAATGACATCAAAGCATTTTTGTACACGTGATGCAGGGCGAGTTCGTGGACGTGAAGCATGGCAGCCAAAGCAGTCCTGCTAGTTGCCTTGTTATGGGCGACTTGGACGCACGCCATCTCATGATGTGCCTGGAGTTCATGAAGGAGTTTAATGTTGGGTAAGCTATGTCTCGCCTGAATTGTGTAAAGCAGCGATCCATTCACTAGTTGGATGAAGACTTGAATGCAAACTTTCCTCACTCTGGGCCTGGAGTGCTTGAAGGAGTCCAATGTTAGGTAGTCAGCTTTTCGTGGATTGGGGGGAAAAGCAAAATGCGTTTCTTTTGTTGATAAACTGTGCTATTTGTTCTGCTCGCTACACAGATGCTGTGTGCATGTGTGTGTTATGTGTGTGTCTGTGTAGGTCTGCGGATATGTGTTTGTGTTTGTTTATGGGTGTTGGGGTGCATGCACACATGTGCGTGCTTGCATTTGGTGTATACATGCAAGGTGTGTGTGTGTTTGTGTGCTTGTGCAGCCACCCCAATTCATGGCCCAAGCAAATGGGAAGGGGAATAATCTAGTCTTTAAATTTGTCGTGGCTTTCACACCCACCCATATTGTATGGTGTGCAGTGAAAAGGCAATTGATTGAATTCTTAGCCTGAAGCGCTTGCAATTGAATTGTGCATGCATGTGCGTATTTTTTGCACCCACCCAGGTCGTATGGTGTGCAGTGAAAAGGCAACCAATCGAATCTGTAGCCTGAAGCGCTTGCAATTAAATTGTGCATGCATGTGCATATTTTTTGCACCCACCCAGGTCGTATGGTGTGCAGTGAAAAGGCAACCAATCAAATTTTAGCATGGAGCGCTTGCAATTGAATTGTGCATGCATGTGCGTATTGTTTGCACCCACCCAGGTCGTATGGTCTGCAGTGATAAAGCAACCAATCAAATTTTAGCATGGAGCACTTGCAATTGAATTGTGCATGCATGTGCGTGTTATTTGCACCCACCCAGGTCGTATGGTCTGCAGTGATAAAGCAACTAATCAAATTTTAGCATGGAGCGCTTGCAATTGAATTGTGCATGCATGTGCGTGTTATTTGCACCCACCCAGGTCGTATGGTCTGCAGTGATAAAGCAACCAATCAAATTTTAGCATGGAGCGCTTGCAATTGAATTGTGCATGCATGTGCGTGTTATTTGCACCCACCCACGTCGTATGGTGTGCAGTGAAAAGGCAACCAATCAAATTTTAGCATGAAGCGCTTGCAATTGAATTGTGCATGCATGTGCGTATTTTTTCACCCACCCAGGTCGTATGGCATGCAGTGGGAGGACGCATTGCTACGCACTGTGGCCACCCACGTAATGACAGGCAAGGAGGGAGGCGTGCATTCTCCTGAGCTGTTGAACCGTCTCGTGCCCGCCACAATGTCGGCCATGCCTCCTGGAAAGGTGTATGACACATGGTAAGTTTATAAATGACAATGCCGGCCATGCCTCCTGGAAAGGTGTATGACATATGGTAAGTTTATATATGACAATGCCGGCCGTGCCTTCTGGAAATGTGTATGGCACATGGTAAGTTTACATATGACAATGCCGGCCATGCCTTCTGGAAAGGTGTATGACATATGGTAAGTTTATAATGACAATGCCGGCCATGCCTTCTGGAAAGGTGTATGGCACATGGTAAGTTTATATATGACAATGTCGGCCATGCCTTCTGGAAAGGTGTATGACACATGGTAAGTTTATAAATGACAATGCCGGCCATGCCTTCTGGAAAGGTGTATGACATATGGTAAGTCTCCTTGATAGGGTAGGCCTTGCCCTTGTAGAAGGTGTTGGGCCTCTGGTTATAGGCATATTCACATATCCATGGGCCGTGCCTTTTGGGAAGGTGTACGCTGTCTACGGTCGGTGGCAATGTAGGCATGCCTTTGGAAAAGCTGTGTACCATACCTGGAAAGGTGCATGTGTATGCCATGCTCTTTGGGAAGCTTGACTGCACCCTGACGGCTAGGGTAGCTGTATAAATGTTGGCTAAGCCCTCTAAAAAGGTGTGTTCAATATCTGGAAAGGCTCATATGTAAGCCATGCCCTCTGGGGTGGTACTCCACCGTGAAATTCAGCGTCTGTATTACCGTTGACTTAGCCCTGTAAAAAGGTGTGTACAATCTGGAAAGGCGCACATGCTAGCCGTGATTTTTGGAGAGGTTATACTCCACTTTGACGTCTAACGTCTGCATTTCTGTTGGCTAGGATTAGGCTTATGAGTAGCACATTCATACTGGCAGGCGCTGCGGTTAGGGCTGAAAGGGTACTGACCAGCGCTGCGGTTAGCTGACCAGCGCAGACTGTTAACGCAAACTTCCAGCTGACCAGCGCTGCAATTAGTGCTGAAAAAGTACTGACCAGTGAGGATGTGTGATTTGCATTTTGGTGTGGCAAGGCATCCATCACAAGCTCATCCAGGAGGGTTTGGAGGCGTTTCAGAACACTGCAGGTGATTCGAGGCAACAACAGAGAGGTTGCAGGCATCTTCGGCTACACTGTTACATCTGTGCCTTCAAACCTTTTGTCCATTGCCGCAAATTTTAACCTACAATTTGACTCACTGACTTTTGCAAAAACATTGGAACCTGCTTTGTAGTGTTGATGTTCACCACACAAGTGCGCAGCTGCTAATGCATCCATGCCTTTTGACACTGCTACAATTGTAGACTCTATTGTAGACTATTGTAGACTATTGTAGACTATTGTAGACTATAGTAGACTTATGTTAACTGCGCCTGACGCAGGTGGTCAGCCCTCTTGCACCACACAAGTGCGCAGCTGCTGATGCATCCGTGCCTTTTGACACTGCTACAATTGTAGACTCTATTGTAGACTATTGTAGACTATAGTAGACTTATGTTGACTGCGCCTGACGCAGGTGGTCAGCCCTCTTGCACCACACAAGTGCGCAGCTGCTGATGCATCCGTGCCTTTTGACACTGCTACAATTGTAGACTCTATTGTAGACTATTGTAGACTATTGTAGACTATAGTAGACTTATGTTAACTGCGCCTGACGCAGGTGGTCAGCCCTCTTGCACCACACAAGTGCGCAGCTGCTGATGCATCCGTGCCTTGTGACGCTGCTCAACCAGAGCATGTTCAATGCACCTGACGCAGGTGGTCAGCCCTCCTGCACCACGCAAGTGCGCAGCTGCTGATAGACGAGGTTCCAGAGGAGGTGTCAGCTTCAACAGCTGCATACATCAATGGCACCTCCGCGGAGCAGAATAGTGCCCAAGAGCAGGTATGAGTGTAATTTTGCGAAAGTTTGCGTGTGTGTGTGTGTTTGTGTGTGTGAGTGTGTGTGTGTGTGAAATTGTACGTGTGTGTGTGTGTGTGTGTAAATTCGTACATTTGTGTGTGTGTGATTGTATGTGTATGTGTTCGTGTACTCGATACGTGTCTTGGTTGTGTCCATACGTGATTGATGTGCCAAAAATGGGGGGCAAATGTCCAAGGAAGGTTGGTTCGTATTGCTACAAAATATGCAACAAAGTGTTTTCAGGAGCTTCTCTTGCGAAACTAAGCCTAACCCAAGAGAGGGCTGCTGAAAGCCACTCAATCAAGTATATGTCAGACACAACACACACACACACACACACACACACACACATACACACACACATGCACACACACACAGGAAGAATCTCAGCTGCTCGAAGCTATCAACCAATTCGAGGCAAGTGGCCAAGCCAAGTCATCTGGCCGAGATCATTCCAAGCTGCAAGCCGCAAAGAAGGAGCTCCTGCACCAACGATGGCAGCGGCAGCAGCAGCGACAGCAGCATGAGCAGCAGCAGCAGGAGCAGCAGGAGCAGGAGATTTCAGATGGCACGACATATGGGCTCCCTTCTAGTGGTAGCCTACCCCACATAGCATCTCTCCCTCCTTACTCGGAGGCAATGCAGGGCTTGGATGACATCTTGGTGTGTGTTGGCTGGTTGCATGTTGGTTGTGTGTGTGTATTGGGTCGTGTGTGTGTGTGTGTTGGGTGGTTGCGTGTTGGTTGTGTGTGTGTGTTGGGTGGTGTGTATGGTGGGTGGTTGCGTGTTGGTTGTGTTGGGTGGTGTGTGTGGTGGGTGGTTGTGTGTCGGTTGTGTGTGTTGGGTGGTGTGTGTGTTGGGTGGTTGCGTGTTGGTTGTGTGTGTTGGGTGGTTGTGTGTGTTGTGTATGAAGGCCTGCACTCAGAGAGGCAGGAGTGTTGAGGAATGGACATTGAGGGGCGGCATTCCTCGTAACGGAGGGTTTACTACAGAGGGTTTACTACAGAGGACCTCGTTACTGTGGTTCCACGTATGGATGACATCTGTGTTTGTGTGTGTGGGTGTGGGTGTTGTGTGTCAAGGCCTGCGTTCTTACATCAAATGCTGAGAGGTCTGCTTGATCGCTTTCCTTGACAACTGGAAGTAATGCAGGGCCTGGATGCATGCTATGGGTGTCTATCGTGTGGAAGTGTGCGGCAGTAAATCAAGGAGAAGATGAGACCAGGTCGACCATGAACGGTTTGCGTCCGTTAAGCAAAGTGGTGCAGGGCTTGATCTATGTTTGTGTGAGTGTGACAAGTTGCTTTGTGCAAGCAAAGATGACGTGAGAGAGAGTGAGGGGGACTTTTACTGGGAGCGTTTATTCAATGCTCCACCCTCAAGCGGGTTGTTTGGTTGCGCTTGAGCATGGTAGGTAAAATAGACAGACACCTCTGATACACAAACATACACGCATGCACACGCGCGCACACACACACACACACACATAAAGGAGAGCGTACACACACATGCACACACACACACGCACACACATACACACACACACAAAGGAGAGCGTACACACATGCACACACACACATACACACACACACATGCACACACACACGCACACACACAGGGCCCCTTGTCAGTCCAGCAGCCTGGTGACACGACCATTGATATTAATGCTCAATCAGAGGCTGCTGAAGATTGGCCTGACCAGACAGACGATCAGGCGGGCAGTGCTGAGCAGGGCTCAGCTGAACAAGGACCACGGCTGGCACTGCCACCTAGGTGTGTGAATTAGATAGGGTTGGCCACAGCCGTATATCTACGCCGTATATGACCGTTATTCTGAACAAATCCCTGTCAAAAATAACGTATATACACCGTGTATATATGGTTCTGGCCAACCTAGACGTACGCTGTTGTGATGTGAGGGCATGTGTGAATGTAAATGGTTCATTTCATATCAGCCAGAAATCCAGAGCTGGTGCTCCACCTGTGTGTGTGTGTGTTTGTGTGTGTGTGTGTGTGTGTGTGTGTGTGTGCATGTTTCCTGCAAATGAGAAGGTGCATTGTACCTTGGCATCGTGCACTGCTGCAGCCTCCACCACATGCCACGTTATTCCTACATTGATAGGGTGGGCCAGAAGCATATAGATACACAGTGTATGAACGGTATTTCCTGCTGGGATTGTTCAAATATACCAGAGGGGGCTGACTGAGCCAAAAAAAAGTGTGTTTTAAAATGTGGATTGAGCATGGGCGTCAAAGTTTGCTATGTTTAGGCTTAGCACCCAGAGGTAGTTCTTGCTAAATTTTCGACAGCGCCTGAGCTTGAACATAGCAACTTACAGCGCACGTGTCTGATTTTCGTGGCATGGACCCCACTTTTCACCACAAACTCTTCACAGCAGATCAACCACTCCACCAAATGGCATACTTTTGTGTGGTATTGCGTTGTTGTAATAAACAAATATGATTGCAAAAAAAATAAGTGAAAAGATGAACTGCATGGTGATGTGGCTCAACATGTGCTGTTTTCCCATAGAACGGCACCAAATTAGGGTTTGGGCAGTCGAGGTGAGCTTTGACCCCCGTCAATTTGCGCACACTGTGACTTACATGGATATAAGCACATCCTAGTGCAGCTTACAATATCAGCTTTCATTTAAAGCCGGGATGGTGTCAGTTGGCTGAGTGGGTAGTGAATGGCTGGATTCAGAGTGTAAAAAGGGCACATACTTGGACATTTCCCCAGTCAACCCCCTCTGCAAATATACGGCCATATACGGCGTATACATATGGTTCTGGCCAACCCTTCACATTAACCGTCACAGTGGTCGTCACAGCTAGCACGAGGGGTTTAGCATGCACTGCCACGAGGCAGGTGGAAAGTGAGCATGCCTTAATGCGTTCGTGGAGCAAACATTGATCAGAGCCTCTCAAGGCTTGGTTTGTTGGCCGATGATAGTCCAGGTGCACTCGTCTCTTGCCTGCATTTGTTTGCACATAACACACACAAACACAAACACACAAACGCACATGGGCGCACACATACACGTACGCACTTGAACACGCACTCACACACACGCCGATACAAACACGCACTCACACACACACGCTCAAACAAACACGCACACTCACACTCACGCGCACACACACACACACGCGCACACACACACGCACTTAGAACCCACACATACTCACACATGTAACGCATACACAAACACGCACAGGCACACACATGCACATACACACACAAATACGCACACGCACACACACACACGCTTATAACAACAAGCATTCACACACACGCATGCGCACACACACACACACACACACAACACACACACACAACACACACACACACACACACACACACACACACACACACACACACACACACACACACACACACACATAAAATGGACACACATGGACACACACACACACGCATGCACGCACAGGCGTGCGGCCCTGCTGCTCTCCATGTGCGCCTCACTGCCAAACATGCCGCGTAAGGACTGGATGGTCATGCTGTGGACGTCAGTGATGCCCTCCCTACGGGACACTGCTCGCGATGGGCAGGGGCAAGATGACATGGGCTGGTGGGTGTTGTTAGTGTGGAGTAGGTCTGTGTGTGTGCATGCATGCAAATATTTGTGTGCTTGCTATTTGGCAGTGCAAGACACTGCTCGCGATGGGCAGGGGCAAAATAACTTGTGCTGGTGGGTGTTGATAGTGTGGAGTAGGTGTGCGTGTGCGCATGCAAATATTGTGCTTGTTGGCAGTTCAAGACACTGCTCGCGATGGGCAGGGGCAAAATAACTTGTGCTGGTGGGTGTTGATAGTGTGGAGTAGGTGTGCGTGTGCGCATGCAAATATTGTGCTTGTTGGCAGTTCAAGACACTGCTCGCGATGGGCAGGGGCAAAATAACTTGTGCTGGTGGGTGTTGATAGTGTGGAGTAGGTGTGTGTGTGTATGCATGCAAATGTTTGTGTGCTTGCTTGTTGGCAGTGCAAGTCACTGCTTGCGTTGGGCAGGGGCGAAATTACATGCGCTGGTGGGTGTTGTTAGTGTGGAGTAGGTGTGTTTGTGTGTGCATAGTGTGCCTGCATGCAAGTTCTTGTGTTTTGCATGGAGGCGTATGTGTTTGCGTGTTGTGCAATTGCTTGTGCAACCCTGGCCTATCAAAGCCCCTTGAGGGCGACTTATAAATAGGAGGTCCAAGCAAGAGGACGTGCTTCAACATTGCGATAGGTGGATTTGCTTCTACACATACACACACACGCAGACACAAAAAACACTAATGTACACACAAATAAACACACACACACACCACATACACTTTCACACATATACATGCAACACACATCACACGTACACACACACATGCACACACTCCTGCAGGTTCGATGAGGACCGACACTGGGACATGTCCTCCTTAGCCATGCTGTGCATGCTGAGCACCCGCACCAACTTTGATGCCGGCCACGCAGCACTACAGGCAGTCACACAGGCAGCGGCACCACAGCTGTTGCCAGAGCAGGTGGCTCCCCAAACAGCCATTGCAGTGCTGCAGGTGCGGTAAGGACTTTGTAAGGAAAGTCATGTGTCGAAATGTGGGGTGAGGGCATGGGGGGAATGCGGCGAAGGGCATGAAAGCCATGTGTCAGAATGTAGTGTCAGGGCAGCAGCACCACAAGCTGCTGCTGCCAGGGCAGGTGGCTCCCCAAACAGCCATTGCAGTGCTGCAGGTGCGGTGAAGTTGTAA
>Ga0307945_1003816_pt1 | contig 12213 bp, 13 predicted proteins | sample OrgLakmetagen228_FD_201818 | JGI IMG/M metagenome (GOLD analysis project Ga0307945, IMG submission 201818) | Saline water microbial communities from Organic Lake, Antarctica - #228 | ecosystem: Environmental > Aquatic > Non-marine Saline and Alkaline > Saline | place: Antarctica: Organic Lake...
TGCTGCTGTTGGTAGCAAAGGCACAGTGAGGATCGTGGTTTGGGTGTGTTGCCTCTGTCCGCATGCCTAGAGCTGCGTACTTGTTCTCAAATAGTAATATCAATGATTTTTTTTGGCTTTTGTGCTGAGCCTGGTGCTGCTGTTGGTAGCAAAGGCACAGTGAGGATCGTGGTTTGGGTGTGTTGTTTCTGTTTGCATGCCTAGAGTTGCGTACTTGTTCTCAAATAGTAATATCAATGATTTTTTTGGCTTTTGTGCTGAGCCTGTTGCTGTTCACGAGGGCACGGTGAGGATCGTGGTTTGGATGTGCTATGATTTGCCCGCTTGCCTTTTGCAATCATCAGAAATCAGGATTGCAATTGCAATTGCACCCACGTGTATGGTGCTATGGTGCTCTTGCTGCTCAAGCACTGTGCATGGGAGACTGATTTGAGTGCTCTGCCTACTCCTGCGTAACCTTTGTGTGGAATGTCAGCTGTTTGACTTGCAAGCTGAACTTTTCCTGCGTGTGAAGAGAAGGTGAGAAATGGACGCCCAAGCACTTTATTTCCTCTCCTTTTCACAGGCCTCCCCTTTGTCCCTTCATAGCAATTACCCTCCACCCCTCGTCAACGGCTTATCTCTCTCATTCCTCTTTCCCTCCCACACGCAGGCCCTCCCTGCCCCCCTCACAAGCTACCAAGCTCCACCCCATCCTCGACAGCCTCACCAACATGCTCAACTCGCTCATTATCTCCCTCCAACGACGACCATCACAAACACCTCCTCAATTCCTATGCCCCCCCCCCCCGCAAACCCCATCCGACCCACATGGCCTGCCGTTTCCAAGAACCTCCGCCGCCTCCTCCTGCTCTGGAACCTTGGCTGCACATGTGTTTGCACAGCAGCAGCTAGTGTTTGCAGCGCAGGCGGCATGCCATGCGCTTGCTGAAGCTGCATGTGATGCGTCGGTGGCGTCGGCTGTTTGTGGTGGGATGCAGGATGAGGAAGTGCTGTGGGCCGTGCTGCAAAGGATCAAGGGATGTGAGGGGTGCGTAAAAATGTTGAGTTTAAAGACGTTGAGCACAAGTGGTGATAGTGGCGCATGCATTAATTGTGTGAGTGAGGGATGTGTGTCAGATCAAGTGCTCTTTCTTACATTTCATGTCAGATCAAGTGCTCTTTCTTACATTTCATGTCAGATCAAGTGCTCTTTCTTACATTTCATGTTAGAGCAAGTGCTCTTTCTTACATTTCATGTCAGAGCAAGTGCTCTTTCACACATTTCATGTTAGAGCAAGTGCTCTTTCTTACGATTCATGTCAGAGCAGTGCACTTTCTTACATTTCAAACAAACAGTCTGCGTGTAAATATTTGCCCTAGGTGATTGTGACTTGTGTGCGTGCGTGTGTGTGTGTGTGCTTGTCTCAGTATCAAATTTGTGCCATGCATGTGCTGTCAAAGGGCATTGCACTCAACCTTATGCCTTAGCCTGATTGACAACACAGCAGTCCACCCCCTTCTGCACACTGCATGGCCTTCTGCTGAACTGTTGGGTCTTCCATACCTTGCAGGACCTCATCAAAGTACTGAAGTTGCCTGGATACTTCTATAACAAAGTACTGGGATTGCCTGGATACTTCTATAACAAAGAACCGGGGTTCTATAACAAAGTACTGGGAGTTCCTGGATACTTCTATAGCAAAGTACTGGGGTTGCCTGGGTACTTCTATAACAAAGAACTGGGGTTATATAACAAAGTACTGGGGTTGCCTGGATACTTCTAAAACAAAGTACTGGAGTTGCCTGGATACTTCTATAACAAATACTGGGGTTGCCTGTATACTTCTATAACAAAGAACTGGGGTTATATAACAAAGAACTGGGGTTGCCTGGATACTTCTATAACAAAGAATTGGGGTTGCCTGGACGCCCTTCTTTAATAACTTGCAGGACCTCATCAAAGTACTCGAATTTTTTGGGCGCTTCTTCTACACCTTCTATACCTTCTTCTATACCCTCAACACCTTCTTCTATACCTTCTTCTAAACCTTCTTCTACACCTTTGTCTAAACCTTCTTCGGTACCTTCTTCTACACCTTCTTCTATACCTTCTTCTATACCTTCTTCGATACCTTCTTCAATACCTTCTTCTATACCTTCTTCTACACCTTCTTCTAAACCTTCTTCTAAACCTTCTTCTAAACCTTCTTCTAAACCTTCTTCTATATTTTCTTCTAAACCTTCTTCTAAACCTTCTTCTACCTATACCTTCTTCTATGCCTTGCAGGACCTCATCAAAGTACTGGGGTTGCCTGGACGCCCTGCTCAGCTTATTTGGTACTGCTGCAGCAAATAGTGGCAGGACCCAGCCTTTGATTAGCATGGGTGATGAGCCTCAGCCTAGGTGTGCCTCCATTATATCCAGCACAGGTGTGAGCTCAAGAGAGGAGGATTGCACTAGTAGCAGTAAGTAGTAACAAGCGTAGTAAGTAGTAACAAGCAGACAAGCAGTTGGCACAGAAAGCGATGGGATTTGTTGATGAACACTCCCCACACGGAGACTGATCACATCAATGACGCTGTTGTGGAAATCAATAGAAGCCTTAGTGGGGGCGTGCCGGATCCATTCCAATACTTACCGCCTTGCTTGTCTGCTCTTTGACTTATCGGGGAGAGGAAAGGGAAGGCTTTGGGTGAGCTGATTCCCACAAATGTGGGTGTGAAAAGAAAAGTACGGTAGTGTAAACACCTTGATTGGCATGGATAAGGAAGAGGCGCCATTTTGTGTTCTGCACCGCCCAATGTATGCAGAGGCTAACATCATCCCACCTAAAACGATGAAAAAGGGAAAAGCTTTACAACGGGGATCAGGTGGTTGGAAAGAGCAAGTTGCCATGGTTGGAGGGGGGGGAGTGGAGCTGGTTCCCGCACTTGTAAGTCAGAAAGAGAAAGTCGCGGATGAATAAGAAGAGGAGATAAGTGGAGCTCATTTCCACACTTGTAGGTCGGAAAGATGAAATTGCGGGTAGATAAAGGGGAGGAAAGTGGAGCTGAATCCCACACCTTTGGGTCGGAAAAAGAGTATGTTGCGGATGGTTAAAGGCAAGGGGAGTGAAGCGATTTCCACACATGTGGGTCGGAGTATGTTGTGGGTGGTTGGAGAGGGGTGGGTGTGGAGCTATTTCCACACGTGTTGGTTTGAAAGAGCAAGCTTAAACAAGTTAATGGTGGTTAAAAAAGTTGAGGGTGGTTGGGGAGGGGGAGGGCTTGTGTGCGAAGGAGAATGTTGGCAATTGCAGTGGGGGGAATTGATAATAAGCGCATGTGAGTGTGTGAATGTGTGAGTGTATGTGTGTGGTTGTGCTTGTAATGTTAGTAAAGGTGAGTGTAAGAATAGTCTGGAAATGTATCTAGGAATAAATGTGAGTCCTGGATGCTGTGACCGCTTGCTCCAAACATGACCACAACAACACAACGAAAACCACTGCCACCTACCTTTCATGCTCCTCATGCTCTTGGAGGGGGTATTGCTTGATGGTCTGTCACAGACATGCCCATAACAACACAACCAAAACCACTGCCGCCAACCTCTCATGCTCTTCATGCTCTTGGAAGGGACATTGCTTGGTGGTCTGTCACCTTCTCTGAAACCCATGTTGTGCCTACACCAATGCGCAGGCCACTGCGGCCCGCTTTTCAAGCTACGTTACAAGCTGCTTCCTCATCTGATGTGTGCTGCTCTGTCAGCGTTGGAGGGAAGAGAGGTTGCCCGCACAGAGGCCACTGCGCTGCTCAGATGCTTGAGGCGAGTATTATTCCTTTCCTTGACTTGATTTACTTGTGCATCGTTTGTGCGGCATGGGTATATACGCAGTGGCCACAATGTTAGCTGCGCCGGCACTGCCATATCAGCACGCTGCCCACCTTCCATCTAATCAAAATGCGGTTGACGATTCTCAACACTGCCATACCAGCATACCAGCACGCTGCCCACCTTCCATCTAATCAAAATGCGGTTGACAACTCTCTACACTGCCACATCAGCACGCTGCCCACCTTCCATCTAATCAATTTGCGGTTGACGATTCTCAACACTGCCATATCTACACGCTGCCCACCTTCCATCTAATCAAAGTGCGGTTGACATTTCTCTACACTGCCATATCAGCAGGCTGCCCACCTTCCATCTAATCTAAATGTGGTTGATAATTCTCTACACTGCCATACCAGCAAGCTGCCCACCTTCCATCTAATCAATTTGCGGTTGACGATTCTCAACACTGCCATATCTACACGCTGCCCACCTTCCATCTTATCAAAATGCGGTTGACAATTCTCTACACTGCCATATCAGCAGGCTGCCCACCTTCCATCTAATCAAAATGCGGTTGACAATTCTATACGCTGCCATACCAGCATACCAGCACGCTGCCCACCTTCCATCTAATCAAAATGCGGATGACAATTCTCAACACTGCCATATCAGCATACCAGCACGCTGCCCACCTTCCATCTAATCAAAATGCGGTTGACAACTCTCTACACTGCCATATTAGCATATCAGCACGCTGCCCACCTTCCATCTAATCAAAATGCGGATGACAATTCTCAACACTGCCATATCAGCATACCAGCACGCTGCCCACCTTCCATCTTATCAAAATGCGGTTGACAGTTCTCAACACTGCCATACCAGCACGCTGCCCACCTTCCATCTAATCAAAATGCGGTTGACAACTCTCAACACTGCCATATCAACACGCTGCCCACCTTCCATCTAATCAAAATGCGGTTGACGATTCTCAACACTGCCATATCAGCATACCAGCACGCTGCCCACCTTCCATCTAATCAAAATGCGGTTGACAATTCTCTACACTGCCATTTCAACACGCTGCCCACCTTCCATTTAATCAAAATGCGGTTGACAGTTCTCAACACTTCCATATCAGCTCGCTGCCCACCTTCCATCTAATCAAAATGCGGTTGACAATTTTTAACATTGCCATATCAGCACGCTGCCCACCTTCCATCTGATCAAAATGCGGTTGACAATTCTCAACACTGCCATATCAGCACGCTGCCCACCTTCCATGTTATCAAAATGCGGTTGACAATTATCTACACTGCCATACCAGCATACCAGCACGCTGCCCACCTTCCATCTAATCAATTTGCGGTTGACGATTCTCAACACTGCCATATCTACACGCTGCCCACCTTCCATCTAATCAAAATGCGGTTGACAACTCTCTACACTGCCACATCAGCACGCTGCCCACCTTCCATCTAATCAAAATGCGGTCAAAAACCCTTTGTATTCCCTGCTACCTGCCCGCCTGCAAGATCAGTGGCCTTATCATTTGAGCTCACATATTGTGCATTCTAGTGTCATAATTTTAACGTCTGTTTCATGATGGAACCAGATTTATTTGCGGCTTGAGGTCTTTTGTGCGACAGGCATAGGTGTCACACCATATGGTTGCCAGCCCCACGTCTTCCTGGACGATATCATATTCAGAGATTCTTAAACCCAAACCCTAAACCCTAAACCCTAACCCTAAACCCTAACCCTAAACCCTAAACCCAAAACCCAAAACCCTAAAACCTAAACTCTGCAAGGCATGCCTTGTACCCAACGTGTTCCTAAGGCTGTCGGCCACACAATTGCCACACATCATTTAATAAGCACAGAAGCACATTATCCTTTGGAGTGACTTGCAGGACATGCCTTGAAGTCCTCGATTATTGTAGTTGCTCAGACACATTGGTGATCATAGGAGGTGCAGTTAGCAATGCGGGAGGGCCTGGTTGAACGCACATTGGCCGTACATCATTGAAGTAGCTGCTCATGGAATCATTTTTCTTTGCTTGCCTAACCTAAAGCCTAAATCCTAAACCCTAAAATCTAAAGAAAACTAAACCCTAATCATCTTCCTTTGCTTATCCTGAGCTCAGGCGTGCATGGACGATGCTGCTGGAGCAATCAGGAGACGAAGCTCTTCAGGTACGGCAGCAAGAGACACATCCGCACTCAAAAGCGTAGAGTGCTTGCAAATCGTTACATTCAACAAATACAAGATTAAAAAATAAAAAAGTAAAAGTAAAAGTCTACGCTGAAAGTCACCAGCGTGCACTGAAGGAAAGGCTCTCAACTAGTGCTCACACTAGTCAGAGCCCATACAATAGCGCAATTGGTACGCTTGTTTACGCACTGTTGGTGTAGTCAATGCAAATTGTGCAGTAATCTTTATTATGCACACGTCTTTCAGCTTCTAGGCTCTTAAACCGAATGACAGAGCGGCGGGAGAGTCCTGGTCCTGTTTATTTTTTGCATCGATACATCGATATAACAGGATAGTTGAACCTGAGTCCAGGCATGTCATGCCTCACATTTGTGCAAGTACGAAAGCTGCCAGGAAAATTGCTCCGTGCTCTGCTCATGGTCACCGTTATGTGCTGGTCATAGCCACAATCATGCACTGCTCATTCTCACAGTTATGTGCTGATCCTAGCCACAAATATGTGCTGGTCTTAGCCACAGTTATGTTCTGATCCTAGCCACAATTGTGTGCTGCTCATAGTCACATTCATGCGCTGCTTGTAGTCACGATTATGGGCGACGCTTCCCCAGGCTTAACGCCACGTGCACTTTCTACTTGGCTGACTGTGGTCAAACTACTAGACCAGATTAGACCAGATTAGAGCAGACTAGACTAGACTAGACTAGACTAGACCAGACTAGACTAGACTAGACTAGACTAGACTAGACTAGACTAGACTAGACTAGACTAGACTAGACTAGACTAGACTAGACTAGACTAGACTAGACTAGACTAGACTAGACTACTTGACTGACTGTGGTCAAAAGGTCACAACGCAAATGTTTAGGGTTGGCCAGAACACTAGATATACGGTGTGCATACGGTATTTTTCGCCGGAAAACCCCCAAATTCACGGTACATATATGGTGTATACATACGCTTCTGGCCAATCCTACGAATGATACAGGGCAGTAATACGCGAGGGGAAACCAGTTGATGCCTTTGTTCTTGGTAGCTCTGTGTGATATAGCAGCAAGATGCAACAGACACCCCTTTTTCACTTCTGAGCCAAGTCGATGCGTGGGCCATTGCTACTGTTGATTTTATGCTGTTTATACTTCACTAACTACAACATGCACGACCCCCTGTACACCATTTATGTTATACTGCATCACTAACTATAACATGCACGCCCCCCTGTACACCAATCATTTTATGCTGTTTCACTAACTACAACATGCACGACCACCTGTACATAAATTGTTTTATGCTGTTTCACTAACTACAACATGCACAACCCCCTGTACACCAATTATTTTATGCTGTTTCACTAACTACAACATGCACGACCCCCTGTACACCAGTTATTTCATGCTGTTTCACTAACTACAACATGCACGACCCCCTGTACACCAGTTATTTTATGCTGTTTCACTAACTACAACATGCATGACCACTTGTACACAATTTATCAAAAAATTATATGCAAGGGGTGATACCACCACAAGCATGGATCAAGGAAACGGAGACGGAGTTGTCAAACAGCAAAGTACTCACGCTACCAGGCGGATTTGAACCCGCGGTCCCGAAGAGTCTAGGCTGACCACGGGCCACTAGGCTTTCAGGGCAGCTACCCTAAGTGCTGTATCACTTAACCACAACATGCACGACCCCCTGTAGTACAGGTCCTGTACACCGTGTGTATAACGCATGCTCCCACAAACACACACACACACACACACACACATTAACAAAAAAGCATACCATGCACTAGATATGTCCGCATTGCAACCCATGACATGCAGGTGAAAGTGTGCCAGGCACTGAGTTTGTCCCCAGAGCCAAACCAGCCTACAATTCTGGGCCTCACGTGGAAATTTGTACGAACCGTATGCACCGCAATGAAGTCCTGCAGCAAACGCCAGGCTGCCTTATGCGCTGGTAGGTATTAATTCCCGCTGCAAAAACCAGTCCGGATCATATGCACAAATGTTGTGGCGTTCAGGCGTATATTGGCTTATTCTGGGCCTGGCAAATGTGTCACACACGTTGGGATGGAAATTTGTGTATCAGGAGGAAAAACTATGCAGGCAGTGAAAACCACTCCCCACATTCAATTAAGGAAAAGGAGCCACTTTGGTACCGGGAATCGTAAAACTCCTCCACCAAGAAGTGTCAAATATAAGGGACTCGACCAAAATATACAAAGGAAGGATATGTTGCTCGTCGTCTGCATGCTTTTTCCTTGTTCCTTCTTTTGTGATATAGGGTAAGTTTTCTATCCTGCACTGCCCCCAGTTCAGCCGCTGTGTGTATGTGTGTGCGCGTGTGTGTGTGTGTGCATGTGTGTGTATGTGTGTGCGCGCGTGTGTTGTGTGTGTGTGTGTGTGCGTGCGTGTGCGTGCGTGCGTGCGTGCGTGCGTGCGTGTGTGCGAGCGTGTGTGTGTGTTTGTGTGTGTGTGCGTGTGTGTGCGAGCATGTTTGTGTGTGTGTGTGTGTATGTGTGTGTGTGGTTAGAGGGGGTACGCCTGTAGCTGCCATTCCTGCATGCAATGGCGCCGCACACAGAGTTGCAATGGCCCAGCTTACAGAGTGCCAATGGCGCAGCATGCAGAGTTGCAATGTGCCCAGCTTACAGAGTGCCAATGGCCCAGCATACAAAGTTACAATGGCCCAGCTTACAGGGATACACCAGGCTCCGCTCAACTAACTCAACGTCATATTGATTGATTGTTGAATTTTTGCTTCGCTGTCCCGCTGCTGCTATCAACCACGATGCACTCACCCTCCAATGACAGTTCAAGATCCTTTTGCTTCTCATTCTTTGTGATGCAGCGTTCATCCACACCCTGCTGCCCCCCCAGCTCTTCTCTCCCTCGTCCAGTGCCATCCCCCTCCAGCTACCCCAGCACCCCAAACGCCCCGTGCACCATGAATCTGGGAGGCCGTCAGCATCTGCAGCGGCTGGGCCATCTGTCTTGGACGACGGCAGCTTGTTCAGCTGTCTGCATGGGTCGGACGGTCCTGTGTATTGGGCCTTGAATTGCATCTTGGATTGGGTGGGTGGTGATTTAATTCTTGGCACACGCACATTTTTTGTGGAGAGAGGCCTTCCTGCCTGCAGCCTTGTAGCAACTGCCGATGCCTTTAAATTGAACAGGACAAACATTGACCGGCAGCACAAGAACACAGTGACATATATCAGCTAACCAAGCTTCCTAAGCTGTAGCGGGGGTATGAAACTTTAAGAAGGTATCGAGCATGGCTCTGAAATGCAGGTGCTCAGATGTAAGGAATACGTACGGTTTGGAGTCGCAGGTAAGGGCCGTATACATGTGACTGTATACATGTGTGATCGTATACGTGTGTGACCGTATACATGTGTGACCGTATACATGTGTGGCCGTATACGTGTGTGACCGTATACGTGTGTGACCGTATATATGTGTGACCGTATAAGTGTGTGACCGTATACGTGTGTGACCGTATAAGTGTGTGACCGTATACGTGTGTGACCGTATATATGTGTGACCGTATACGTGTGTGGCCGTGTATATGTGTGACCGTATACGTGTGTGACCGTATACATGTGTGACCGTATACATGTGTGACCAAGAGTTTTGGCACTACTGCTGAGCCTTGGTCACGTCAGCTGCCCCCGAAGCCTGGTACACCTTTGATGTGAGTTAGTGCGTGTTATCCTGCGCGCTTTTGTGTTGGCATGACTCAGTCTGTCCCGTCTGTTCTTTGCGTCTCCTGGATGACCCCCCTCCCTGTCTGTACCAACGTCTTTTCTAAGGCTTTTCTGAAAGTATGGTTACTCAGAAGTTAGCCCTGAGGGTTTTCTGACAGTAGCCCTGAGGGTAACTCTGATGGTGACTCTTAAGGTAACCCTTATAGTTACTCTGATGCTTACTCTGAAGGTAACTCTGATGGTTACTCTGAAGGTTACTCTGATGGTAATGTAACCCTGATTGTAAGGTAACTCTGATGCTTACTCTGAAGGTAACTCTGATGGTTACTCTGAAGGTAACTTTGATGGTAATGTAACCTTGATTGTAAGGTAACTCTGATGCTTACTCTGAAGTTAATTCTGATAGTTACTCTGAAGGTAACTCTGATGGTTACTCTGAAGGTAACTCTGATGGTTACTCTGAAGGTAACTCTGATGCTTACTCTGAAGGTAACTCTGATGGTAATGTAACGCTGATTGTAAGGTAACCCTGATGGCAGCCCTCCCACTTGCTTTGAAATGATGAACAAGTCATTCTCCTCTTCTCTTTCCTTGAATGAATGCGGGGAGCGGTTTTTTACTTCCTGCGTAGTTTTTCCTTTTTTCATTTCAGTCCTTCACCAAACACTATAAAAACAGGGCCTGCCTGCTCATGGGACGTACTTGGGAATTCTCTTGCGGTTTCTTTCTCGGGCGTCTTATAACCTTGACTCTCCCACTTGCTTGAGTAATATGACATGAGTAGGGTTGGCCATGACCATATAGATACGGTGCACGTAAGGTGTTTTTGGAAGGGAGGTTACCAAATACACGGTCATACACCGTGTATACAATGTAAATATACAGTTATGACCAACCCTAGACACGATGATTCAAACACCTTTACAACAACAGGGCCTGCCTACTCATGGCGTGCTGGAAATTTGTAATACTTCCAACTCATTGCTCATAAAACCGTTGCTTACAGGATTGACTCCCTCTCGCTATTTCCAGCACTTGTTCCTCATAGGACCAACTCCCTCTCACTATTTCCTGCACTTGTTCCTCATAGGACCGACACCCTCTCGCTATTCCAGCACTTTTTGCTCTTAAGACCGACTCCCTCTCGCTATTTCCAGCACGTGTTGCTCATAGGACCGACTCCCTCTCGCTATTTCCAACTTATTGCTCATAGGACAGACTCTCGCTTTTTCCAGTACTTGCTGCTCATAGGACCAACTCCCTCTCGCTATTTCCAACTCACTGCTCATAGGACTGACTCCCTCTCGCTATTTCCAGTACTTGCTGCTCATAGGACCAATTTTCTCTCGCTATTTCCAACTCACTGCTCATAGGACCGACTCCCTCTCGCTATTTCCAACTCACTGCTCATAGGACTGACTCCCTCTCGCAATTTCCAGTACTTGCTGCTCATAGGACCAACTCGCTCTCGCTATTTCCAGCACTTGCTGCTCATAGGACCAACTCCCTGTCGCTATTTCCAGTACTTGCTGCTCATAGGACTGACTCCCTCTCGCTATTTCCAGTACTTGTTGCTCATAGGACTGACTCCCTCTCGCTATTTCCAACTCACTGCTCATAGGACTGACTCCCTCTCGCTATTTCCAACTCACTGCTCATAGGACCAACTCCCTTTTGCTATTTCCAGTACTTGCTGCTCATAGGACTGACTCCCTCTCGCTATTTCCAGTACTTGTTGCTCATAGGACCAACTCCCTCTCGCTATTTTAACTCACTGCTCATAGGACCAACTCCCTCTCGCTATTTCAAACACTTGTTCCTCATAGGACTGACTCCCTCTCACTACTTGTTGCTCACAAGACCGACTCCCTCTCGCTATTTCAAACTTGTTACTCATCGGGCCGACTTCTTCTCGCTATTTCCAACTCACTGCTCATAGGACCGACTCCCTTTCACTATTTCCAACACTTGTTCCTCACAGGACCGACTCCCTCTTGCTTACATCCGAGGCACGATGCACGTCAAACACAAACTGTGTCACACACATTCACACACACACATTCACACACATTGCACACACACTGTGTCACACACACACACACACATTGCACACACACTGTGTCACACACACATTGCACACACACTGTGTCACACACATTCACACACTGTCACACACATTCACACACATTCACACACATTTGTTGCAGAGCTCCCCCTCCCCACGCGTATTCTTCTTGCTGTCCAGCCATCTGTCATCCATTCTTCTAGTCAATCCTCAACTCCTGGCCCAAGCCTACACTTCTCAGCTGGAGCGTATACTACTCTATGGTGGCAATGGCCAGTCTGAAGCTTGTGAGTATCTGGTCTAAGTAGGGTTGGCCTACCCCCTGCCCTTCCCTGTTCTGTAAATTGTCAAATCATAACACAGAGGAGAGTACGTTGTGTCTGTGTGTGTGTGTGTGGATGTGTGTGTGTATGTATGTGTGTGTGGGG
>Ga0307945_1003817_pt1 | contig 12210 bp, 9 predicted proteins | sample OrgLakmetagen228_FD_201818 | JGI IMG/M metagenome (GOLD analysis project Ga0307945, IMG submission 201818) | Saline water microbial communities from Organic Lake, Antarctica - #228 | ecosystem: Environmental > Aquatic > Non-marine Saline and Alkaline > Saline | place: Antarctica: Organic Lake...
TTGCCCCACCGCACCCCTCTGGGTATGTAATTCTTAACTCAAGGAAAATCATTGCTGCATATATAGGCCATCCGTTCCGGCCATTGCCAGCCTAAAAACTACCGAGTCACAGTGTAGGGTCACAGTGTAAACACTAACGGCATGGATTAGAAAAGTGTTCTGCACCACACAGTGGATGTAGAGACCCAAAACATCCCACCTGGAGCATAGATAAGACAAGCTTATCAGTGGGGATCAGGTGGTTGGGAGGCAGAAGCCTGCATACCACCAGGAGCGTTGCTCAAATATTTTTGGGGTGTGTGTTCAATGTCTCGTCGTATCTGTATGGTTTTTGTGTGGATCTGATTGCATGTAGGCTTATTTGTTCATTAGTGCTGTGGCACGTCGACCAGTAACTGGGATGGGATGAAAAGATCAAGAGTCTTGGCGAGGTACTATAGTAGCAAACTTTTCTTTAGTAGTAGCAAAATCTTCTTTGGTAGTAGCAAACCATCTTTAATAGTAGCAATTAATTTTAAATAGTAGCAAAACCTTCTTAGTAGTTGCAAACTAATCTTTAGTAGTAGCAAAATCTTCTTTAGTAGTAACAAACAAATCTTTAGTAGTAGCAAATTCTTCTTTGGTAGCAGCAAAATATTCTTTAGTGGTAGCAAAGTAATATTTTTCAAACATGGTCTTAGGGTATAGTATTTGCGGCGGCCCTACGTGTGCGTCTGATGGTCAATCTGTACACATCGCGATCCTTGCTGCATGGAGTTCAAACTGGGCGTGCTATTCCCATGCAAGAGTTTACTGCGGATTTGATTTTAGGGATGAGCTGCGATGTCCACCAGCCATCCAACCGCTACTTATTTTTCGTCAACTCTATTAGTCCTATGAAATTGCTTCCACTACAACTGTCAGTAAAGGCAGAATTGTGAAATGTTTCGCTGAAATTTCCTTGCAAGTTCTGAAAAGCTTTGAAGAGTATGCAGGTTCAACACTTGCAGCCTGGCATATATTGCAACTTTTTTGTACCGGCAGTAATAAAGTGGCACGGAAAATTCAAGATCACATCAGCTCCTGAAGTCAAAGCTGTATTTTGAAGTCAAAGCTGTACAAAAGAAGCAAAGTGCCAGAAACGTTCCGGCAACGCGCCGCGTCTAAGACAGCTCACAAAGCTTCAAGGTGGAAGAGGGTGATTCTGACAGCACTGTTGCTACAAAGGCCCCTTTCAAATTCTGCGGCATTCAAAGTAGGAACATAATTAGTATTTGCATGACTGGTAGTAAACATTGGCTTGGCAGGGCAAGCAAGGGAGCTGGCAAGCGCACCCACTTTGTTTGCTTCCTTTGGCTTTGTCCTCAGCAAATTGACAAACTTAGACAGCTCTTGGATGAGTTTTGGCCAGGGTCTTGAGTATCATAGATCTATTTACATCAACCTTTTTCACATTAAACAAATATCCAAGTGGCTCGCTCCACTTCCTGACTTGGCGTGGGCGGAAGTTTCCCAAGTTTCACGCTTGCATAGCCAATTTCAACTTTAAAATTGTTGCACCAATGAAGGAATAAACAAGCTCCGTACTACGTGCTTGATGCTTCTAACTCTGGAATTTTTACGTATCAGTTCCCAATGCAATAGCATTGAATACAGCCAATCCAATGCCAAAAGGACTTCAAAATGCTTACTGGTAAACTTTTTGAAAAGTAGACACAGCCAGTTTTAAAACGAGCACGCTTCACCTTTATACCCTCGCAATGTGCTTCACTTATTTACTCTGCTACGACATTATGTATCCTGTAACGTTAACCCTCCTTTTCCCAGATCACCTCGCAGGGTAAAACAGGCCGTAACAGGCCTCCAGACTCCTTAAGGCAATATTATCCAATACCCTGTACTATTACTATAAATTAGTGGCAGGCATGGGCTCAGGATCCGGCAGCCTCATTCAAATTCTGCTTTCTTGCATCTCACTGTACAATAAGGCAATGTGTCATCCAGCACCGCATTGCTAGGGTGAGCCCCTCTGTATTTTTTCCGTTTCATTGCCCCCTATCAACCTTTTTACAAAGCACACGCACTTGAAGAAGCGAACGTGGGCTGCAGCAAAACACTGCGATGTGCAGTTCTCATTTTCCCCTTTCAACCTTTTTTACAAAGCACACACCTGTAGAAGCGACTGTGGGCCGCAGCAAAACACTGCAATGTGCTGTTCTCCTTTTCCCCTTTCAACCTTTTTTATAAAGCACACACCTGTAGAAGCGACTGTGGGCCGCAGCCAAACACTGCAATGTGGCCATCTGATGCGGTGCTCAGCGCTGTCAGTAGATGCCTCTGAAGCTCTGGTTTCCCTGCACACGTAGGCACAATGTGCGTACATGGTTGGTAGCTCCATCTAATTTTCAAAAGACGAGAGGCTTGTTGGTGAGAAGAAGGGACGTGATTTGATCAATAGGCTGCAGCAAAGACGTAATTTGATAGATAGGCTGCAGCCAAGACGTGATTTGATAAGTAGGCTGCAGCAAAGACGCTTTGATAAATAGACGCTTTGATAAAAGACGCTTTGATAAGTAGGCTGCAGCAAGGACGCTCACGTCCTTGCCACCTTCAATAAAAGAGGTTAACTTGTCCTCCTGAACAACTTAACTCATGTTGAATTGTAATATACCTCACAGAAGCTGTAAATTGCAATGGACTATATTACCAGAATTGTGTAGACAATGGATCTGCAATATTACAGATGTTATGATTGCAAATTCAGCACTAGCCTCAGCTTGAAATCAGAGGTTTCAATTTCACAACTCTTAAGCGTGGTGTCAAGGCTGCAGATGCTTGCTTCAATGCTAAGACTCTATCCCTTCCAACTTATTCAAAGGGATGTACGTCCTTCTGCTCTTTCTTTCATTACCCAAATTAACCCTCCAGCTGTCAATTTAATGGAGTACAGTATTTCTACCTCCCCTTAACAGTATGGCTCCAAAATCATCAAAATGCATGCACGCAACTACGGCAAAGACAGCTGAAGCCACAGGACAGGATTAAAAAGCACATGAGCAGGCCGTTGCAGAAGCTGTACACACGTAGCAGAAGCTGTACATTGCAGAAGCTGTACATACCATGGTGGACGAGAGGGGTATTGAGGCACAGTGCTCCTTGCTGCACACAGCCTCTATGCCACTCAGACCAGCTCTTTGCTGGGACTATTGGGTCTTTGCATCCCACGTGCGGTAGAGGTTCTTCTATTTGAATACATGTATGGTCCATGCATACTGCTTGTGGGGTCAGGTTGGGAAGAGGATGGTGCTGTCGTCGTCCTACATCGTGCTCATGAACGTCTGTGCCACAAAAGGGCCAAGCCTGCCGAAGGTGCAGTGATTCTGCAGGCACTTGATGCTGCTGGTGGTAGTGCAGTTGCTGCTGCTGCTGCTGCTGCTGCTTCTGCCGCTGTGGTGCTTTTGATGCCATGAACCACGACACACGTGTGTATGCAACACACAGTGTGGCAGCAACGCACCAAACCCAGGCCATGAGCACCGGCAGGGCCCTAGCACATAAGAAGCATGTTCCAACTGGGCAGCAAGGGGCCTGCGTGAGCGCGGTGAGGTACCAACAATGTTTTTGCAAAAAATAGTATGGGCAGCAAGGGGGCTGCGTGAGCGCGGTGAGGAACCAACAATGTTTTTGCAAATAATAGTATGGGCAAGGGGCCTGCGGCAGCGTGGCGAGGTACCAACAATGTTTTTGAAAATAATAGTATGGGCAGCAAGGGGCCTGCGTGAGCGCGGTGAGGTACCAACAATGTTTCTGCAAATAATAGTATGGACAGCAAGAAGCCTGCGGCAGCACATTGAGGTACCAACAATATTTTTGCTAATAGCATACATATCCTTGCATATGCCTAGTATATATTGTGTATAGAGGCATGCAGTAATCATATCACACATTACTTTAACTCCCTGTGCATAATTTGTACAGGTTCCTTAGCTTGTACTAACAAGCAGACATTGTAATTTTTTGAGCAGCTTGGTCACATTTTTCATTTCCAGGGCCACGAAGGTGTTGCATACAATAAAGCTCGTAGTGCACCTGCCAGCTATGCAAAGCCAGTGACAGGCAAGATGCAAGACCGGCATGCAAAATAAAGAAAAAGGAAGGAGGAAACTAACAAGCAGTGCACCTGCCAGCCATGTCTAGCCAGTGACAGGCAAGATCAGACCGGCATGCAATATAAAGAGAAAAGGAAGAAAACTAAAAAACAGTGCACCTGCCAGCTTTGCCAAGCCAATGACAGGCAATATGCAGACCGGCATGCAATATAAAGAGAAAAGGAAGGAGGAATCCTGTAGTGTTACCCCATCCTAGTGGCCTCTTTGCGCACTCTGCAAACTTGCAACTCTACAACGTTGCACATCTAAAAAGCAGTGTAAACCCACTCGCAGATTTATTCGGCAATCTCTGTTATTTTTGTGGCCTTGCCAAAAGCTGAAGTTAACCAAAGCCGGCATTCAATCAAGCTCCTGATCTCAATCTATTTTGCTGTAGAAGGCTTTAAATGTCACATAAAGCCATGATCCTTTTCTGTCGATGATTGATACGGCCAGTGGTTATTATCTGCTGCCTGCAAATGGTACATTTGTTTCATATTTCACACTGGTGTATGTCCACTTGAAATGGAACACACACCAGCTTCAAATATGTTCCTTGTGAGTCCAATCGGTAGGTGGAGACGTACATGATCACAAGACACTTTTTGAACACATAAACAGCGTATAATGTTGATTGTTATACCGCACATTACAATCATGTGCAATTTGCGCTTGAGAACAACAACAACAACAACAACAACAACAACAACAACAACAACAACAACAACAACAACAACAACAACAACAACAACAACAACAACAACAACAACAACAACAACAACATTAACAACAACAACAACAACAACAACAACAACAACAACAACAACAACAACAACAACAACAACAACAACAACAACAAAAGCACGCACCTGAACCATGTCCATAACTTCACTAGACTCTGCAGAGCCACACAGCTTGCACCCTCGGACTTCAAAGCGCTGGATCGCACATGTACAGGTGCGCAGCCGCACAGTCACGTTTTGCTGCAGTCCTTTGAGGGACTCAGGCTCCAGCATCTGCCTCACGTGGCTGGTCGTGGCTCCGTCAGGTGTGGCTGAGTAGGTGCTGTGGTCTGCTGATAGTTGGAAGGCGTAGGGCTGGCTGTGTGTACTGCAAACCCTCTGCCCAACCCAGTATCCCAGCATAGCAGCTCCTGCAGCTGCTACAGCCATTGCCAACCACCATTTGATGCTGCTGGCACTTTGCTCACTGCCACTGCCAATACCTTTGCCAATACCACCGCCACTGTCACTGCCACTGTTTCCGCTGCCACTGCTGTTATCCCTGCCACTGCCACTGCCACTGCCATTGCCACTGCCACTGCCACTGCCACTGCCACTGCCACTTCCACTGCCACTGCCACTGCCACTGCCACTGCCACTGCCACTGCCACTGCCACTGCCACTGCCACTGCCACTGCCACTGCCACTGCCACTGCCACTTCCACTGCAATTGCCGCTACCGCCACTGCTATTACCACTGCCACTGCCAATACCACTTCCACTGCCACTGCCACTGCCTCTGCCAACACCACTGTTTCTGCTCCTACTGAACTCGGTCCCTACTTCGGCTGCACTAGCATGGCAACCATGAGTACATCCAGACTGACTGTGTTCCCTGCAAACAGATCCCTGTCCCTCCCCGCAACCCTGCTCTTGAAATCCTCTTATTTCTAACCCCTCCCCCGCCTTTTGCTCCGCACCAGCGCTGTAACTCCTGACTCTCTTTGTGCCTTCACCTGTGCCGCTATCACCACTGCCTAGAACACCAATGCTGCAGCCTACGCCCTGTTCTTGATCTATGCAGCCACCAGAGTTAACGGAGGATAAGCACTTTGCGTCTTCACCTGTGCCACTGCCACCATTGCCTAGAACGCCACTACTGCAGCCTACGCCCTGATCTTGATCCAAACAGCCACCTGGGTTCACGGAGAATGAGCAGCACCCCACCATCTCTGTTGACCGCCCCTCCCTGCTGTCATGATGAGTAATGCTGCTGCTGCTGCTGCTGTATGACTGCTGCTGCTGCTGCTGCTGCTGCCGCTCTCCCCCCCCCGTGATGTGGATGTGCACGTGGTGGCCCATGCTCACTGCTTCTTGCAGCTGTGACTGGAACAGGGGCAACAGGTGCTCGACCTGCGTTTCCATACATGCCATGTTCATGTAAGACTGGTGTGGATGTGCACGTGGTGGCCCATTCTGCTCACTGCCTCTTGCAGCTGTGACTGGAACAGGGGCAACAGGTGCGCGACCTGCGTTTCCATACATGCCATGTTCATGTAAGACTGGTGTGGATGTGCACGTGGTGGCCCATTCTGCTCACTGCCTCTTGCAGCTGTGACTGGAACAGGGGCAAAAGGCTTTTGACCTGCATTTCCATACATGCCATGTTGATGTAAGACTGATGTGGATGTGCACGTGGTGGCCCATTTTGTTCACTGCCTCTTGCAGCTGCGACTGGAACAGGGGCAAAAGGCTTTCTACTTGCGTTTCCACACATGCCAAGTTGATGTAAGAATGGTGCGGATGAAAGCACGTGGTGGCCCATTTTGCTCACTGCCTCTTGCAGCTGTGACTGGAACAGGGGCAAAAGGCTTTTGATCTGCGTTTCCGTGCCAATAGCGCGTTCTTGGTGTAAGGCGCATCATTGGCTTGGGCGTAATGTTGCAAAGCCAACATACTTAGTAATTTTGCAAATAAACATTCTACCTTAATGAGATTACAGGGGGGGCGTGCTTATGTCAAGATCTGAGCTTGATTAGACGTGCATTCCTTCCTAAATGGATTTGTTTTGCTTGACAAATATTACACCTGACAGCAAAATTCTCAAGGAGCTTGTAGTTTTGATTCCAGATGAACAAAATATCTGTTCCGGCAATGAATAGAGCAAGGCATGTTGGCAGCATGGAAGTACAAATGCCAGAATAGCAAGCTGTGTGAAAATACTACACCATGTGCAAAAATTGAAAACACTACACCATGTGCAGAAATGCTGGATAAGGAGCTGTCTGATGTAAATAAGCCACGTAATGAAGCTTTTTGTGACATTGGAATGTGTGTTTGAAATCTGTTTAGAGGCTCACATTTGATCAGCAGGTAAGTAAGCCCTTTTGTACCGACATAGGAAGCCCCACACTCACAGCATGGTAAACATTTGATCAGCAGCAGGTATTTTAGCAAAGACATACTGACACAGTAAGCCCACACTCACTTGTGAAGCCCGTATTGCCCAAATCAAATGGATCTGGGGAAGAGCGGGAACAGACGGAAGGTGAGGCCTGGATGGCCTGCCCTTGCTACAACTGCTTCTGCCACTGCAACTGCTGCTACAGTTGCTGCAATCTGTCAAATGAGCATGAGGGAGAAGCGGAGCGGCTTCTTCACAATCTCCTGCTCGCTCCAAATCAGTTCCAGCATCTGCAGACCAGTGATCATGCTGTTGCTGCTGCTGGTATTGCTGCTGCTGGTGTTGCGGCTGCCGGTGTTGCTGCTGCTGCTGGTATTGCTGCTGCTGGTGTTGCGGCTGCCAGTGTTGCTGCTGCTGGTTTTGCGTCTGCTGCTGTTGCTGCTGCTGCTGCCGGTGTTGCTGCTGCTGCTGCTGCTGTTGCTGCTGCTGGCATTGCTGTTGCAGCTGATCTCCAAGCAGTGCGCTCATTGGTGTGATCCCAATTCCACCAGCAACAAGGACCACCACTTGAGCAGCTACAGCTTGAGGAACAAGGCAGTCCCCGTACGGACCTTCAACTCTGATCTTCGTAATACTGGGCAGACATCCCCCAGCCCGGGGCAAAGCTGCGCTTTGGCTGTCAATACAAATGGCAGTGGCTTTGTCCTGCTGCTCCTGTGCTTTGCTGCTGCCCTGAGCTGCTGTGCTGGTGGTGACGGGGTGCTGCTGGTGGAGTTGTTGCTGTTGCTGCTGCTGCACCTTGCTCGAGGCCGATGTCCACTTTCCAACCGCTTTTAGATGGATTACAGCACATCCACCATCACATTCTTCTTGCCCAAAGCATATTCCTGCCAAAGGAGGAAATTCTGAGATTAGAAGTGGGAGGAGGGAAACACGGTACAGATTTTGCTAAAAAGGTCAGATACAAAAGAGCAGATTTATTGTCCTTGATTAAAAACCCAAAATGTTAACAGCAAACACACTTTTAAGAAAGCTGAAGTACAGAAAAGAAAGGACCTGCCTAACGAAAGAGGGCAAATTAGAGCAAGTATAGAGAGCGGTTGAAAAGAAGAGGAATTTCGGGGGACATAAAGTGGTAAAGCGCCATGTGTTTTGCTGCACAGCAAATTCGACTTCATGTGTCTCACTCAGAATTCAGCAGTCCTTACAGCAAATGCTACCCTTATGGCCCATTATCTTGTCAACTGAGTTTTAAAGGACACTTTTTAAAGTTACCTGGATTAATGCTGGCAATGGTAAAAGGGTGCCATTCCCACCAAGACGCTTGCTTGCAGTTCAACCTCAAAAACTGACCTGCAGGGTGTTTAGTATCGGGAGTTAGGTAGAAACCAACCTCTACTCAAAATCAATCAGCACCATGCTGAGGTGCTTCAGATTCCTGTGCCCCATAACAATGATTAAACTCAAAAACAGCCTTACGATTTCGGTTCCTTCTGTGCTGCAACGTTTTGTGGCTTATTCCACCAATCACATAAGCATCTAAACTTCTCACCCACTGCCTAATTCTAGCCTCAAATACTTGCTATATCTAAATGTACTTTTTCTGCACACACCAGGACATGGCATGCTCGGTAATTCGTGGAGGGGAAGTGTCAGGCTCAGATATGGAGCAATCAGGCTTGGAGGTTGATTTGACTGGGTAGAGTCTGGTGAAGCCTGGCCAGGGAGAGGAAAAGAGTAGCAATCTTGAATGACAAAATGAAATAAATGGATATAGCAAAGCCTGGCCAGAGTAAAGACAAACAATAGCGGCTCACAATGACAAAAGGAGGATGGTGGATTTGGTTGAGCAGTTTGCGATGTATGAACTGTGTTTTAAAGTGAACTTCCAGGGAAAACAGTCTGTCCAACGACCAATCATTTGTAACCAGTTTTGTGCTTCAATCTAATTAATGAACTGATCTAATAGCTTATTTCCACCCTAGCAAATCTGTATCATCTACTTCGTCTTCTTTGTTTGAAAGTACAACAACATTAGGTCAAACTTTGGTCAAGACAGCCAAACAAACGATCTAGCACAGACCTAGGGTTGGCCAGAACCATATATCTGCACCATATATGACCGTATGTATGGTGATTTCCCTGCCAAAAATACCGTATATACACCGTATATACCTAAAAATGTATGCTTCTTGCCAAACCTACATAAACCTGATGGCAACAAGTACCCTGCCTGTTCTTTTTGTTTGCATTGTGAGGTGCAGTAGGCGCAGGATGTATTACCAAGCAAATACAAAAATGGAGAAGCAACAGAGAAATACAGATGGTAGCAAGAGTGATAAAGTAACTTGCTGCATTACAAAAACTGAAATTTCATGATTTATTTTCACTGAACAAACATGTGCGCACACACACAACACATACACACAACTAAGCACATACTCAGCAGTTCATGTGTTATACACTGACCTCAGCAGTTTGCTTAGAGCACATGGTTCTGGAGCAAGAGAATAAGAGAATACACACCCCTTTTTCCACTTGTTCATGGATTAGACTACATGGCATGCATGCCAGGAAGCGTTGGAGGAAGCACATTCTCTATATACTCAGAGCGCTTGTACTGGATTTTTGCACCGTCCTCGCAAATAGTCGGATTTGTTAAAGCCAGCTCAGCGCTCCGACTAAGCATAAAACACTGGAATTGCTTGTCTTCCGCAACTCCATTGTGAGTTATAATATATGTACGCCCTTGTGCTAAAAGGTTTGCAAACTGACAGCAAAACACAAAATATAACGATGCAACAGAAAATCCCAGGTCGCGGTGCCTTATGGTTTATGTATTGCTGCTCGTCGCTGATTCTTGCAGACTTCTGTTGAATTTAAAAAGCTATGACAAACAGGCAGGTCATTAGAATGAATGTGCACACAGCAAAGTTAGTACCCTTCACTTCTGTTGAAATCGGGAAGTTATGACAGGCAGGCAGGTCATTAGAATGGATGTGTTCTAAGAAACGTTAGTACCTTTTCACTACACTTGCACGCATGCATTGATGTTTGTGCTAGAGTTCAAAGGCGTAAAAGGCAAGCGGCGCAGTAAGACCAAAACATCAGCGCTCTTCACACCTGGATGCTTGCAGTGGCGCACATGTTGCAATTGAAAGGCGTTCAGGGCAGGTCAAATGTGAGAAATGCCTATGCGGAGAATTGAGATCAAAGAGTCAGCGCCGTTGAAATCACACCTGGATGCTTGCAGTCACGGTCTTCCTGAGCCACAGCATCTGCCGGGCTGACTGAACAATGTGGCAGATCATCCCTACAGCGGAATACTGCAGTGAAAAAGGCGATGCAAGCGTATGCATACAAAGCCATGGCAAAAATGTCAATGCCAAGCAGGCTGTGTGAATGACACGCTGTAGTTTGTGGTGGCACAGTATCTGCCGGGCTGACTGAACAATGTGGCAGATCATCCCTACAGCTGAGTACTGCATCAAGGAAGGTAATGCAAGCATGCAAAGCCATGGCACAACGTTCATTGCCAAGCGTAAGCATGTGGAGGGCTAGCCACGGCACAACTGTCGCTGCCAAGCAGGCTGCGTAAATGACACGCTGCCATTTGTGGTGACACAAAGTACTGCAGCAAGAAAGGCAATGCAAGCATAAGCACGTGGATCCACGGCACAACGTTTGTTGCTAAGCTGGCTGCGTGAATGGCACGCGGTAATATGTGGTGACACAGCAAAAGCAAGGGTTGTTAGAAGGTTTGGAAAAGCTATAACGGCGATAAACCATGGACCTGGTTAGAGCTGGCCAGAACCGTATATATCCCCGCATATGACCGTATATTTGGTGATTTTCCTGCCAAAAATACCTCATATACACCATATATATATACGGTTCTGGCCAACCCTACAAATTGTTGCAAAAACAAGTTTCGATTGTAAGCGCTTAAGCGGAAAACGTGAAAGCGTGACAGCGTGTTTAGACAGTAGGGAAAGCGGCCTTGCCGAAACTAGATCATTTTCACATTACGTATTCCTTAAATGTAAACAGCATTAATAATCAAACAAATGTACAGTCATTGTCTCCAAAATTGGTGGATTGGGTACGTTTCTTTGAATTACCTACACATTCCTTTATTGCTTGATGTGCTGCACAATTAAGGTCACAGAACAAAAAGCCCCATACAGGCATTCACACTGGTTTCCGTAACACAAGGATTTTGTGGCTGCTGCATTATTTTAAACGCTAGCAAAACATTACCTGAAAAACAAGGGTATCGTGCATTGCCCCAGTCAAAAGCACCTGCAGTTCAACCACAGGCGTTGAATAAAGCTTTGTGAAAGCAAAGGAGCTCGTGGTGGCAAAGAAGGGCTAAAGACATCCAGTAAGCAGCTTATACTTCCTATATGTGCATAAATCACACCCCGGAGCCTTACAAGAATTCCAGATTTGTATTCTAGACAACCCTCCTGAGCCCCATGGACTCATCCTTATTTCTGCAAAGGAGTTTGATCAGCACTAACGCGTAAATGGCTGTATTCTAAATGATCATATGGGCAGGTACATAAAGGGTGTAGATAGAACCAAAATGTTACAATAGTTTTTGTCACGTAAATGGTTCCATGGCTTTTTTTTTATCAAGGAAGGATCACTTGCAAGAGGTCCAGGAATAAGTGTGCTTCTTACTTTGCAGCCTACACCTACTGCTGACAAAATAACACACATGCTATATGACGTCGGAAGCAATTTAAAATAAGGCACATGCCACAAGACGTAGGAAGCAACTTACCGCGGGAAAGAGTGTGAGGTGAAGGATGAGGAACCGCCTGAAGTGCGTCCGCCGTGCGTTCGGCAGAGAAGTCAGCAGCACCACAGCATATAAGGCCCACGAAAGCACTCCGCTGAAGTTAACCCACCCCACGCCCGCGACGGAAATAGGGTTGGGTGGGAACATTTG
>Ga0307945_1003818_pt1 | contig 12209 bp, 7 predicted proteins | sample OrgLakmetagen228_FD_201818 | JGI IMG/M metagenome (GOLD analysis project Ga0307945, IMG submission 201818) | Saline water microbial communities from Organic Lake, Antarctica - #228 | ecosystem: Environmental > Aquatic > Non-marine Saline and Alkaline > Saline | place: Antarctica: Organic Lake...
ATGGCATTCGCTGCTGTGCATAAAATGTCAATCGCTGCTGTGCATAAAATGGCATTCGCTGCTGCATAAAATGGCATTCGCTGCTGCACATGGCATTCGCTGCTGCATAAAATGTCATTCGCTGCTGCATAAAATGGCATTCGCTGCTGTGCATAAAATGTCATTCGCTGCTGCATAAAATGTCATTCTCTGCTGTGCATAAAATGTCATTCGCTGCTGTGTATAAAATGGCATTCGCTGCTGCATAAAATGGCATTCGCTGATGTGCATAAAATGTCATTTGCTGCTGCATAAAATGTCATTCGCTGCTGCACATCTGCACGTGGCATTCGCTGCTGCATAAAATGTCATTCGCTGCTGTGCATAAAATGGCATTCGCTGATGTGCATAAAATGTCATTTGCTGCTGCATAAAATGTCATTCGCTACTGCACATGTCATTCGCTGCTGCATAAAATGTGCCGTGGCAGTGAATGTTTGGATACACATACTGCTTTTGCTGCTGAACCAGGCACTTTGTTGCGCGTGTGCGTACACTGTTTTGCCTCTGCTTCAGGCGTGCTGTGGCATGCATACACACACTGCTTTTGCAGCTGAACCAGGCACTTTGTTGCGCTTGTGCGTCTACTATTTTCCTGCTGCATCAGGTGTGCTGTGACATGTAATGTATGGACACGTGCCATGCATACACACACTGCTTTTGCTGCTGCACCAAGCGCTTCAGTGCGCCTGTAGATACACATTTTTTAGGGTTGGCCAGAACCGTATATATACACCGTATATGACCGTACATCTCGTGATTTCCCTGCCAAAAATACCGTATGTACACCGTATACATATGGTTCTGGCCAACCCTACTATTTTGCGTTTTGCTGCTGCTCCAGGTGTGCTGGCCACCACGTCTGGGCTGGCTGCAGGACAGCTCTGTGCTGTCAGTTGTGCGCTTGAGCTCCCAGGCAGGTGCGGCACCAGGCTTTCCTATCGGCTTAGGCACACACTTTCCTATCTCATTACAGAAGAATGCTGCACTGCCTGGGAGCTCTGTGCTGTCAGTTGTGCGCTTGAGCTCCCAGGCAGGTGCGGCACCAGGCTTTCCTATCGGCTTAGGCACACACTTTCCTTATCTCATTACAGAAGAATGTTGCACTGCCTGGGAGCTCTGTGCTGTCAGCTGTGCGCTTGAGCTCCCAGGCAGGTGCAGCGTCAGGCTTTTTAGTGCTGTTGAGGAAATGGTGTTGAGGAAATGCTGTTGAAGAAATAGTGTCGTTGAGGAAATACTGTTGAGGAAATAGGAAATAGGAAATGCTGTTGAGAAAATAGGAAATAGGGAATGCTGTTGAGGAAATAGGAAAAAGTGCTGTTGAGGAAATGCTGTTGAAGAAATAGTGTCGTTGAGGAAATGCTGTTGAGGAAATGCTGTTGAGGAAATAGGAAATAGGAAATGCTGTTGGGGAAATAGGAAAAAGTGCTGTTAAGGAAATGCTGTTAAGAAAATGCTGTTGATGAACAGCTGTTGAGGAAATAGTGCTGTTGTCTGCTGTGCGCTTGAGCTCCCAGGCAGGTGCGGCATCAGGCTGTTTAGGAAACAGTGCTGTTGAGGAAATGGTGTTGAGGAAATGCTGTTGAAGAAATAGTGCTGTTGAGAAAATGCTGTTGAGGAAATAGGAAAAAAGTACCGTTGAAGAAATGCTGTTAAGAAAATGCTGTTGAGGGAATAGTGCTGTTGTCTGCTGTGTGCTATAGCTCCCAGGCAGTGCAGCATTCTTCTGTATTGAGAAAAGAAAAGTGTGTGCCTACGCCGATTCAAAGTAGAGGAAATAAGATATTGGACAATGCTTTGACGTGCGCACGTTTGGGCCAACGTGCACAAACAACGTTTGCATTAAAACACGCCCAATAATTCTTAGTGTACATACAGAATTCAAAGCGAGGAATAAAACAACCATGCAGTCATTACCTGCGTACTTGTACGGCTCGGGCAGACAGGTTTACATGCACATCATTGCACATATAACGTATAACATATAAACCTGCAAGGTGCAGCCAATTGACCTCAGTGTTGGGCATCAGAAGCGTAATGTAGGCCAGATTGTTTTATACTTAGGGTTGGCCAGAACCGTAAATACACACCGTATATGACCGTATGTATGGTGATTTACCTGCTAAACATACCATATGTACACCGTATATACGTATACATATATGGTTCTGGCCCACCCTATTTATACTCGACACTGTGTAATGGGATCTGTGTTTCCAGGAGAGTTTGCCTGCAAGTCATGCCATATTTCACAGACATACATTACATGCAGAGTTTGCAGCCATTGGTTCTTTCAAGGTGTGCGCAATTCAGCGTAAACAAAGCTTGCAGGGGCTTTTGCAACATGCGATCAGGAATGCCATATGGACCATAGGGTTGGCCAAAACCATATATATATATACAGTTTATGCACGGCATTTTTGGCAGGGAAACAATCAAATATACGGTCATATACGGCGTATATATACGGTTCTGGCCAACCCTAGTTATACGTTATAAGTGTACCATTGTTTTTTACGTTATAAATGTACTATTACTATGTCATGCCCAATTGTTGGCAGTGGCAATTTGTGTGATTTGGTCAGATGGTTTTTCAGTCTAGGTTATTTTGCCTAGTCTCGTTCAATAAGCTGGGGAAGCCAGTTTGGTTGTTGTGCTGAGTCTAATACCTTGAAGTGACGGTGATTTGGCTAGTTGTTTTGTTTTCATTCGAGGTTATTTTCATTGGTTGTTGTGCTGAGTCTAGTACCTTGAAGTGACGGTGGTTTGGCTAGTTGTTTTTTCAGTCGAGGTTATTTTCATTGGTTGTTGTGCTGAGTCTAATACCTTGAAGTGACGGTGATGTGCTACGACAGCTACACACCATAAGTGAACCGTCGCTAAGTGTTACACACTATAAGTGTACCATTATTGCATGTGTATACCTGCTAAGGCTTGTAAATTGTTAATTGTTACACACTATAAGTGTACCATTATTGCATGTGTATACCTGCTTAGGCTTGTAAATTGTAATTTGTTACACACTATAAGTGTGGCATTATTGCATTTTATTTACCTGCTTTGGTTTGTGAGCTTTTGGTGCCTGAAGACCCGAATGCGTCACCAGAGGCAAATCTGCTTAGTACAGAATTTTTGCGTCATTTCCTCAGTTCAATGTCACCATAAACACTGCAGCCCAATTCATCCCGGTGTAATTTTTCTAGTGTCATCACCTAAGTTTGATGCCATTAAGAACATTTCAGTCCAAAGTCCAAACAATGCCAAGGTCATGGGCTAGACGATTTTATTGACTAGATGAGTTTATTGACTAGACTGTTCCACCCATCCCTCAGTTCCGTATTACCAAGGACCTACATTTGCCACACATACCTCCCTTTCTCATCCGTGTTCCTGTTCATGCTTCTGACATTTCGGTTTTCAACTCTCATACTCTTAAATGCTACCAACCCCCCTTTCAGCTGGTTCCGTGGCACCCAAAAAAATGCCCACACCGTTTCAATCAAAAGGTACAACGCTACCAACCCAGTTTCACTCGTCTCTTGAACTATAACCCTATATACGTTAGAGCACCAAAAAAAGCATACCTACATTCGTGCAGATCCTGCAGCGATTTCAACAGTGGTGGGGTGTGGGGTGCTTCCACGCACTGTCAAGCCGCCTCACAGTGCCTGTCACATACACCCGCTCTGTGTATTTATGCAGATCCTGGAGCGGCTTCGATTGTGGTGGGTTGCTCCCTCCCCCTTTTAAGCCGCCTCGCAGTGCCTACAATGTACACCTGCCCTGTGAATTTGCGCAGATCCTGGAGCGGCTTCGATTGTGGTGGGGTGCTCCCTCCCCCTTTTAAGCCGCCTCGCAGTGCCTACAATGTACACCTGCCCTGTGAATTTGCGCAGTTGCTGGAGCGGCTTCGATTGTGGTGGGGTGCTCCCTCCCCCTTTCAAGCCGCCTCGCAGTGCCTACAATGTACACCTGCCCTGTGAATTTGCGCAGATCCTGGAGTGGTTTCAACCGTGGTGCGGTGCTCCCATCCTCTACCTCCCACCCCATTGGTGTCAGCCGTGAAGACCAACTTTGCCCTGAGGCCCGTAGCAGTAGCGCAAGTAGCAGCGGCAGTTTAAATACTGGCGGCAATAATTCTGGTGGCGTCAGAGCACCTGCAAAGCGGCACAGCAGGCAGGCTGCGGCACCACACACAGGAGATAGGAGCAATCTGTACTTGGGGGCAGGCCGACTGCAGTTGGGCCGTAAGGGGCTGTTCAGGTGAGTGTTTGGTCGTGGCTGTTTGGACGTCTGTTTGCATGGCTGTTAGGGTGTTAGGGTGTTAGGATGTTAGGAATGCATGTAGGGTTTTAAGCATGCATGTAGGGTGTTAGGCATATTTGGGTGTTAGAGTACATGGCTCACTTTGCTTTGGTAAGCTGTTGGGCTGGTGCCTTGGTTGACTGTTTGGATGACTGTTTGGACGACTGTGTGATTGACAGTTTGGTCTTTTGGTTGACTGTTTGTATGACAGTTTGGATGTTTGTGGGGGTGACAGTTTGGTCTTTTGGTTGACTGTTTGTGTGACTGTTTAAATGACTGTTGCAGTGGTTTGAAAAAAGTGAGATTGCATCAGGCAAGGCATGCAACGAGGGTTGTCCAGAACCGCATATACACACAGTATTTACACCACCCTTGCATACACACCCAACTTTTATATTATGTATATCTGTACATATTAATATATATTTTGCATGTTTACACCATACTTATGGTAATTACCCTGCTAATAATACCGTATAAACACCGCATATACGTGTAAGGTTTTGGCCCACCCTACATGCAGCGCAAACTTGGAACTGTTTGAATGACTATTAAAGTGCAGCGCTTTGGAAGGAGTCGGACCACATGAGGCAAGGGTCGGACAAAACAAATTATTAAAGTTTGGGGTGCATTCAAACAATTTCCTGCCAACTCCTTTACGCAGTTTGGGTGTTGTTGTTGTGCCCACACATTGGTATACCACATGTACGCACGTTAGTATTACATCCACACACATGCACCGTTGCTGTACGCACATTAGTACCACATCCACGCACATGCACCGTTGCTGCCACACTGGCACAGACGCGTATTACATTGACTTCACACACACACACACAAACACACACACACGTGCACACACGTACACACGCGCACACACGATCACACACACACACACACAATTCGTTATACAGTACCTTGTTGCAGAGCAGAGCATCATGGGGTGGCCCTGACACTGGAGCACCACGCTTGCAGTGAAGTGTGCATGAGCTACACGGCTATAGGGTATACACAGCTGAGCTTTGTCTCGCATGCAGGACAGAGCATGGGGTGGCCTTGAAAAAAGGGCACCGTGTTTACAGTGGAGTGTACAACATGAGCTACACGGCTATAGGGTATACACAGATACATGGCTATAGGGTATACACAGTACACAGCTACACAGCTATAGGGTATACACAGCTACATGGCTATAGGGTATACACAGTACACAGCTACATGGCTATAGGGTATACACAGCTGAGCTTTGTGTCGCATGCAGGGCAGAGCATGGGGTGGCCTTGAAAAAAGGGCACCGTGTTTACAGTGGAGTGTGCAACATGAGCTACACGGCTATAGGGTATACACAGATACATGGCTATAGGGTATACACAGCTACATGGCTATAGGGTATACACAGTACACAGCTACACAGCTATAGGGTATACACAGCTACATGGCTATAGGGTATACACAGCTGGTAGGGTATACACAGCTACATGGCTATAGGGTATACACAGTACACAGCTACATGGCTATAGGGTATACACATCTGAGCTTTGTGTCGCTTGCAGGGCAGAGCATGTGGTGGCCCTAACACTGGAGCATCGCGTTTACAGTGAAGTGTGCAAGCACTGTGCATGACCTACATGACTGTACGAACGGCAATACACAGCTGAGCTTTGTGTCGCTTGCAGAGCAGAGCATGTGGTGGCCCTGACACTGGAGCACCACGCTTACAGTGAAGTGTGCAAGCACTGTGCATGACCTACGTGACTGTACAAATGGCAATTCACAGCTGAGCTTTGTGTCGCTTGCAGGGCAGAGCATGGGGTGGCCCTGAAAATGGAGCACCACGCTTACAGTGAAGTGTGCAAGCACTGTGCATGACCTACGTGACTGTACAAATGGCAATACACAGCTGAGCTTTGTGTCGCTTGCAGGGCAGAGCATGGGGTGGCCTTGAAAAAAGGGCACCGTGTTTACAGTGGAGTGTGCAACATGAGCTACACGGCTATAGGGTATACACAGATACATGGCTATAGGGTATACACAGCTACATGGCTATAGGGTATACACAGTACACAGCTACACAGCTATAGGGTATACACAGCTGGTAGGGTATACACAGCTACATGGCTATAGGGTATACACAGTACACAGCTACATGGCTATAGGGTATACACATCTGAGCTTTGTGTCGCTTGCAGAGCAGAGCATGTGGTGGCCCTGACACTGGAGCACCACGCTTGCAGTGAAGTGTGCAAGCACTGTGCATGACCTACATGACTGTACAAATGGCAATACACAGCTGAGCTTTGTGTCGCTTGCAGAGCAGAGCATGTGGTGGCCCTAACACTGGAGCATCGCGTTTACAGTGAAGTGTGCAAGCACTGTGCATGACCTACATGACTGTACGAACGGCAATACACAGCTGAGCTTTGTGTCGCTTGCAGGGCAGAGCATGGGGTGGCCCTGACACTGGAGCATCGCGTTTACAGTGAAGTGTGCAAGCACTGTGCATGACATACGTGACTGTACGAATGGCAACACACAGCTGAGCTTTGTGTCGCATGCAGGGCAGAGCATGGGGTGGCCCTGAAAATGGAGCATCGAGTTTACAGTATGCCTGCCTGCAATGGTGAGTGGGACTTTTGAGGTGTTTCCGTAGAGTATTGCAATTACAGGATGCCTCCCAGAAATTTTGAGTGACCATGAGAGTGGGGCACCGCACTAATCGCATGCGATTCCGGATTTTGTATGCCTGTCTGCGATAGTGAGTGGGGCTTTTGCATGCCTGTCTGCGATAGTGAGTGGGGCTTTTGCATGCGTGCCTGCAATAGTGAGTGGAGCTTTTGCATGCCTGTCTGCGATAGTGAGTGCGGCTTTTGCATGTGTGCCTGCGATAGTGAGTGGGGCTTTTGCATGCCTGTCTGCGATAGTGAGTGCGGATATTGCATGCGTGCCTGCAATAGTGAGTGGAGCTTTTGCATGCCTGTCTGCGGTAGTGAGTGCGGATTTTGCATGCCTGTCTGCGATAGTGAGTGGGGCTTTTGCATGCCTGTCTGCGATAGTGAGTGCGGATATTGCATGTGTGCCTGCGATAGTGAATGGGGCTTTTGCATGCGTGCCTGCGATAGTGAGTGGGGCTTTTGCATGCCTGTTTGCGATAGTGAATGGGGCTTTTGCATGCCTGTCTGCGATAGTGAGTGGGGCTTTTGCATGCATACCTGCAATAGTGAGTGGGGCTTTTGCATGCCTGTCTGCAATGGTGGCTGGGACCCTTAGCTCGGACTCTTTGATTTGAGTTGCTATTTAGAGATGCGTGTTTTTGTGGCAAGCTCCTAAGCCCAGATTCGGTAAAGGAAACAACCTGTTCCATGTCAATGACAGTCAAGTTGTCATTCTGAGGGATATGGTCCAAGCTACGTCCACTTGCTGACAAAAGGAAAGACGGTGACAAAGCGCCAGCAAGAAAGAGGATGCAGCAGCAGCCCTTGGTGGCAAAAATACCCGAAGAGGCACCATTCAATTGGGGTCAGATCTCCAGTTACACCTACAACGTTGTGGGCACCAAAAGTGCATGTCAGATTTAGGGTTTACATATTGTGTATACATCGTATGTACGTATGTATGTATGTTTCTGGCCAACCCATATCATTCATAACTCCTAAGATTTTCTCGAGCACATAAAATCCCTACCGACCCAGGCCAGAGGTCCTTGCTTGTTCATCGCCCTTTTTTTCAAGAAACGTGGCTTAAGGGGGTAACCAGACAGATGCCATATTTCTTTACTATTTGCGATACATATATCCACGTAAAAATCCTGCTAATTCCAGGGAGATTATGCATATCGCCCAACCAACCATTTAATTCCCAGGAATGTGAGATTGATTTATGTTACAGGTTGCAGATTAAGCCATCAGTCAAAAAGTGTGACTGCTAGGCTGCGTGTATAAAGCACTGTAAATGTGGAAAGTGTTGTTGAATCATGCTGCAAAACCCTAGTCTAGTCAGTGAAGTACACAGTTTGAGACAACGGGCCACAACCTTAGCCACCCATACTGAACACCAGTTTTTCTTCAATTGCCCTTTTTCGTCCATTGGTTTCCAGGCGTAATGAAAGATGAAACCAGACACAACTGAAGCCACCAGTTTTTTACTTGCTGCTCTTTTTCGTCCATTGGTTCCCAGGCATAACGAAAGATGGAATCATGACACAACCTGAGCCACTTTTTTCCTCCCGTTATTCTTTCTTGTCCGTTGGTCCCCAGGCGTAATGGCAGATGAAATAATGACACAAGCCTTTCCTAGCTACAACCCCCTTCCCCGTCGCCCTCCGTCCATTTTACTCAGGCGTGATAAAAGGGGAAACCACGACATAACCTAAGCCGCCAGTTTTTTTTCCCTCGCCCTTCGTCCATTGTACTCAGGCGTGATGAAAGGAGAAACCACGACGTAACCTTAGCCGCCAGTTTTTTCTCCCTCGCCCTTCGTCCATTGTACTCAGGCGTGATGAAAGGCGAAACCATGACACAACCTACACCTCCAGTTTTTTCTCCCTCGCCCTTCGTCCATTGTACTCAGGCGTGATGAAAGGCGAAACCATGACACAACCTACACCTCCAGTTTTTTCTCCCTCGCCCTTCGTCCATTGTACTGAGGCGTGATGAAAGGAGAAACCACGACATAACCTTAGCCGCCAGTTTTTTCTCCCTCGCCCTTCGTCCATTGTACTCAGGCGTGATGAAAGGCGAAATCATGACACAACCTACACCTCCAGTTTTTTCTCCCTCGCCCTTCGTCCATTGTACTCAGGCGTGATGAAAGGCGAAACCATGACACAACCTACACCTCCAATTTTTTCTCCGTTGCCTTTTGTCCATTGTGCTCAGGCGTGATGAAAGGGGAAACCATGATCCAAGCCCTGCCAAGCGTGGTGGCTGCTGCGGTGATGGAGCCACGGCCGGGGATGCGAGTGCTGGACATGTGTGCAGCCCCCGGGTGAGGAAGGGCTTTGATACAATTTATGTATATATATGTGTAGTATATGTATATATGTATATATATAATGTGTGTAGTATATGTATATATGTATATATACTATCCTGAAGGTTGGCCAAGAGAAAACCCGTGTACGGCGTGTACGGTACTTTCAGCAGGAAAAGTAACGTTCACGTAGGTCTTTCACGGAGTGGCCGAAATCCTTTGTTTCTAAAATGACAAGAGACAATGCGTAAGCCATCGTGCTTGTGTGCAGCAGCCCCTAGGTAAGGCTTAAAGTTTAACACGCTAGTAGGGTTGGCTAGAACCGTATATGTACACCGTAGATGATTGCATATTTAGAACTTTCCTGCCAAAAACGCCTTGTGTGCACCATTTATATATATGGTTCTGGTTAACGCTACGCTTGAGGCTTTGATTTCGGCAGAAGTACTGTGGCTTTCATTGCGGCGAGCATGCCTGAACTTTGGTTTTTATGTGCCAAAATACTTTTGTAGGTACGTGTGCGGCCCCTGTAAAAGGCTTGACGTTTTTTGGTGGTGGAGGTACTGTCATAAGATGACACAATTGAGATGCATGAGCTAACATGCTTGTGCGTACCTTTTGCACAAGACGTAATGAATTGAGGCTGTCTTCAGCTGCGTTATTTAAAAGGCAGGAACGGTGAGCTTGGAGTTTTTGCCATTAGATAGGTTTGCAGTGATGGAAAAGGGGAAATGCGGTGCAGGCATAAGAATTTATCCTCACCTCAAGTAAGGAAGAAGACCTCCCGAGGGTTTCATTCCTGTAGTGCTGTAGTGGTATAAAAATGAGAAACGTTTATACTCAGCAAGCAGAAATTGTTCCCCGCATCGATGAACAAGCAGGAGTCAATTCAGTAACAGGTACACTTAGCGTCCTCCACCTGAAAGACTCCCTTACCACATAGGAAGAAACAGAGAAACAGGACCTACACCCCTTACGCATGGTGCTAAGAAATGAAAACAGAGTGTGGTGTGAGTCTGCATTCTCTAAACAGCGTAGGAAGTCACTGTTCTGCCTACGCTTTTTTTTTATGAGTGCTTATTTAACCAACATAAAATAATCACTGTTCTGCCTGCGCTTTATTCTTCTGAGTGCTTCAAGCTTGTGCGGTGCTAGATGCAAGTTTAAGTGCTTTCAATGCTCCTGTGAGTGTCTGCATGCTTTTCCTCTGGAAACTGATCGAGCCAAGCACCTCAAGAAATCAGGAGGGAACGTGATGGAGCCAAGAGTGATGCGTTGCTGTGGTTGCTGCAGCAGTCAACAAACAAAAACAGCAGTCAACAAAAACAGCAGTCAACAAAAACAGCAGTCAACAAACAAGAACAGCAGTCAACAAACAAGAACAGCAGTCAACAAACAAAAACAGCAGTCAACAAACAAAATCAGCAGTCAACAAACAAAAACAGCAGTCAACAAACAAGAACCGGAGTCGTTTCAAATACGCAGTGTTTTATAATAGAGGAATGCACGGCAGCTGGAAGTGGCTTTGACGGGGAGGCATCACTATTTGTGCGGAGTAGAGTCTGGAGACGATTTTGGTGGGGGAGACTCACGGCATTTTGGGCCAATGTGTCTCCCTTTCCAATTGATGCAGGGAGTGCTTTGCTGCCTGCGTAGTTTTTCTTTTCTTTCCTTTTCTTATTTCAATCTTTTATTTTCGTTTTCTGGAGGCGATTTAAATTTGGCGGGCTTTGGCCAAAAGGGCTACCTTCTGGTGTTTTGTTGTTCAAGGGACGACCACCTTGCACAATGCGCGCATTCATTGTGCTCGTCCCAATTACGGCCACCTCCTTGCACAATGAATGCGCGCATTGTAAATGTGTGATTGTGCCTTGTTCACACAGCTTGTCCCTTCTTCGCTGTCTACGTGTATTGACCAGCTCATGCGCCTTGTCTGTGGTCATTCAAGGCCTCCCTCCATGCTTTCATAATTATTTCCTGAAAAAAGACAACTCTCATCGCCCAAATGTACACTGACTTTGTGCTTGCGTGTGTTCTTTTGTATATTGTTGTTCTATCATGTGCTTAACTTACTGCTTTGCACTCCTATTGAAAGACGGTAACTCTCATCGCCCAAATGTACACTGGCTTTGTGCTTGCGTGTGCCTTGTTCTTTCGTATATTGTTATTTCTTCATATGTTTTTCATACTTACTGCTTTGTGCTTCCTGTAGGGAGAAGACAACTCTCATCACCCAAGTGTAGGTACACTGGCTTTGTGCTTACGTGCCCTTCCTATTTTGTTGTCTTTTATTCGTATACTCCTTTGTGCTTATCGTAGGAGGAAGACAACTCTCATCGCCCAAGTGTAGGTATACAATGGTTACAATGGTTACAACTAAATGGTTACAAGTGCAGGTAACCTGTGTGCTTGTGTGTGTCTTGTTCCTAATATTCTGTTGTTTTTCTTCACGTGTTTTTCATACTTACTCCTTTGTGCACTTCCTGTAGGGGGAAGACAACTCTCATTGCCCAGCTCATGGGGGGCAGTGGCACTGTCATTGCCTTAGATCGTACCTTGGCAAAGGTGAGTTACAATGGTTACAATGGGGGGTGACCTTCAGCCAGGTAGTTTGGCTGATCGGCTGCTGACTGGTCTCGGCCAGCCACAAATAAATCCATAAGCTCAGAAAGAAAAAGAAAAAGTCTATTGTTCTGCTGAGAAAGGAAATCATGAACAAGTTGGTTGTTGACCTGTTGCAGCAAAAAGGGTTGGGCTGCTGAAAAGTCCTCAAAAAAGGTGTAAACAGGAAGGAAAAGTGTTTCCTCAGCTCACAAACTCGATGGTCTTGGCAAATTAAAAGAGCATGCACCTCGTTCTGAACATGTTCATCTTCACCAGGACATTGGTCACATACG
>Ga0307945_1003820_pt1 | contig 12204 bp, 11 predicted proteins | sample OrgLakmetagen228_FD_201818 | JGI IMG/M metagenome (GOLD analysis project Ga0307945, IMG submission 201818) | Saline water microbial communities from Organic Lake, Antarctica - #228 | ecosystem: Environmental > Aquatic > Non-marine Saline and Alkaline > Saline | place: Antarctica: Organic Lake...
CCCCTGCCAGCCAAACAGTCTCACTTAACTTTGCGCAAGCATGTCTCTGCACCCACCCCACCATTTCGTGACCTGAGACATGCATTGGATAGCTGATTCTTTGTTCTTTCACCAGGTGCTTGGAGGTTTGGGAGGTGCAGAAGATATTTGGAAATGTCAGGTGGCAAAACAGGCACCATTCACACCAGTCCACCAATCCGCACCCTCTAAAATTCATAAATCATCGTTTGTTTGCCTTCCACTCGCCGGCGTTCCCAGTACCCCTTCCCCAAATTTGACATTGCAACATTGTTACATAACATTTATAATGCTTATATCCTGAAGCAGAGGTCAATCGGGGCAATTTCAGAAATGCATCTTTTCCCAGCCGAAGTGGGTGCAAACTACGCACCGGGTCCCACAGAACCCACCGGAATGTCAAATTTCCAGCAAATGTCAAAGGTTTGTATATAATATAAAGTATCTTGCACTCAGGTGAGGAATAGGGGGCTTTGAGTTGGGTGGAGAGTTAAAATGAGATTGGTAGGGTGGGTTTTTTCACGGGGGCGACCATAATCTCACACCTCGAGATCCAGAGTAGAGCTCCTGAAAGGCAAATCATTGTACAAGGTTCTTACTAGCCGCTTTATGTCCAAGCATTGTGCCCAGGAGATGCAGCACAAGTTAAGTTGCCTAATAAGTTATTTGACGGACTCGCTTTCCAATTGCAGGTCAAAATGAGGGAGCTTCACGGCCCTGATTGCCACAAGGCCCGCAAGCAGTGGCTCTCCAAAAATAAGCCCTCCGATCTAAGTGATCTGAAGCAAGCAGCCTTGCACGACGGCGTGGCTATCTCACCTGAGTGCCTTGCAGTCCTTAGTGCATGCCTGCAGGTACGAAGTGTAATGAGGTATAGGGAATGAGGTCTTGGGTAAACATTTTTTGAGGGTTCTCGCCTTTCCTTTAGCACCCTAGGCTTGGGTAGCTGCCCTGTAATTTACTCTACTATTGCATGGTTGGTTGGGTTGGCCAGAGCCATTGCATGTGTCACTGCACGTCTGGTGAGCCTCTGCCAATAATGTCGTACATACACCGGACACAATTAATCATGGTCGACCCTGCATATCTGCATATAGAATCGCTCAACTTCCCTCACGATGCCTTGTGATACCATAGCTTGGGTGATACCAGGAGCAGCCCTTTGGCAATCTGCGCTCCAGCTTGTGTATTGATGTATTTATAGAGAACATATGTCAGAAGCTCAATTTGCCGTAGACACACACACACACACACACACACACACACACACTCACACACACACACGCTCCCTGCTGCTCAGCTGCGGCCGGAAAAAAGGCCGCGTGATGCTGAGGAGCTGCTGCAATTCCCATGGTTTGCATCTCCCGTTGGCACACCATGGCTGGAGGAGTAGGCTATGCTTGATCAAACCAAAATATTACTATGCCCACGCGGCTCGGCACTTTCTTTAGGATAAACTGTTTTGTTAGGAGCTACTAGCATAGATGATTAATAATCTATGCCATCATAGATTATTAATCCCGGGAACTGGTTAATTTTATATTCAGCTGTTTTGTTCTCGATTAGGCTGCTCATGGTATTTCCTGAGTGTGAGCAGTGCAACAGAGCAGTGCAAGTGATGAATTCCAACCCGATTTGAGTCAATAAAAGAACTCCAAATCATTGGATATCACATTGTGTAATGAATTGGGGGAGACTACAAATTCTTGTAATTTGTAATATATTGTATTTTCAAACTCATTGCTTCTTCCTTTATTGTTTGATGGTGATTTGTTCTCTTTAAACTCATCTTAATCTGTTGATGGTGATTTTCAATACCCATGACCGTTTTCCCCACACAATGTAGCCTGCTTTCCATAGACTGAAGGAAGTTTGGAAGTTCCCTCCTCACTGGCTGCTACTTGTGGTACGTGACAGGCAGGTGATATTGCCTGTCTTTATTGCTGTCTATCCTAATCGATGCTGATGGTTTTTACTACCTAGTTAAGCTGTAATTTTTGCGAGCACGGTGACAAGTCGATCACAGGAAGCAACGCTGTTTGTTTTCATGCTATGTTTTGGCCCTTCTTGTGAGATAAAAACGAAAAGAAAAAGAAAAAACTACGCAGGCAGTGAAAGACACTCCCCACATTAATTAAGGAAAAGGAGCCACTTTGGTACCGAGTACCATAAAGCTCCTCCACCGCGAAAAGGAAATAAAAATCAATGGGAATCAGGAGGGTTGCAGGCTTGGCCTGAAACCGGCTTCTGATGAGATTTGATCACAGTACTGGAAAGGGCACGTCTGGTATGGACAAGTTTAGCAGCAAAGTTCACAGAGTGCACATGGAGCTTGTTGGAGGCAAGCTTCTTAACTCTTTGAGAATCAAGACCCAGTTCCTTGAAAGGCTTCAGAGTGTGGGTGTTGTAAAGGGTGCCGCCCACACCCAAAAGGATGATGGGGAAAGTAACGGAGGCTCCTTGGAGAATGTTGCGAAGGTCTTTGTGCTGTTCCTTTGCGGCGTTCAGCTGGTTCTGAGGTCTGGTGTCCTCACAGTACTTGATCTCGATGAGGTGTATGTCATGCCCAGGTTTGCTGAGGTCTTTGGGTCGGTGCTGTCTGGGGTTGGTGGTTTTGTTAGTGGCTAGCGCTGGCGGTGCTCCCAATCTCCCTCAGTTGCCCCCTGCCACTCCAAAGCAACCCACCCCACTACATTAGTTTGTTGTTTTACGTAAGGTAAGGTAAGGGAAGGTAAGGGTTTAGTGACTGGAGGTATATCTGTCTTTATCTGAGAAACGGAGTGGGAAGAGCCATTTCGGAACAATTCTACTTTCGGCTGTTTCAGGAATCTGGTGATTCCGCATGGTCAACCGTTTGTTGCTGCCTATATCCATGGAAACAACGCATGCTCCTAAAGAGCCTGTTTTGCTGATAGCCTTAAAGATCATGCGGCATGCTAAGTTGTGTCTTTCGGTGATCATGTTCCTTGTTTGCGTGGGTTGGCACCCAGAAAGGATGTGCAGGGCACTGCCTACTTGTGGGCAGAGGGGGCAAGTTTGACTTGTTGATGAGGTTTTAAACAATACCGCATGTTTTTTTTTTTTTTTTGGGTGGGGGTTGTTACACGGTCCTCAGCAAGGGCCTGACAGAATGAAGGAAAAAACCTATAAGACTGGGAAAAGGACACCTCTCCTATCTAAACAGAAAAACCCTCCTTGAAAAACCACAGTCTGAGAAATTGGCCCACGCTCGCAAGAGCACAAGCTAAGAGTTTGATTATATAGTGTCTGTTCTGTATTTCATAATGATACATTTGGTCTTAAAGGGGACATCGGATGATGTTAGGTAAGCATTGCTAGTGGCTCCGTTGCCCCATCCTTGATGAGGGTCTGGTAGTACGCATGGTAGTTTGCTTCAGTTTTGGCATTTCCCAGTTTATGGAGAAGATGCATATGTGCTTGAAGGGCGTCACGGTGGTTTGGTAGGTACCAGAGCTTTGGGGGAGGAGAATGGGCCATGTTTGTTGTATGGGTATAATTATGGGTTTGTGTTTGGTTTTCTTTCTTTTGTAAGCCAGTGGATGTCGTAGAAGGGATTTCCCCCAGGGCCTGCTATTCTGATGGAGGTGTCAGCCTGTTCATTACTTCATAATGATGCTAATGATGATGAGCTATACTCCTGGTGGTGTGCAGGCTTCTGCCTCCCAACCATCTGACCCCCACTGAAAACCTCCTGTTAATGTATTCTCCAGGTGGGATATTGTGTGCTTCTGCATCCATTGGGTGGTGCAGAACACAAAACAACATCCTTTCCTAATCCATGCCGGTAGTGTTTACACTATCTGCGTTCGTTTTCTTATAATGATGCACTCGGTTAAAACAGGGAAATAAGATTTGTTGAATAGCGCAGCTAGCGGCTCCATTGGCAGTTTTGATGAGGGTCTGGTAGTAATTATAGTACTTTGATACAGTAATGGCTAGCACTTCCTAGTTTGTGGAGGGGGTGCTTTTGGTCACAAGGTAAATGGGTGAATACCAAAACCTTGAGGTAGGTGACTTAGCCGCGTTTGGGCCGCAAGCCTGAAAACGGAAAGCAGCAGTTTTTTAATCTTCATGCTGAGGAAACCTTTTTATGCGAATGACAGGTTTTGCCCATTGATCAAGCTATTACATGTTCCTTTCAATCCAAAAATAGAGAAACAAAATTCACTTCAAACAAGACAAGGTCCCACTGAAAGCATTAGGTGCTCTGAGTTGAGCAACATGGACGACTGCGGACCGACCTGAGAATACTGTAGAGTATCAAGGCAACCGTGCTGCGCACACTCTTGCCTAAAAAGAAGTCGTGTGCAAAAAATGAATTGACTGGAAGGAACGTGCATATAACTCCCACTTGGTTGTAGTACAACTCCATTACTTTCTATGCCTGGTCTCTCAGGTGAGACTAGGCTGCATGACAAAACACCTATTTTAATCAAGTGCAGCTTTATGTTGCAGGCCTGCTGAGGACATTTCTTAGCCGCAAGACATTACCATATTCCACAATATCTTTTGAAGGTGTCGCAGCAGTTCCTCCTGCTTGCTTCATCCTTATGAATATCTCACCACATTTTAACACCAGGGGAAAAGGTTTATCATATTTCCTTCGATGCAAGCACACACGTACACACACACACACATATACACAAACACGCCCACACGCACTTAACCTAATTTGCAGGAACACATCAGACATTTTGCTCTCTTCATTTATGCAGATATGAGACAGTCATTGTCAGACGCTTATGTGAGTGCCTTAATGTACATTGCAAAAACACATAAGCAGATATACTCAAACATTGGAACAGTCTTGTCTTGATAAGCCAGTCCTAGACACAGATTGGGCTCAGCCAACTCTTGACACAGGAAGCCATACAAAAGGAGATGCCTACTTACTTCATCACATTCCTTTTTTTCAATGCACATTCCAGCCTCATAACTAAAAAGGATTACCAGGCTTTACACCGCCAGCGATATCTGCTCTGAGATTGCCAACTTAACCAACAGGCAGCTTGAACCAGTCATGACAACAAGATAAAAAGCTTGATCCAGTCACGACAACAGCTTGATCCAATCACGACAACAGCTTGATCCAGTCATGACAACTAGATGAAAAGCATTCACATGAGGATGCATTTATTAAATCCTAAGACCTTGCGCAGCCTGAAGGGCTGTGTTTCGATGATTTTTGACTGTGGGTCGTATATTAAACCATATCAGCACCCACTCACTGCCCACTCCAGGAGTGTGCAGCTACGAGTGCCCGAGCTGCGCACCTCTGACAGAGGAGGGTGTGCGGCTTGAACTGTTTCCGCAAATTGCTGTAATTCAACTGTACAAAGCGTGCATGCTGCGTGCAGGCAATGCCTGGCACAGCCACTAAGCATGTGCAGGGTGCAGCAACGCAGCAACCCTATGTAGCAATGCATCTGGATGCATTCCTACCGATTGTATCACAGTGCTGCTGCTGGTTGCATGACCAGATGGCAAGACAAAGACCTGCTCAGATTAGGTGCCGGCGAGCCGGACCCATCAAGCATCAGGTGCTCCAGAGGTGCGGGCACTGGGACTGCTCACTTGGATGAGCTCACCTTCTTGGTCAGCATCTTCCACCGTTCCTAACCAGCAATCAAGCCCATCAAGCATCAAGTGCTCCAGAGGCACGAACGCTGGGCCTACTTGTTCGAGCGAGTTCACCTTCTAGGTCAGCATCTTCCACGGTTTCCAGCATTGGATGGTAGCCACTGTTGGACTTGCAGGGGCTGATGGGGGCAAAGAAAGGATCTCCCTGCAATTCAGCAAGATGTCACAGGACGTGCGGTGGCTAAGCCAACGATGCCCTACATCCAACAGAATGGATAATGGCTAAGCTAATGATGCCTTGCATCCATGGCTAAGCTATTGATGCCTTACATCCAACAGAATTGACAAGTTTGCAAGCTGGTCGCTACAGTGAAACATTTAGGGTTGGCCAGAACCATGTATATACACCCGTATATGATTGTATATTTGGTAATTTCCCTGCCAAAAAAACCGTATATACACCAAATATATATGGTTCTGGCCGACCCTGGGAATAAAGGGTGTTCAGAGGATCGCAAGCCGTAAGGGGATGCCACCTGGCCTTCCAGACCTTTGATGGACTTGAAGCTCAGGTGAAAAGTTGGGGCCGAGAAGTAGGCGAAGCCCATCATACATACAACGCGTGCGTGCATATGCATGCATGTGTGTTTGTATGCGTGTGTGTGTCTGTGTGTTTGTGCACGCCTGTGTGTATTTGCTTTTGTTTGTGTGTCTGTGTGTGTGTCTGTGTGTGAGTGTGTGTGTGCGTGCGTGCGCATGTGTATGTGCGTGTGTGTGCGTGTATGAGAGTGTGTGTGTGCGTGTGTGTGTATGTGTGCGTGCGTGTGTATGTGCACGCGTGTGTGTGTGTGCTTTGCTGCCCCACAGACGCTGCAGTGGTGTGCATGGAGCAGGCTTTGCAGAAGCAGGTGTTGGCATGTGCTGCTGCTAAGAGGACAGGGCAGGTGCAAGCATGGTGCCCGGGCTGGCTTAGTGTCTGGACACCACTTCAACACACAGTGTGCAGCAAGCCTTTTATTGCATGCCCCACGAGCACTCCAAGCCAACACGACTGCATTCCTGCAGGGTCCCGTCCAAGCAAACTTCCGCACGTCACCAACATCTGACTAAACTAAAATTAAATAGCCCATCAAAATTAGAATCACTCGATTCTGCTTGCATGGTCAACCGTGAACTCTGTAGCTGGAACACACCCGGGCCCCCTGACACAGCATCTGCTGCCAGGAGAAAATGCTGATGGATACTGCACCAGAAGTAATTGGCCTGGGGGCCTGGCTGAGGAATCCTGGGCAGCTTCCTGCAGCTTCCAAACATAGTTTGTTGCTCTAAAACTTCACACGCTGCACCCCAGTACTCCAACTATTTCTGGCACGGTACGAGTTGTTGTTAAGAGCCTGTGTCAAGTTTCAGCTCGGGAGGTGACCTGAGTGGGCCTGGGGAGCTTGTGTGGAGTTTGTGGGAAGTAGTCACCGCTAGGCGCACACGCCCCCACGAGGGAGGCTTTGCCAAAATGATGTATGAGCCAAATATTCATTTGGGTTAGTGTGAAAAAGTGTCACAATAAAGCAGTAGAGTGTCTTACACCACGCAATACCGTGTAATTTCTGATTATACTTGCAAAAAAGTCATCTGGTTGAGTCAAATTTGCAATTTGTGTTTGATAGCTGAGTACAGATCCTTGGTCGTTCTCAAATGAAAATTCCCCGCTGCCCACTGACGCCTACCCCCAGCATTCCAACATTTCAAGTCATAAAACTTGACAGGGTATCCCTGGGGAGCATACAGATTAACAGTACATTTCGGCACGCACCACGAAATACCTTAATTTGACATGCACCACATATTACCTTAATCGGACGTGCACCACATAATTTATGACGACTTAACAAACTCAGATTTCCGTGCCTACACAAAGCCTTTGCAAAAAGCAAGCACGGATTAATGCACCTGTGTGTTGAATCCTGGGGCTTCACCCCTGCTCAAATCCACAGAGTTCTTGCAGCTGCTGCTGTACAGGTTTCCGGAATAGGCCTGCAGGGAGGCTGGGCCATCAGAGGTCAGACCGGCTTGAAACAGAGCCTGCATGTGGCATGCAATTCATTCAGAGCCACGAAATGTGTGCAGCTGCTGCTGTACAGGTTTCCGGAATAGGCCTGCAGGGAGGCTGGGCCATCAGAGGTCAGACCGGCTTGAAACAGAGCCTGCATGTGGCATGCAACACAGAACCACACGTATCACATAATTATACTCCAATTATTCAGGCAAAACCATTTGGTCGGCCAGCTGAAAGGTACCTGCTGCATGTAACAAGCAATTTTTGTGTGCGATGATTTGCATCTCGCGGATGTTCTCCACTGGGCAAGATGAAAGCATGAATTAGCTGGCGGTCCGTGACAGGGCCGTGTGGTACATCATCCTTACAACAGGCAAAATGCATCTGACAAGAATGTACATTCGCCGAGAGCTCAAATCAGATCACATCAGAGCCTGCGCAAAAAATGCACGCTGCTTGAAAAACGCTCTGAACAGCAGGAGCAGGTTTGAGCCAGCCTGGGAGAAGATCGCAGGTTTCAGGGCCGCTGGTGAGAGAAGCTGCACAAAAATTCTCTGTTGTTTCATGTTTACAATGGTGGATGAAGCAAAGCAGGCATGACCACGGTCTCACCACGCCACAAAGGAGACAAAGGAGAAATGTCACAAGGCCCGTGATATCCTACCTCAAACTCTTCAAAGTCCATCCCTTCTTCTGAGGCCACTGCTGCGTCCATCAGTGTGTCTTGCACTGCTTGGTTTACCTGCAAGTACACAATACACATTTTTATTTCTGTTGATGCATATATGTGCGTGTATGCGTGTGTGTGTGTGTGTGAGTGAGTGAGTGTGTGTGTGTGTGTGTGTGTGTGTGTGTGCACGTGCGTGTGTACGATACAAGCCGCACCTCTGCTTCCGGCAGCTTTTCTTGCAGAAGGGCAAATATCTCATCCTGGCAAATCCTCCCGTCCTTGTTTTTGTCTAGGTCCTGCGTGCATTGACGCGCACGACCCATGATGTGTGCATGTAAAAAGGGGTAAATCCGTACGCCTGCCAAAGGTACATATCCGAGTCTAAGACAGGCGTGCATGTAAGTAGGGGTAAATCCGTACGCCTGCCAAAGATACATATCCGAGTCTAAGACAGGCGAGCCTGCTAGAACACTGGCAGCTTATTTAAGTATAAGACAGGCGAACCTGCTTGCATACTGGCAGCATATCAGCACTTGCCATAATATAATTCTCACATAAGATACCTGTTTTTTACACAATCTACCGGTACTGCACGTGTGTTGTTTGTTATTAGGAGCCAGCGCATATTCTGGCAGCGCGTGGTTGTGCGCACGGATATAAGATGCCTTCAGGAATAGCACTGAGCGAGTGTGTGAGTGTGAATGTGTGTGGAATAGAAAGCACAGGCAAAAGTGTGTTTTGCATGGTTTGAGCGCTGGCTTGCGTTTAAAGCAGAGGTCTACCTTAAGAAAGGCAAGTGATATAGGAAAGATGCCAAACTGGTGCCCTCACAAAGTCAGGGCCTCGCTGAGGTACAAACTCTTTTTCCTTTGCTACCTATAGCCCTGAATGCACACATACTTAGCAGCACACAAATTCCACCCATTATTAGGGTTGGCCAGAACCATACATCTACAGGTATATACGGTGTATATACGGTATTTTTGGCAGGGAAATCACCATACATACGGTCATGTATGGTATGTATATACGGTTCTGGCCAACCCTACTCATTATCACTTCTGCTGTCCCATGTTTTAATCTTGATTTGGGGCATAGCACTGATACCAGTACTCTTTGTTGTTCTAAAATGGCACACTCATACGTTCATACAAATTAAGAGTCCGTAGAGCGCTTGCCCTACTACTTACTACATAACTTCCCGTCATCTTCTAATGGGTGCGCCTGATGGTGTACTTTCATACGTCTAAAGGAGCGTAGAGCCCTCACCCAACCTTCTACAAAACCACCCTCTTACATATCCAGGGTGCGCCTGATAACATACCCTCGTAAGTTAAACATTTTATCCTCTAAAGCTTTGAAATGTGTGCCATATGGTAAAAGGTGCAACGCATAGTGTGTTGCAAAGCATGTACTTGCAGGATGCGGCACATTGCATGTGGCAAATGAAGCGCACTCACTTGGAACACGTTGCGCAGGCAGTCCAGCCATTCCCCGCGGAAGTTGTTTGAGAACTCTCGCCTGCGTTACAGGAACATGCCAATCCTTTGAATGACACACATTGCTAGAATACCAGATTTGCGGAGGCCTTGCTTAGTCTATGCTTCTATTTTTTGGTGAACCCGAACAACCTTCTATTTTAGTTTTTGAGGTGCTTCACACGTGTTTCGCTCATTCAAGGCTGTGCATGTATATGTTTCCCCCCTGATTTCATAACACATGCAAACATGTGTGTGTATGTGTGTGTGTGTGTGTGTGTGTGTGTGTGTGTGTGTGTGTGTGTGTGTGTGTGTGTGTGTGTGCAGAACTCTTTGCTTAAATGCAGCGCGGTCAAACCTCCCTTCAAGTAGGTCCTTACACTGGCATCTACATTTTTTGTACTTTTCATGGACAACATTTTTTTGCACTTTTCATGGACATTGATGAATAGAATTGGCACACAGGGGGCAATTTCTCATGCGCCACGTGCCACGTGCCAGCATCGACACTTCAAGTCTGTGAAAATTTACCGCTGCTGGTGCTGGCACAGCAAAGGCACCACAGCAAGAGGGGCTTTCTAGCAGGATCTGGCAAATTATGGTCTACCTTCTTCTGGATCAACACGTACGTGTTTTAAGATCTGATATGTGAGCTTGGGTGGCAGGAGAAGATACAGACATTTGAACGATGCAAGTTCATAGGCCAGTGTTTATTAAATTATTAAATTATATTCCACACTGTACACTTGTCTTGGCCCTGGCCAATCCTACGTGATTGCATGCACCCAACAACCAACTTATGAGGTCAGCTCTGGCTGACTGATGGTGTGCATAAACACAACACTGGCAATCAATTGCATGTCTCAGATCTGGCCATCCCTACGTACTTGCATCCCCATAAAACACAATACTGTTAGGGTTGGCCAAAATCGTATATGTATACCGTATATGACTGTATGAATGGTAATTTCCCTGCTAATTATACCGTATATACACCGTATATACATATTTATGTATGGTTTTGGTCAACCCTAAATACTGTACAATCAAGTGCATGTCTCAGATCTGGCCATCCCTGCGTACTTGCATCCCCACCAGTCAACGTATGATCCCCACCAGTCAACGTATGAGGCCACAAAGGAGCTCTGACTTCCATGGCATATGCATACATTATATGTGCATCATACTGTGGGTATGCATGAACACACATGCACAGCTGAACGTCTTGATCCTGGCCAGCCCTACATGTATGTACTTACACCCACCCACCAGTCAACTTGGGAGGCCACAAATGAGCTCTGGCTGATGGTGTCCCCTCCAAGTGCTACTTCGCGCAGCAGCATCTCCGCGTCAGTGGGGGTCAGCTTGTAACCTGGGTTTGAGGTGCCAGAGGAGGGGGAAGAGAAGTGAGGACAAAATGCAGACAAGAGCAAAGATCTGTCACCCACACTTTCAGGTTTGTAGGCTTAACTCTAAGGCTTTAACCCTAAACCCTAATCCCTAAAATGGAGATCACACATTCCTAAGCTTGCTATGCTGCTCCATGTACCGACTCATACCTAGCCACAATTGTGAGCCTGATATAATACACCAGCCTCCTCACCGCCGCATTCCACAATACACACCAGGCTCCTTACCGCCGCATTCCACGTACCTATTAGGTACCTCCCCACTTTACCGCCGCATTCCACAGTACACACCAGGATCCTTACCGCCGCATTCCACAATACACACCAGGCTCCTTACCGCCGCATTCCACGTACCTATTAGGTACCTCCCCACTTTACCGCCGCATTCCACAATACACACCAGGATCCTTACCGCCGCATTCCACAATACACACCAGGATCCTTACCGCCGCATTCCACGTACCTATTAGGTACCTCCCCACTTTACCGCCACATTCCACAAAACACACCAAGCTCGTTACCGCCGCATTCCACGTACCTAGGTACCTCCCCACTTTACCGCCGCATTCGAAAAAACACAACACACTCCTTACCACCGCATTCCACGTATCTAAGTACTCTAGCCCCTCATTGATTTGGTCGAAAGACACACGCTCCTGGTCGTCGTCAATCTGGAGCCGCTGCAGTACCGCCTGCACAGCCAGGGCATGTAAGCAGAATGAACGATAGGCCACAGCCAGAGCAAAAGCACACATACATGTACGCACACACATAAACGCATGTGCACACACACATGTTCACACATTCCCCCCCCACCCCTGTCACACACATATCTATACACAGGCACGGACACATAGCCTTCATATACACACATTACACACACATACACAAACACACACAGACACACAGAAACATGCACCCTCCCCCCCTCTCCCCCCCCCCCCCACGAACCTGAAGCTCATCCGTCCGAGCTTG